>VOFG01003746.1_pt1 | contig 76682 bp, 127 predicted proteins | sample 5384171 | NCBI WGS metagenome assembly VOFG01 (sample SAMN12384726, study PRJNA508395) | human gut metagenome | isolation source: healthy gut F | host: Homo sapiens
TGCAGTTGGGTAGCTACGTTAGGGACGGATAAACGCTGAAAGCATCTAAGCGTGAAACCAGCCTTGAGATGAGGTTTTCTCATAGCAAATGCCAGAATCCCATGTAGACGCAACATGGTAGATAGGGCCAGGTGTGTGGAAGAGCCGTGAGGTTTGGAGCTGACTGGTACTAATCGATCGAGGGCTTTACTTAAAGCAGTGTAACCCAGAATGAAGGAGCAACGCGACGCTGTGGTTTGCTTTTAAGGTCGCAAACGTCATAGCAGCAAAGATTGGCGATGGTGAAATCCACCTGTTCCCTTCGACGCAATCACTCCCGAAAGACTTGGCTGGTACTTTGAGTGATGGGACGCAACATATATAAGAAAAACATTAAGGCAGAATGTGCAACAAATATGATAGCTAACTCTGCAAGAGCCGTTTCAGCCAAGGTTACAAACTCTGACAGATTCAGTGGCGATAGCTATGAAGATCCACCTGTTCCCATCTCGAACACAGTAATAATTAATGGAGGTTCAATTATAAATTTTAATAATTACTATTTATTACATATTCTATTCATGCATAGAATTATCACTATTTTATATAGATCTCTGTTTAACCTAGTAAATACGTGCGTTGTAGATATTTTTCTGATATTTAATAATATACCAAAAATGTACCAAAATTACTGTTTTGATTATATTTCATATCACTTTCACTATGTTTTCACGAATTATCTATATACTAGCTATAGTTGATTGAGATCAACTAAGGAAATGGAGGTCTACTACTAATAACTTTTACCTGTCCCTTTTACAAATAATACAAACAACACAAAACAATACAACACATAAAACAACACTTAAATACACAACAATACTCTCCCTGTGTATAAAAAAAAACAATACATATACAAAATTCTCTAATTATATATACCATCTCCCGTATATATAAAGGTAAAAAGTTAGGTAGACATAAGAGCCTTGAGAAAGGGCTCTTTTCCCTTTAATGATCACTATTATTTTATCGATTAAAGGCCTTTATTTCTTGACAGAGTAGGTAATATTTGTTAAACTAATCAAGTATCAAGCAAAAAGCTTGATGAACATAGGGGTATAGCTCAATTGGTAGAGTAGCGGTCTCCAAAACCGTTGGTTGTGGGTTCAAGTCCTACTGCCCCTGCCAAACTTTGGATTGCGGTCTTCGGACCGCATGTCCATAAATTACTCGAAAAATACTAAAAAATGCTTGCGTAGCTGCAATCATTATGTTAATATAAGTGAGTACCTTGTACATGACTCAGTAGCTCAGCTGGATAGAGCGTTTGACTACGAATCAAAAGGCCAGGGGTTCGAATCCTTCTGGGTCACCAAATTAAAACATCACAGTAATGTGGTGCTTTTTTTTTTATATGTATATAAAGGACTCTACATATTTATGTAGGGTCCTTTTTTAATGATTTTTATTTAGACTAAGTCTTATTATTTCGCATGTGGCTGATCTGATTCAGCTACTACGTTAACGACGATTTCTTGATCTGCAGAAATAAGATTCATAATGATGAGGGATTGGCTGTCCGATGGCTTCAGCTATAGCTTTAATTTGTCGCATTGCAACAGGATGAGGGTATCGTTCCATCGTTTTGAAATAATTCTTCCAATTGGTTGATTTCTGTTTGACTTAGACTCGATTTATTTGCAAAATTCTTCAACCGTCATATTATGTTGTTCGCGATAGCTTTTAATGATTTCACCGATATACATAATCGCCTCCACTTGAATTATATTAATACATTTTTATTTTATGTGAAAGTTTGATAAAACTCAAGTTAGATTAAAATGATACTTCATATTATTGATACATAATGGTTTTATATTATAAGATGAACATACAATGATACTGATATATATGGAAATGAAAAGAGGTTTGCTATGAAGACGAATAGAAAAACAACTTTTTTAATTGTTTATATATGTTTAGCATTAGGGGCTTGGAGTGCTAGCGCGGGCGTCAGTTTTAGTCAATCAAACGGCGATGCAAATCGAACGAGTCGAGATAATACGACAGTACAGCATAGGTCTGAAAAAAACTGTTGACGATTCTGATCAAGGCAGTCCTGTTATTGCATCGTATTACAAGGATGGCAAAAAAGAAGAAAAAAGAGCACTGCTGCTGAAGAGACTAAGCTTTCAGAGAAACAAAAGCAACTCAAAGAATTGAATGAACATTCTTGGGTAGAAAGCGGGAAAACATCCGTTACCGTATGAGGTTATTGGAAGAAAACGCGGTCAGTGAAGAAGAAAGTTAGCCCACTGGTGGAAGGTTTTAACGATCGTATTGGATCAATTAATTGATTTGACCCTCAAAAAAATAATCGGCAGTTAAGAGGTAGCTCGTTCTCGAGTTAGACAGGGCGGTTACAGTTGGGTATTGCTGAAGCACAACGATTACCTTGGCTAGATGCTTCCGGTTCATGGTCGGCTAATAGAGGTCAGGGCGAATGGGATTCGGACCGAGAAGCGATAAAGAATTTGCCTATACCTGATAAGATGACAAGAAATGTAGAAACCGGTAAATTAGGAATTGATGCGCGATGGGAAATTGATATATTCGGGAGACAAAAAGCAAAATCACGAGCTGCATCGAATTCGTTACAAGCATCACAGGCGGATTTATATTCTACCTGGGTATCATTGAGCGCGGAAACAGCATTACAGTATATGTCGTTAAGAACTTTACAGGAGCAATTGCGCATAACGGAAGAGGATGTGAAGCGTCAGCAGGAAGCGTTGGAACTGATTAAGATAAACTATCAGTCTGGTATTATCAACGAATTACCTGTACAACAGGCTACATATGCATTATCTCAGACTCAAGCGGAGATTCCTTCATTAAAGAAAAATATAGCTTCCACAATGTCCGCGCTCTCTATATTGACGGGAACGGTTCGTGAGGTTGACGGGTTATTGATGGAAAATACTTCATTACCTGCGGTGGATCCACACATGTTTATCGGTATACCGGCGGAAGCTTTACGACAACGGCCTGATATTCAGGCGGCGGAACGACGTATTGCGGCACAACAACAGAAAACCAAGGCTGCAAAGGCTGATCTTAAACCTAGATTTTCACTAAATGGCAGTATAGGCTTGGAGTCGTTTTCATCGGGAGGTCTTATTTCGGCTATCGGTAAAATGATAGGAATAGGACCATCTATCACTATGCCTATTTTCAATGCCGGTGCTATTCGTAAGAATATAAAAGGTACAAACAGAAAAGGAACAGGAATACTTGGCACTTTACGAAGAGACTGTTTTGAAAGCTGTAGGGGAGGTCCGAAATGCGGTAACGGATGCATCTCAGGATCATATTAAGTCTGAGGAATTGAAATCTGCTGTAGAATCTGCACAGCAAGCAGAATCTTTGGCGCAAACCAATTTTGACTCCGGTCTTAGCGATTACTTAAGTGTTCTTGATGCACGACGAAATGTATTGTCTGCAAGGCGGCAATATATCATGAGTCGGGGGCAAGAGTTTGCTGATACCGTTCGTTTATTCAAATCCTTAGGCGGTGGTTGGGAAGCCATGGACATGGATCAGGAGGCAGAGGCGGACTCGCATGCTAAGAAATAGTGTGAGAAACGGGGAATGATTATGAAAGAGAAACTTGATGTCCTTAAACGTTGGATGGCGAATAATAAAAAAAGTGCGCAGGTATAATGATTGCCTTTTCTAATAATTTTGGGTGGAGTAAGTTATTATGCTTATAATCAATACGAAGCGTACATGGCCTCTCATCACATCGTGTTGCAAGGTAATGAATCTGCGGGAAGTGAATGTTGCATTTTCGGGAAGTGATCGGATTGCCAGCCTTTTGGTGGATGAAGGTGCGGTGGTGAGCCAAGGGCAGATTTTGGGGTATTTACATTCTGATGAATTAAATCTTGCTGTACAGCAGGCTAAGGCTAGCATTGCAGCACAGGAAGCTATAGTGGCCAAGTTGCAGGCCGGCAGTAGACCAGAAGAAATCGGTCAAGCATCGGCAAGAGTTACATCTGCAGAAGTTGCGTTAGCTCAATCGAAACAAGAAGCAGAGAAGTTACAAAAATCATATAATGCTTCAAATGGTAAGGCCGTCAGTCGACAGTCTGTAGATGATATACAGGCGAAGGTGAAAGTATCGGAAGCCAAATTAAATGAGGCTCAGCAAGCATACAATTTAGCTGTCGCAGGGCCAAGACAGGAAGATATAGCACAGGCCCAAGCACAATTGGATTCGATGAAAAGTGAATTGGCTCGTCAGGAGTTTTTGTTAAACCAAACTGTATTAACGGCTCCTATAGACGGTGTTATAACGGCCCGATTATTACAGGTCGGTGATATGGCTTCACCGAATACACCTGTATTCAAGTTGGCTGAGAATACCAAAAAGTGGGTTCGTGTATATGTGAACGAACGAGATTTAGGGAAAATTTATAATGGTATGGCAGCAAATGTAACAACGGATACATATAAGAATGAACCGATTCACGGAACAATCGGATATATATCCTCCGTAGCGGAATTTACACCCTAAATCGGTAGAAACGGAAGATGTGCGTACTACCCTTGTGTATGAAGTGCGGGTATATGTGGATGACCCGAATAATCGCCTTCGTTTAGGAATGCCTGCCACTGTTTCCATTGATATATAGAGGTGTGCGGTGAATGATGTATATGCAATCAAAGCGTCACAATTATATAAAGAATTTCCCATTGTTGGAGCTGATCCTATAATAGCATTGGACCATTTGGATTTTAAAATTCGGAAAGGCTGTTTAACTGCGTTGGTTGGGCCAGATGGGGCGGGAAAAACGACTTTGATTCGTTTGATAGCTGGTTTATTGGATGCCACGTCTGGTTCTTTAGATGTCCTCGAATGGATGTGAAAGCACATTCACAGGCAGTTCAAGATAGACTCAGTTATATGCCCTCAGAAGTTTGGTCTTTATGAGGAATTATCCGTCAGTGAAAACATGAATCTCTATGCAGATTTACACGGAATTCCTTTTGGTGTGAGAACGGAGCGGTTTGAAAAATTACTGCATATGACGGGACTAGCAAAATTTACGAAGCGTCAAGCCGGTAAATTGTCGGGTGGTATGAAGCAAAAGCTTAGTTTAGCCTGTACCTTGGTGCGTTCTCCAGAGTTATTATTGCTTGATGAGCCTACCGTAGGGTCGATCCATTTTCAAGGCGGGAGTTATGGGAAATTTTAGAGTCGTTAGTACGTACAGATGGAATCAGCGTACTTGTTAGTACTGCATACTTAGATGAGGCGGAGCGTTGTAAAGATGTTTTCGTCCTCAATAAGGGGCGGTTTTTAGCAACTGGGACACCGAATGAATTGACTCAAATGTCTGAGGGGCGATGCTTTCAGGTAAAAATTCCGAAGTCATTGAGCATGCGAAATGTACAGGCTGCATTGATGGATGATAGAAAATGCGTGGCAGATGCAGTTCCGGAGGCTGGTACCGTACGATATATAAAAAAAAGAAATGCTTTCGATTCCTTGGCTTAGCGAGTACGGTATGGAGGAACAATCAGTTCAAAGCCGTTTGGAAGATACCTTTATGATGCTGTTAAAAGAGGATGAGTTTACTTCGAAACAGAGGACTTCCCTTTTAGATGCTATCGATATGGATTTGGATGAAAGTGCGATAGAGAAAGAACGAAAACGTTTGTTGTCCCCAAATGAAATGGTTGAGCGTCCAGTAGAAATTTCCGTATCTCATTTGGTGAGAACATTCGGTGATTTTACGGCGGTAGCTAATACATCATTTACGGTGCAGCGCGGAGAAGTATTCGGATTGCTTGGACCAAACGGAGCAGGGAAGACGACGACATTTCGTATGTGTGGCTTATTACCTGTAACAAGCGGTGATTTACGTAGCTGGCGTTGATGTCGTTAAATCTCGTACGGCAGCAAGAAGCAATTTTGGATATGTAGCGCAAAATTTTTCTTTTGTACGGCAATTTGTCCGTTATGGAAAATCTAGAATTTTTTGCTGGTGTGTACGGTTTGTACGGTCAAAAAAGGATGATCGAATAGAAGCTGTTATCAAGGAGTTTCGTCTAAATGATGTGCGAGATATGATAGCCGGTGATTTGCCTGGTGGTTATAAACAGCGCTTGTCCATGGCGGCTGCCTTAATGCATGAGCCAAAAATTCTTTTCTTGGATGAGCCACAAGTGGTATTGATCCTCTTACACGGCGTAATTTCTGGCGACAGATTACTTCTTTATCAAAGCGAGGAACAACGATTATTATTACGACTCATTTTATGGATGAATCGGAATATTGTGACCGTATTATGATTCAGGATGCAGGAAAACTCGTTGTACTGGGAACACCTGATGAAGTTAGACGGATTGCCGGCGATGAGAATTGTACTATGGATGAAGCGTTTATCTCCGTCATACTAAAAAACGGGAACAGGAGGATGACGTATGAACGGATTTATAAGACGGTTTTCCTCATTGGTATACAAGGAGACCTTACAAGTATTGCGCGACCTAGCACTATTTTGTTGGGTGTTGTGCTACCTATACTACTTATTATCCTCATCGGCTCAGGGGTTACTTTTGGATGTTAAACACGTGCCGATAGCAGTGGTTATGGAACGGCAAGATTCTATGACCCAGAGTGTGTATGACTCCTTATACGGCTCTGAGTACTTTCAACCTATAGCGGTTCGCGATAGAAAAACGGCGGAACTATTGATGGAAAAACGAAAGGTAGATGCCATATTGGTGATTCCACAGGACTTTTCTGCTCAAGTTATGCGTGGACAAGGGAAAGTGCAGGGAATTTACCTACGGTGTCGATACTTCGGTAGCGATGAGCATAGAAAGTTATGTAAACTCAGCTATTAATTTATGGGCCGTTAAGTATATTCCGTTTATGCTACGTGGTGGATATATAACAATGAACCCTCGCATGTGGTTTAATGAAGCAAATACAAGTACCTGGTTTTTGATTCCTGGGCTCATCATGATTATCATGACGATTGTATCCGTTTTTCTTACGGCTGTCGTTATGGCTAGAGAATGGGAACGTGGTACTTTTGAGTCTTTATTCGTTACACCAGTTAAGCCTATTGAAATTATTTTGGCTAAGGTAGTGCCTTATTATGTATTGGCCATGTTGGGGCTGTTGTTTTGCCTCGGTGTTTCGTATTTCTTTTATGAAGTACCTATGCGTGGTTCCTTATGGATCATCTGCATCGTGTCCACATTGTATTTGATTGTTTCTTTAAATATGGGACTACTTATATCTGCGTTTACGAAGAAACAGTTCTTAGCTTGTCAAATGGCGTTACTTACCAGTTTTTACCGGCGTTGATATTGACGGGGTTTTTATTTGATCCACATTCACAACCTGTGGTGATTCAATATATTTCACGGCTTTTACCTCCTACATATTTTTAGAATTACTGAAATCATTGTTCCTAGGTGGAAATAACTGGTATTTGATTATTAAAAATAGTGCCGTATTATCGGGGTTTTGCTATTTGCTTTACAATATTGACAATTTATATTACGCGGAAGAAGGTGGAATAATGAACTGGCGCCTGTATTGGAATCAAATTGTCTCCATCATATGGAAAGAGCTATTAGCCACCTTTAAAGATCCGAAAACTCGTATAATCTTACTGTTACCAGTTATTATTCAAGGGTTCCTCTTCGGTTACGCCGCAACCTATAATCTCAACAAGGTTCCCTATGTATTGATTGATGAAAGTCATACGCAGACCGCAGCTGCATTAGAATCGACTATTAATTCATCCGGTGTTTTTGAACTGTATCAATCTGCAAACTCTCCGGATATAATCGCACCACTAATAGACTCCAACAAAGGTTATTATGGCGGTTATCATACCTCAGGATTTTGAAGAAAATTTAAAGCATAAACAACCTACATCTATTACTGTTATTGTAAATGGAACGAATACAATGACTTCAGGTCTTGCCAGCAGCCTATATGGGGCAAATCATTTCTCAATTCAATCAGACTTGGTTAGGTGTTGAGCATAAGGGAATCACGATTGAATCTCGTACCTGGTACAATGAAAATCAGCAGTCTTCCTGGACTTTCTTGACAGGTCTCGTTATATTGATCAGTATGACACAAGTTATCATGTTGGGGGGCTTATCTGTGGCGAGAGAACGAGAGCAGGGGACCTTTGATCAATTATTGGTGACGCCTGTATCATCTATGCAAATTTTGATTGCAAAGTCTATACCACCCATGATAATAGGACTGTTTCAAAGTACTGTATTGTTATTAATAGCCATGTTTTGGTTTAAAGTTCCATTTGGGGCAACATATTTTTGTGTATGCCGTTGTTGTTTACATTTATAAGTAGTAGTATTGGATTGGGGTTATCTATTTCGGCTATTGCAAAAAAATATGCAGCAAGTTTCTCGTATATGTTTTGTCTTTCTTTTTCCACTAGCATTATTGTCCGGATTAATCACACCTGTACATAACATGCCGAAAATATTGCAATATCTTACATATGGAAATCCTATGCGGTTTTCTGTTGATGCAATGCGCAGGATTTATTTAGAAGTGCAGGATTGACGGATATTTGGTTTAATTTTATTCCTATGATTATCCTAATCATTATAAGCATGTCCATAGCAGGATGGCTATTTAGAAATCGCGTTGGATAAAGCTAATGATTAGATTGTTAAACTTTTTATATTTTGTTATAACAATACGGCAGACCTATATAGCATTTTTTTTATTAATAAATATGCTACTGCCGTATTGACGAAATGAATTTAGACTGTTAGAATAAAAGCATAGAAAACATCATATTTAGGAATAGGTGCTGAAAAGCATAATAGAGAAGCTGGTTAAATGCCAGCACGGTCCCGCCACTGTATGGTCGAGCGAGTCTAAATTAAGTCACTGGGAAACTGGGAAGGCTAGATGAGCGATGAAGCCGAGTCAGGAGAACTGCCTATTCAACATTCACCATTTGACCTACGAGAGATAGGGAGGAGAAGTTAATAGCTCCTTTTTACGTACCCGTAAAAGGATTTTTAGTTCTATTGAATCTAAATTGTATTATGGTTGATTTAGATTTTAGTTCTATACGACCTAAATGTCGTGCTATGGTCATGGTGGATTACCTTTTGGTATTATCAGCATGGCTTTTGTTATGTCTGTTAATATATTTTATGGTAAATGTAGGGCATGCATTTATTCATCATCATCCTAAAAAAGAGGCTGACCCAGGGTTCTAGTAGTTCGGATTCTGGGTCAGTCTCTTTTTATTTTGCAAATATTAATTATCGGTAAGACCTTTAGATTGAGACCTGTAGAGTTTAGGTTTAGATGAGGCGTTAAGCGTTAATAGATATACAATTGTAGAGTTAAGAGTTTTTAGTTTTAGAATTTGATTTAGGTTTATGTAAATCATAAGGTTTAGATAGTTGCTTTTCTTGGAATTTATTTTTAGATATATGGATTTTAAGTCATTTTAAAAAAATGATTGACGATGAATTCCATACATGATATTATTATTTCAGTTGAGACGCGGGAGTGGCGGAATTGGCAGACGCACCAGACTTAGGATCTGGCGCCTTACGGCGTGGGGGTTCAAGTCCCTTTCTCCCGCACCAACTTTATTGCACCTTTAGAGGTGTATTTTTTTTGCCTAAAATTAAGTAGTTAACGTGGATATTTATATCGATAAACACATACAATTTGATAGAAGATAGGTACAGATTTAACTACTACGTTATATGTTATAATAAATGAGTTAGAACTATTTAATTAATACAATCATAGTAATACTATATGGTGCAGTATGGATAATACATTAACAAAACTGCTTTCACAGAACCCATCCTTTGTGGATGGGCTAAACGCATTTCAGAGTAAGGAAAGTCAGTCATATATGGTCTTAGTGGATCTCAAAAGAGTTTTCTCTTAAGCCAATCTTTTTCTGCAGGTCTTACAAAACCTGTAGTCATCGTAGTCCATGATAAGGATCATAAGGAGATGTGGGAGCGAGATTTAGCTTTTTTTTGGCCTAATGTGCCAGTCCAATCATTTCCTATAACAGATCATGTAGACTTTACAACTGTTGCACGTAGTCTTGAAGACCAAGGTGCACAAATGCGAGCATTAGCATTATTAGCATGGCAAGAGCCGGCAGTAGTCATTGCCAATGCTGAAGAGGTTACACAATATGTTGTATCCCTCATTATTTAAAGGGGCAATCGTTGCATTTTTGCTTTGAATGATGCAATTGAACGTGATGTAGTCCTTGAACAGCTCGTAACAATTGGATATGAACGCGTAGACCAGGTGGAACAACGTGGTCATTTTGCTGTGCGCGGAGATATTTTGGATATTTATCCTGTAAATAGTGATCATCCGATTCGTATTGAATTTTTGGAGATGAGATTGACACATTGCGTTTCTTCTCCGTTGAGAATCAACGCTCTATTGAGCAAATCGAATCCTATACGGTAACTCCTTTCTTTCTTGGTAAAAAGTGATGCGGACAGTACTTTATTATCTTATGTGAAAGAGGGCACTTTGATTTATGATGAGCCAGGTCGTATTCAAGAGGCGTTAAAGAAATTCCTTAAGGAAGATCCTACACATCGGAAAAATCATTGTGATTGGAATGAACTACAACGCACTGTAGATTCTATGAATCAAGTGGCTTTCACATTTATGCAACAACGCTCTATCGGACTTGCAGGATTTAATCCTATTGGTATTCAAGGGAAGACGATGACGAGCTTTGAGCGTCAAATTCCCCTATTAACAGATGAAATAAAGCAATGGCATCGTTTAAATCACCAAGTAGTACTAGTATTAAATAATCAGCAACGACGAGAAGGTATTGAGCGCGCCCTTGAAGGGGAGAATATTGCATTTATTCATAGTGATACATGGATAGCAAAGCCAAACACCGTCGTTATTTTAAAGGGCTTATTAACAGATGGTTTTGAATTGCCCAATAGCCATCTCGTAGTTGTCGTAGAAGGTAATATTTACGGACAGCAAAGCGCAAGCTTCGTAATAAGCCTAAAAAGGGCCAAGAAATCAATTATTTTACAGATTTAACGCATGGTGACTATGTAGTACATAATATGCATGGTATCGGCAAGTATATTGGTCTCAAAACAATTGAAACGGAAGGTATTCACCGCGATTATATTGAGATTGCTTATGCTGGAACGGATAAACTGTTCTTACCAGCTAATAATTTAGATCAACTGCAAAAATATATTGGCAACGAAGGTGATGTGCCACGTATTAATAAGATGGGTGGCCGTGACTGGAGCAAGATTGTTTCAAAGGCAAAAAAAATCCATTGATGATTTATGCAGATAAACTCGTTGAGATATATGCACAACGAGAAATCACAGAAGGTTTTGCATTCTTGCCAGACCAACCATGGCAGCAAGAGTTTGAAGATGCATTCCCATATGAGGAAACAGAAGACCAATTACAGGCTACCGCAGAGATTAAAGAATCCATGGAAAGACCTGTTCCTATGGATCGCTTGCTCGCTGGTGATGTAGGTTTTGGTAAAACGGAAGTGGCTATGCGCGCCATTTTCAAGGCTGTTATGAGCGGAAAACAAGTAGCAGTACTTGTACCGACTACGGTTTTAGCACAGCAACATTTCCAAACTTTTTTGAATCGCTTTGCTCCATTTGGGGTGAAAGTAGATGTGCTTAATCGATTCCGAACTACATCAGAGAAAAAACAAATTCTTAAAGGCGTAGAGGATGGATCTATTGATGTTCTTATTGGAACTCATTCATTACTTAACAAAAAGGTGGTATTCAAAGACTTAGGAATGCTTGTTGTAGACGAGGAGCAACGTTTTGGGGTAGCACAAAAGAAAAGTGGAAAGAGTGGGCTAGCAATATCGATGTACTCACTTTGAGTGCTACACCGATTCCGCGGACTTTACATATGTCCCTCGTTGGCGTTCGAGAAATGTCTGTTATCAATACTCCGCCAGAGGAGCGCTTGCCTGTTCAAACCTATGTGGTGGAATACGATATGAATCTCATCGCAGATGCTATCAAGCGAGAATTGGCAAGGGCGGACAGGTTTATTTCGTATATAACCGTGTTGCATCCATTAATCATATGGGGAGAACTATTAGAATCTGCATTGCCTGGCTTGCGTTATGCCATTGCTCATGGACAGATGACAGGCCGTCAAATTGAGGAGATTATGACCGATTTCTATGAAGGTCATTATGATGTACTCTTGTCCACGAGTATCATTGAAACCGGCTTAGATATTCCTAACGCCAATACTATCATTATTTATGATGCAGACCGTTTAGGTTTATCTCAGCTATACCAAATGCGAGGACGCGTTGGCCGTTCTCGTAGACGTGCTTATGCATACTTTATGTATCGGCCAGATAAAATACTTTCAGAGGCAGCTGAAAAGCGTTTAAAAGCCATAGAGGAGTTCACCGAGCTCGGCGCAGGATTTAAGTTAGCCATGAGAGATCTAGAGATTCGTGGTGCCGGTAATCTATTAGGTTCACAGCAACATGGTAATATCGCATCTGTTGGCTTTGGCATGTACGTGAGTATGTTAGAAGAGGCGATTGCAAAGGCTCAAAATAAAGAAGTTGAGCGAGATGTATCCATTGATCCAGCTATCGACTTAGAGGTAGATGCGTTTATTGACGATGCGTATATCAAAGATAGCGCACGTAAGATTTCTGTATACCAACGATTGTTACATATTAAATCTAAAGAGCAACTCGATGATATGACGGATGAGCTCATTGATCGCTTCGGTACACCAACCGATCCAGTAGATCGTTTGTTGCGCATTGCTCAAATTAAAGAGCAAGCGCGCATACTGGGCATTAAAGTATCGTCCGTAGAGATAAGAAGCTCACCATCCATTGGTATGACGATTCTAAAATGGCCGATTGGGACATGGGGGCTGTACGAGAAGATTTATGGAAAAAAATGAAGTTTATGGACACCAAGCCAGCCACATTATATGTGAATCTTAATGGCATGAAAGGTTCTATTTTGACCATTACGGAAGCGGTGATAAAGGCTCTTAGCCACAAGTCACCGACTAAGGAGGGCCTATGAATCGATTTTTACAGGGAGCCATGATTTTAACCTTAGCTGGTATTATCGTGAAGGTCATCGGTGCGTTTAGTAAAGTTCTTATCGCACGGATTTTAGGTGGTGAAGGGATTGGCCTATATATGATGGCCTATCCGATTTATCAAATTATCGTTAGTATTTCTGCTGCAGGCATTCCTGTGGCCATATCTATTATGATTGCGGAAAAGTTGCTAATGATGATATGCGTGGCGTACAACAAGTATTTTCTGTATCTTTAAAGGTGTTAACGCTGTTAGGCCTTGTATTTAGTGTTGCTTTATATGGCAGTGCACAGTGGCTCGTAGACAATCAAATCATCACCGATCCACGTGCTTTAATTGCTATTCAGCTATTATCTCCAGCCATTTTTGTAGTGACCATCCTGAGCTGTTTTAGAGGGTATTTCCAAGGTTTCCAGTATATGGTGCCTACTGGTACGAGTCAAGTATTTGAACAAATCTTTCGCGTGTCTTCTATGGTAGGTTTGGCATACTACTTCATTGATCGTGGACTCCATTTGGCGGCAGGTGGTGCAACCTTTGCTACATTCCCTGGCGTATTAGCGGGATTACTCGTATTAATTTACTTTTACTACCGACAACGCAATGTTCGAGAGAAATGCTTTCACAACAGAATCCTAATGCCATTTGTGAAAGTAATGGCACCGTAGTTAAACGCTTGTTTAGCCTTGCCATACCTGTTTCTATGGCGAATATTATGCTTCCTATGGTATCACTCATTGATACATTTATCGTCCCAAAACGATTGATGGATATTGGATACTATCTCAATGAAGCAACCACACAATTTGGCTATTTAACGGGGATGGCAACATCTCTGATTGGGTTGCCAATCATTCTAACTACGTCCTTAGCCGCTAGTCTTGTGCCAGCCGTATCTGAGGCCATACTCAAGGTGATGTACATCGCATCGTGAAACGAGCGGAAACGGCGATTAAAATTGCTAATATGTTTACGATTCCAGCCTGTATCGGCCTCTGTGTGTTGGCGACACCTATATCTAAACTGATATATGCAACACCTCATGCAGGTCCTGTTATTGCTGTTATTAGCTTGAGCATTATATTCTTAGGTTGGCAACAGGTTACTGCAGGCATTTTTACAAGGGTTAGGAAGGACAGTAATTCCTATGGTGTCATTTTTATTGGTTTGTTGGCTAAGACCTTCTTAGACTATGAATTGACAGGTACTATTGAGCTAGGCATTAATGGTGCTGCATGGGCAACGAATTTGAATTTTGCCATTGCGGCATTATAAACTATATTTTGTTAAAAAATATGTAGGATCTGTACTTAACAAATTAGAGTTATTAAAAATAATAGTATCTGCCATGGCTATGGGCGGTGCTACACAAGTCATATATGTGACTACCGTTGATTTATTCGGCAATGGTGGCGCTGTGGCTACAGCAATTGTAGTGGCTATATTTGTATATGGTTTATCGTTATGGCTTACTAAAGCTGTCGTAAAAGATGATATTTACCATTTCCCAATTATAGGCAAGCGCTTACAAGCTCGCCGAGATAAGGAGGAGGCTAAACTATATGAAGAACAATACTGATAAGCCTGTATCGGTACAACCATTAGTAGATGTAGTAAAAAGCCTTTGCGAGCTCTAAATGGTTGCCCCTGGGATCAAAAGCAAACGCATGAATCGTTGCGTCGATATTTCATTGAAGAAACTTATGAAGTAGTAGATGCTATCGATAATAAAGATATGGCTAATCTTCGTGAAGAACTAGGTGATGTATTATTACAAGTTGTCTTTCACAGTCAATTGGCTGAAGAAGCTGGTCAGTTTACATTAGAAGATGTAATTAATGATGTGACTCAGAAGATGATTCGTCGTCATCCCCATGTTTTTGACCCTGAAAATAATGAAAAATCATACAGTTGGGACGAATTAAAGGCACAAGAAAAGAAAAATATACAAAAATCTGTATTAGATGGTGTATCTAAAAGTTTACCTGCTTTAGTGGCGGCTTATAAGTTGCAAGAAAAGGCTGCGAAGCTAGGTTTTGACTGGGATGAGCTCGATCCGGTTTGGGCGAAAGTTTCGGAAGAAATGGATGAATTTAAGGAGGCTATTGCCCAAAAAGATAGAGAAAATATGGAAAAAGAAGCAGGAGATGTGCTTTTTTCCTTGATTAATCTATTAAGATGGTATAAAATAAGCGGTGAAAATGCACTAAATCGCACAAACACAAAGTTCCGACAGCGTTTTTTACATGTAGAAGCTTGTGTTAACCAAAGCGATCGCTCATGGGAAGACTTTTCATTAGCTGAGCTGGATGCTTTTTGGGAGGAGGCTAAAGTGCAGGAAAAGTAGCCTAGAGGTTTGCATGCTTCTTAGGTATAGTATTTTTAAGGAGGTTCTGTCATGAACAAAACAGAATTAATCGCAAGTGTTGCACAAAAAAACTGAATTAACTAAAAGACGCTGAAAAAGCGGTAAAAGCTGTATTTGATACAGTTGCTGAAGAATTAGCTGCTGGCGGTAAAGTACAAGTTATCGGCTTCGGTACATTCGAAGTTCGTGAACGCGCAGCTCGTGAAGGCCGTAACCCACAAAACGGTAAAACTATCACAATCGCAGCTTCCAAATCCCCTGCATTCAAAGCTGGTAAAGGTTTGAAAGAACAAGTTAACGCTGCAAAAGCTAAAAAACGCAAAAAATAATCTTTAATGGATTGGAAAGAGACCTTTCGAGGTCTCTTTTTTTATCTATTTATGGTATAATGCACAGAGAAAGGGTGCATTATGAATAACGAAACATCAAGGAAGGTTCTCATCGTGTCTGCCTCAATCGGCACTGGACATATGCAAGCCGCAAGAGCCATAGAAGAATATTGGAAAGAAAAAGAGCCACAAGCATCAATTACCCATGTTGATTTTCTTGATACAGAAACTATGTCTGTAGAGCATTTAATTAAGGGTACCTATATCAAGATGATTGACGTATTCCCCATGCTCTATGATATGATTTATCGCGTATCGAAAGGGGAAAAACGAGGTACCATTTTGCAAACTGCATTGTCATACCTATTGAAAAGCCGCATGCTTAAGTTGGTGCAACAAGAAGAACCAGATGTGATGGTATTTACTCATCCATTCCCATGTGGTGCAGCGTCTATCTTAAAACGTCAAGGTCATATCGATGTACCATTAGTGGCTATCATGACGGACTTTAGTAGTCATCAATTTTGGCTATATCCACAAATTGATACATACTATGTAGCTACTGAATCGATGGTAGATGAAATGGTATCGTCTGGTATCGATGCCTCACGTATCCATGTATCAGGGATTCCAGTGCGTCGTGCCTTCTTCCGTGATGCTATTGAAGAATATAGCTTAGAGGAACCTATAAAAGTGCTCGTTATGGGTGGGGGCCTTGGATTGGGTTCTCTAGAAACGGCATTAAAACATCTAGATGAAGTAAATGGTATTGGTGAAATTACCGTTGTAGCTGGACAAAATACGTCTCTTTATGAATCCTTAGTTACCCTTAGTGAATCTATGCGTACTAAGACTATTGTGTATGGATATACTACGAATATTTCGGAGCTTATGAAATCCTCTTCCTTGCTAGTCACAAAACCTGGTGCATTGACCTGTATGGAGGCTGTTACAATCGGATTGCCAATGGTATTCTTTAATGCTATCCCAGGGCAGGAAGAGGCAAATGCAGAATTATTAGAGCAACGAGGTTGTGCTCGTTGGGCTCGTGATATTCATAACTTAGAAGATGTTGTGACAGCCCTTCTTATCAATTCACCACGACTTCAACAGATGTCTGAGCGCGCCCGTGAATGGCATGTTGATGGTGCAGCAAATATCGTAAATAGCTTAATTGAAATTCTAGATGCTACTGATACGGGCGAATCTGTTGAACTAGTAAAGGCGGAAGAGTCTATTAACTAATCTCTTGTAGTGGCTAGTACGAATATAATTAGCTATTGATAATGAGCGTATATCTAGATTAGTAATATATAGATATTAGTAGCTTTATATGAAATAAAAAGCGATGACTCTTAGGTCATCGCTTTTTTTATTGGTATTGTTCAATATGTTCTTGTCGAATTTTTTTGAAGTGTTTCTAAGAATGTATCTGTGCTTTCAGCACTGTCCAACAAGTCTTTTAGTTGGTAGGAATCATCTAGGGTCACACTCCATTGGAAGGAGTCGTTATCGTCGTACACATTGAATACGATTGGCATCTCTAAATCCTCTGGCAAATGACCGTCATCATCGGACACAGTTGCATAGGTGCCATCTTCCAAGAGCTCTGTAAATAATGTATCATACCCATCGATGTCGATAAGTTCAAAGTTGATACTTTCATAAAAGTCTAAAACGCTATCTACTGCCATGTGGACCTCCTCATGAATATATACGTTACGTTTATTCTACTGACGGCGCCTGTTACTGTCAATGGTAATGTGTAGTATAATAAATAACAGAATGATATAATAGGAGCATACGATGAACGTTATTAGTTTACAAAATATAGAAAAATCATATGGCACACGACTGCTGTTTAAAGATGTGAATATTACTTTCACCACAGACAAACGGTTAGGTCTTGTGGGATTAATGGGACGGGTAAGTCTACATTCCTAAAAATTTTTGGCAGCACAAATGGAGCCTGATAAAGGGTAGCATTGAGCGGAATGGTAAGGCAGTATTCATTATTTGGCTCAAACCCCAGAGTTTGATCCAGAATCAACTTTGCTAGAAGCTGTTCTTGATGGAGACCATCCTCGTTTGCGGATGGTAAAATCTTTTGAACGCATTAGTCGTGAATATCGTGAAATGCAAGAGTCTGGTAGCGAGGATAGTAAAATATCGCGTAACTATATGAATGCGTTAGAACAAATGGATCAACAAGATGGATGGCAGGTAGAGCAAGAGGCTCGTATTATTTTAACTAAATTGGGCTTTCCTGATGTGGAGCAAAAGGTAGCTATGTTATCAGGAGGGCAAAAGCGTCGTCTCGCGTTAGGACAGGCATTATTATATCCTTGTGACCTATTATTGTTAGACGAACCGACAAACCATTTAGATGAGGATAGCATCGACTGGCTTGAGTCCTACTTAAGTGCTCGCCAAGGGGGCCTATTAATCAGTACTCATGATAGATATTTCCTCGACTCTGTATGTAATGGAGTTTTAGAGCTATCAAATCGTCATATGTATCAATACGATGGCAATTATGAAGAATTTATTGCCTTGAAAGCTGATCGAGAGGCTCGTGAAGCTGCTACGGAAGAGAAGCGTCGTCAGTTCTTGAAACGAGAAATCGAATGGGTTCGCCGCGGTGCCTTGGCGCGAACTACAAAACAAAATGCTCGTTTAGACCGCTATGAAAAACTTAAGAATATGGAGAAAACTAGACGTCCCGATCAAATGGATCCCATTGCTTTAAAAACGCGTTTAGGGAAAACTATTTTTGATATTGAACATTTAGAGTTCTACTTTGGTGAGCGCCCTATGATTAAGGATTTTACCTACCATGTAGTGCGTCATGATCGTATTGGTATTGTAGGCCCTAATGGTGTTGGCAAGTCTACCTTTATGAATATTCTTGATGAAACCTATGAACCTACAAACGGTACTATTGGTAAGGGCGAGACCGTTCGCATTGCCCATTTCAAACAAGAACTACCAGAGTTTGATGAGGATATGCGTGTTCTTGATTATATTCGTGAAGATCATTCCTATATGGTTCTGGGCGATAGTTCTACGTTGAGTGCTGGTCAGATTCTTGAACGATTCCTTTTCACACCAGAGCTACATGGTGTGCCGATTCGTAAGCTTTCAGGCGGTGAACGACGTCGCTTATATCTATTGAAATTGCTTATGAGCGCTCCTAATGTTTTATTACTAGATGAACCGACCAATGATCTTGATATTCCTACATTAGAGGTGCTAGAGGACTTCCTAGATTCCTTTAGTGGGGTCATTATCACAGTATGTCATGATCGTTACTTCTTAGACCGTGTTGTGGATAAACTCTTTGTTTTTAGTGGTGATGGTCAAATTGAAATTATTCACGGCTCCTATTCCGATTACAAGGATTCTTTAGATGAAAGTAGTGGTGGAAAGCGCCCATTCTACATGGCTAATACTGATACATCTATTGCTTCTAAAACTGATAAAACTAACAAATCTGAAACTAGTACTGGATCTGATGATTCATCATTAAGTACTTCGGTAGATGGTAGTGATAGTAATATGGCTACATTTGGGGAAGATACTTTCAAAGAAACACCGAAGAAGGGACTCAATAAAGCGGAAGAAGCAGAGTATGCTAATATCATGGATGAATTACCTAAACTAGAGCATTTAGTAAAGGGCCTCGATGTCATGATTAGCCAAGTGGCTACTGATTATGAAAAAATGCAATCTTGATGGCTGAGCGAGAAGAGACTCAATCCCAAATAGATGCGCTCACAGAACGGTGGATGGAATTAGAGGAACGCCTATAACTCCTTTTATCATGCTGTTTTTTAATATCTGTTATGCAAAGGAATTACGTGTAAGTTTATTGATAAAACTCACAATGTATAGTATAATTTCTACGATTAACGATAACAACGTTACCTAAGTAGGAGGAACTCATGAGTAAGTACCAATTTTTTAGACCGTCGTGTACCAATTGAAGACGGAAATATTGCATTAGTTCAAGATTTAACTAAATGTAAAAACTGCTCCTTATGTCGTAAAGCTTGTGCTGTAGACATGGGTGTATTTGATTATTATGATTTAACAACGAATGGGGATCATCAATTTGTATTCATTGCGGTCAATGTGCATCTATTTGTCCATTCGATTCCATCAATGAACGCTCTGAAATTGATGAAGTAAAAGCAGCTATTGCTGACCCTAATAAAATCGTCGTTTTCCAAACTGCGCCTGCCGTACGTGTTGGCTTAGGTGAAGAGTTCGGTCTTGATGCGGGTACATTCGTAGAAGGTAAAATGGTAGCTGCTCTTCGTAAATTGGGTGGTGACTATATTTTTAGATACAAACTTTTGGTGCTGACATGACTATCATGGAGGAAGCATCTGAATTGTTGGAACGCGTTATCAATAGTGATGCAGTATTGCCTCAATTCACATCTTGTTGTCCTGCTTGGGTTAAGTTTGCTGAAACATTCTATCCAGAATTCTTGCCAAACCTATCTACGGCTAAGAGTCCGATTGCTATGCAAGCGCCTACACAAAAACATACTTTGCTGAAAAAATGGGCCTTGATGCAAAACAAATCGTGGCTGTTGCAGTAACACCATGTACAGCTAAGAAATTCGAAATTCGTCGCGATGAAATGAACTCCTCTGCTGAATACTGGGATGTACCAGAAATGCGCGATACAGACTACTGTATTACTACACGTGAACTTGCAAAATGGTTGCGCGCAGAAGAAATCAACTTCGATGATCTTGAAGATTCTGCTTTTGACCCATTGATGGGCGAAGCCTCTGGTGGTGGTATCATCTTCGGTAACACTGGTGGTGTTATGGAAGCGGCTATGCGTGCGGCTTACAAATTAGCAACTGGTGAAGATGCACCTCAAACATTGATTCCATTTGAAGCAATTCGCGGTATGGATGGTGCTCGTGAAGCAGGCGTAGTGATTGGTGATAAAACATTACATGTAGCGGCTGTTCATGGTACAGGCAACTTGCGTAAATTCATCGAACGCATGCGTGCAGAAAACATCCATTATGACTTAATTGAAGTAATGGCTTGCCGTGGTGGCTGTATCGGTGGTGGTGGTCAACCACGCGTTAAATTACCGATGGCTGATAAAGCTCGTGAAGCTCGTATTGCGTCCTTGTACACTCGTGATGCGGAAGTAAAAGTAAAAGCTTCTTGTGATAATCCAGATATCCAAAAATTATATGCTGAGTTCTTCGATGGCAAACCTATGAGCCATAAAGCACATCACATGTTACATACAACATTTGTAAATCGCTCTGAAGACTTAGGTCCTAATGGTGCTTGTACGCCTGCTACATGTCCAACATCTGTGCCTAATTTGAAAAAGGCTGCAGAAGCAGCTAAAGCTGCAGCAGAAGCTAATAACTAATAGGTAAAAAAAATAGTAACAGTAATAATTAATCGTATTTGTAACAATTAACAGTTAACTGTTAACTGTTGTAATTAGTTGCTATATACTATAAAAGCTCGTATGTGGCTTAAGTTAAAAGCAGATAGTTGATAATTTATCAGCTATCTGCTTTTTTATTGTCTTTAGATTTGTATGGGATGTTATGAAGAATCATAGAACTATTCACCTTACGAGTTATTGTGATCTAGAATATTTAGAAAGTACACCTATGATACGTAAATACTATTATAGTTGTTTTCACAGAATGAGATACTATATATGCCATATACGCATAGGGGTTAAAATATAGAGATTGGTAAATTGTTTAGGAATTACCTGTAGTGTGCTATAATTAAATTATTATTATAGAAGCAATCAATACTGGTTCGGGAGGATCTTCATGGCTTTTAAATTAAAAGGAAAAGAAGAAAAATTTTTCAGTATTTTGGAAAAGCATGCTGCACTTACCTATGAAAGCGCGGAGATGATGGAACGTGTGTTTAAAGGGGGATATCTCTAAGGAAGAGGCATTTCTTGAAATTGATACAAAGGAAAAAGCTGCCGATGAATTAGTAACCGAAACTGTAGAGCGTTTGCGTAAAACATTTATCACTCCAATGGATCGCGAAGATATTCAGCTTCTGATCGACCAATTGGATACTACATTGGATAATATCAAAGAAATCATGGATAAAATGGTTATGTATCATGTAGGTAAACCTAGTGATGGTGCCATTCGTATGAGTGAAATCGTCGTAAAATGTGTTAAACATATTAATAAATCTATCGGTTACATGGGTAGCCTTAAAAGGACCATGTGAAGGTAGAAGGCCGTGTACACCAAGTATTGAAACTTGAGTCTGAAGCGGATAATATTTACCACGAAGAAATGGCTAAACTCTTTACTGAGTGTACAGATCCTATTGAAATTATCAAATGGAAGGAAATCCTTAGTGCCATGGAGGATGTAATCGATGGTTGCGAAGATTTGGTTGGTACATTCCGCCGGGTAGTATTGAAGTATGCTTGATGCCCATTATTTAGTATGGCTAGTTGTATTCTTAGCATTAGCCTTCGACTATATCAATGGATTTCATGATACGGCGAACGCCATTGCTACATCTGTTTCGACTCGTGCTATTGAACCTAAAAAGGCGATTATGATGACTGCGGCACTCAATTTTTGGGGGCCATGGTTAGTACAGGCGTAGCAAAGACAATCGGTGGTGACATCGTAATGTCTGCGTCTCTCATCGATAGTGGATTATCTCTGCAGCCCTTATCGGTGCCATTACATGGAACTTTTAACTTGGTATTGGGGGATCCCAAGTTCCTCATCCCATGCTATTGGTGGTATCATCGGTGCTGTAGGCTGGTCCGTAGGATTCGACGCGTTGAATGAGACAGGGGATTATAAAGATCTTTTTGTCCCTTATTTTATCTCCGATTGTAGCCATGATTGGTGGCTATATTGTGATGAAAGTATTGTTGCTTATTTTCGGTAGATTTTCTCCAATTGTTTAAATGATCGATTTAGATCCATGCAAATTGTATCAGCAATTATGATGGCCTTTTCTCATGGTTCTAATGATGCGCAAAAGGCGATGGGGATAATTACCTTAACATTACTTAGCGGTGGTTTATCGATACATTAGAGGTACCAGTTTGGGTAAAACTTTGTTGTGCTACGGCTATGGCCATGGGTACTGCAGTAGGCGGTTGGAAAATCATCTCTACAATGGGGACTAAGATTTTCAAATTAGAAACCATTAATGGTTTTGCAGCCGATTTAAACTCTGCTATTACTATTTTTACTGCTACATTCTTACATTTACCTGTAAGTACTACACACGTTGTAAGTGGTTCCTTGCTAGGCGTTGGTTCCTCTAAACGTATTAAAGCCGTTAACTGGGGCGTAGCAAGATCTATGGTTTGGCGTGGTTTGTAACGATTCCATTATCTGGCATTGTTGCCGCTATTGCTTATGAAGTAGGTCACTTACTATTTGGCTAATTCATATACTTTTTATTATAGTAAAAAAGACTGCAAACGCAGTCTTTTTTGTTTATCAAAATATTCTTGCTATATTGTCATATTTATAAATAATTTGCTTTTCTATTTTAAGACTTCAATTTGACTAGTTGTATCTAGTATGTAATCAAAGAATATAGGTATACATTAGATTTTAAATACTATATTCTATAAAAAGAGATTTATCTATATTTGGCAACATTAATGTTACAATTCAAGTTGAGAATAGGAAAATACTTATAAATATGTGCTTTTATTGATTATGCATTTTATTAATAAATGAAGTTTATTACTAGTTTATAGGCTGTTAAGAGGTTGTTTAAAGTGAATGGCTATTGCATACTTATGTATGAGCGGTTATACTATCGGTAGAAGGAGTTTTTCAAGTGAAAAGTGAGGTATGTATATGGCATGGGGTGGAACTAGACGCGGTGCCGGGCGCCCACGTAATCCGATTAAACGTATTGGTAGAACCTTTCGACTTAGTGATGAAGAGTTTCTTTCGCTAAAGCCATTGATCATGGCTATTAAGGCAAATAATGATAAACGATATAGGCAACAATATAATCGAAATAGATAAAAAGGCATTGTCACAGCATATACAACTTAATAAACTTTACATCTATTTTACAATAATCCATTTTTAAAATCTTTCAACTACAACACATCTCTACAATATGCTGTGTGCAATACAAGCAGTACGAAAAGGTGTTCATTTGAATTGGGACCTTCTTCGTGAATTTCTATTCTTGTTATATTAAATTAGTCTACTTTGATGCCGTGAATTTCTTTAAACGTTTTTAAGAGCATCGACACGGTACGTACACCAGGTGTGATTTCGGAAAGTTTTACACGAATGAAGTGACCTTCTTTAACGGCTGTGATGTCTTGAAGTTGAGGGTTAGCCTTGATTTTTTCAATTTTTGTTGGAAATCATCGTCGTTGCGGATAGAATTGCCATAGTCAGCGATAATAATATAATCAGGGTTTTTTGCAATTACTGTTTCCCAAGAACCTTTAGCCCATGTTTTATCAACGCCTAAGCCGCTCATTACATTATCAGCACCGATAAGTTTTAAGATGTTAGTAGTATAACCTTCGAATGCTGTGAATGGTTGACCGTCTTCAGAGTCATAAATGAAAATGCGTTTACGAGGTAAGTCTTTTTAGTTTATCCTGGATCCAATGTTTTACGTTGACCTGAAACCCATTCTTCAGCTTTAGGTTTTACGCCGAAAATCTCACCCAATTTAATCATGTCGCTGAAGTTGGTTTCTAGGTCAGCTTTAGTAGATAACATGGATTCAGGGATCCAAATATTAACCTTTTGGGAAATCATTTTATCTGCAGGAATGGCTCGTTTGCTGAAAGAATCAGGCCATCCCGTAGCAAAGTCAGGCGTTACGGACATGAATACTTCATAGGAAGGCCATTTTTCAGATAATACTTTTACTTTGTTGTAAGCTGCTTGTAAAGGTGGGTAGATTTCTTCTTCTTTGAAAGCGGTCCCAGCCATTTTGTCTTCAAGTCCTAATTGTAACATCATTTCCGTTGTTGCTTGGGACATGGACACTGCATGAGTTGGGGCGGATTTTACGGCAAAGTCTGTTTTGTACCATCAAATGTTTCACTCCATGTTACAGAGGTCCCGTTATCAGCTGTAGTTTTTGTAGTATCAGAACCACAACCAGCAATAGCGAATGTAGCACATGTCATTGCGATTAATAATAATTTTTTGACTTTCTTAAATTCTGAAACATAGTAAGTCCTTTCTTTACTAATTAATAATATAAATGATAGCGCCCTTCATCCCAAGAGGTTTTGAAAGGAACTTCAAAAATTGGTTCAAGAATTTCAGGTGTGAGCACCTCGGTAGGGGAACCTTCTTTTTAGGATAGTTCCGTTATTCATGATGACTATATGATCGCAATATTGAGCCGCTAGATTTAAGTCATGAAGGACTACGATCGTAGTGCCTATAAAAGCCCGTAATTGTTTCATAAGCGCCACTTTGTACTTCATATCTAAATGATTAGTAGGTTCATCTAAAAAGAAGTATTTGAGGTTTCTGGGTTAAGGCTTTAGCAATGAATACGCGTTGCTTCTCACCACCTGATAAATGATGAATTTCTTCATTTGATAAATGGGTGATGCCTACTTCATTCATATAATGCTCTGCAATTTTAACATCCTCAGAACTATAGGTGCCAAAGTGTTGTTTGTACGGATACCGGCCCATGAGAACGATATCTTTTACGAGAAAATCATCGATCATAGCATCTCTAGATTGTGTTAAAGACTGCTACCAATTGAGCAAAATTCGCGACCTTTATAAGATTCTAAAGGTTTTTCGTTTAATGTGATTTTGTTTTTGATGGATGAAGTCGATATAGATGGCTAAGTAGCGTAGACTTACCACATCCATTCGGTCCAATTATGGCTGTTATTTTATTGGTAGGAAATGTTACAGAAATATTCTTTAACACTTCTTTGGTTTCATAAGAAAAAGACAGCTGATTAATTTGATACATAGTATCTCCTATAGATATGATATACACTAACCATTGTGTTTATAACGATTCATGATAATCCAAATGAAGAGTGGAGCCCCCAATAAAGATGTAAGCACACCAATAGGGATTTCTTCTGGACTGTAGAGTGCTCTCGATAATACGTCTGACCAGATCATAACGATGCTACCGATGAGTGCACTAAATAGTAATGTATGTTTATGTTTAGGTCCGCCTATAATCCGAGCAAGGTGAGGGATGATAAGGCCGATAAAGCCAACTACACCAACCTTTGATACTAGTGTGGCGATCACAATAGAGGATATGACAACAATACTTAATTGTAACTGCTTAACGGAAAGGCCCATTTTGCTGCTTCATGATTACCGAGTAGTAACACATCAAGGTCTTGATTGAACGTATAGATATATAGCATAAATAAGGTTATGATGATTGCTGTTAATGGTAAATCGTTCCATTGTATGCCCGCAAAGCTGCCAAATAGCCAGAACATGGCACTACGCACTTGAGCTTCGTGTTTTGGCTCCGTAAATGATCATCATTGTTATGGCTGAGAACACACCGGTCATGCCCATACCTATGAGGATAAGCTTTACGGGGCTGTTGCTTTTACCAACACATAAGAGGACTAATATAATTGAAAGTGCTGCGCCTAGGGCCGCAAAAATAGGCGTATTGTACTGGCCTAAGAATGGTAGCCCACCCATGATAATAGCGAAAACGGCACCTGTGCTTGCGCCAGAAGAAACACCTAATACATAGGGATCTGCGAGGGCATTGCGTGTGACAGTTTGCATTAATAGACCCTACAAGTGATAGACCTATACCTGTTAGAACAGAGTAAATAAGTCGTGGTAAGCGGATATCTGTAATAATCGTATCAGTCATAGATGCTGTAGTATTTACATCAATCATAGACATAAGAGCTGAAATAATTTGGTCTAGAGAAATGAATTTAGCGCCAAACTGTAAAAGCTGTTACTAATGAAATACAGAGGATTAGACAGAGTACAAATACTTTTACCGAAGTCTGCATAAAATCTCCTTATTCTATTTTTTTTATTTAGGTAGTTTAAGTCTTATCTAAGTATAGAGAATTTTCAATATATATACAATATTAATACCTGTATAGGTATTATACGTATAAGGATTTATTAAATTATAAATAGCAAAATCTTATGTTAGCTTTATTCATTTTTATAAGTTCATTGTTATTTTGATATATGAAAATTTATTAGAATAGCTATAATAGAATTATATGTACAGAAGTATGTTTAGGAGGTGTTAGCTTGTTACAAGATTTACTATCTGAGGATAATGTATCTTTTCATTATCCCGCAGAAACGTGGGAAGAGGTAATTCGTCACGGTGGTCAACTTATGGTTGATGCAGGTTTTACGGATCCATCTTATACAGAGGCTATGGTTGAAGTAGTTCGCGAAATGGGCCCATATATCGTATTGGCACCAGGTCTTGCTATGCCACATGCGCGCCCGGAAAATGGTGCTAAACGTGTAGGAACGGCTTTAGTAACCTTGGAAAAACCATTAAACTTTGGTAGCCCTGATAATGACCCTGTATCTGTCGCATTATTTTTATGTGCTCCTAATAAAGATGAACATATTCAATTGTTGACTGATATTGCTACGTTATTTGAAGCTGACGAGTTTTTAGATGCAGCCGTTGATTTTGAAAGTATCGAAGATGTACAAGAATTCCTGGCAGAGCGTTTAGACGAGCAATAATACATTTAGAAGGAGGCAAGTATGATTTCTGTATTAACTGTATGTGGTAATGGTATTGGTTCTAGCTTGATGTTAAAAATGAAAATTGAAGAAATTTGTGCTGAAAATGGTATTGATGCACAAGTTGAATCTATTGATTTTAATGCTGCACAAGGCCGCAAAGCAGATCTTATCGTAACTGTAAAAGAAGTTAGCTGAACAATTTGAAGATAAGAATGTTGCTATTGTTCGTAGCTATATTAATAAAAAGAAAATCACTGAAGATATTCTTGATGCATTGAAACAAGCAGCTCAATAATATGTAACAACTATATATAGGAGGTAGTGCCATGGAAATGGTATTAGAGTTCTTACGCGATGTGCTGTCTCAACCGGCACTTTTGATTGGTATTATGTCATGTATAGGCCTAATTGCTTTGAAACGTCCGTTTCATAAGGTAATGACGGGTACATTAAAACCGATTCTCGGGTATTTAATGTTGCAGCTGCAGGTGCGGGTGTTATCGTTAGTAATCTTGACCCTTTGGGAAAAATGATTGAACATGGATTTCATATTACTGGTGTAGTGCCAAATAATGAAGCTATCGTAGCTGTTGCACAAAAGGTACTTGGCGTTGAAACAATGTCTATTCTTGTTGTAGGCTTATTGATGAACTTATGTATTGCTCGTTTCACCAAGTTCAAATATGTGTTCTTAACAGGTCATCATAGCTTGTTTATGGCATGTCTTATGTCTGCCGTACTTGGTACAGCAGGTTTATCTGGTATGGAACTCATACTTGTAGGTGGTTTCTTGATGGGCGCTTGGTCTGCTATCTCTCCAGCAATTGGTCAAAGTTATACATCCAAAGTTACAGACGGTGATGAAATTGCTATCGGTCACTTTGGTAGCTTAGGTTACTATTTATCTGCTTGGGTTGCTAAATATGTTGGTAAAGCTGAAGATAGTACAGAAGATATTGAAATACCAGAAAATGGGGCTTTTTACGTGACTCAACATTATCTACAGCATTGACTATGATTGTATTTCTACTTGATTGCAGCCTTTGCAGCAGGTTCTGAGTTTGTAGCTACCTTATCTGGTGACATGAGCCCTTACTTATACGCTGTTATGAGTGCTATGAACTTTGCCGTAGGTGTAACAATCGTATACTCTGGTGTACGAATGATCTTAGGCGACTTGATTCCTGCTTTCCAAGGTATTGCTACAAAAATTATCCCTAATGCAATTCCAGCAGTAGACTGTGCAGTATTCTTTACATATGCTCCAACGGCTGTAGTATTGGGCTTCATTAGCTCCTTTATTGGCGGTATTATCGGCATGCTTATCCTTGGTGCTGTAGGTGGTGTATTGATTATTCCTGGTCTTGTACCTCATTTCTTCTGTGGTGCAACAGCAGGCATTTATGGTAATGCTACAGGCGGTCGTCGTGGTGCAGCAGTAGGTGCTTTCCTAAATGGTTTGGCTATTACATTCTTGCCAGCGATGGCACTTCCTGTTCTTGGTCAATTAGGCTTCCAAAATACAACCTTTGGTGATGCGGACTTTGCCGTAATGGGCCTTGTATTAGGTAATGCTTATGAATGGGTAGGTATGGCTGGTATTTATGGCATTGTAGCTATTGCCGCTTTAGTACTCATCGTTCCTAACTTTATTAAAACAAAGGGTAAAGTAATTAATTATGTAGAAGAGGATTAATGAAAAAAACTGAGCAACATCAGTAATGTAGTTGTTACGATATGTATTCCTGACCATTGGGGCAATCAGTTTTGCCCTCGGTACAGCAGGTATCGTACTACCACTGTTGCCAACAGTTCCTGCTTTATATGCTAACATTATTTTGTTTGGCCCGTGGATCTGAACGATCTCCATAAGATGTTTTTGGAGTCTAGTTTATATCAAAAGACTGTTGGTGCTTATGAACGCGATAAAGCGTTGACATTGCGGACAAAGTTGTCCATTCTCGCTATCCGTTAGTGCCATAATGGCTGTCGGCGCCTATTTTAGTCAAAGATATGCCAGTTGCTCTAATGGTGATGGGTCTCGTATGGATAGCGCATGTAATAGCATTAGCCTTTATTAGTAAAAACCAAAAAAATAGAAACTTATATCCTGGTAGTTTTAAATATAGCCTCATGAATTAAATTGTTGTAACAGTTTAATTCATGAGGCTTATTTTATAGTACCTAGAATAACTCTAATCAACGAAGATCTTATATAATTGTTTCATATTACTACAATGAGCCAGCTCATATTATTGAAAGAAAAATGAATTATTACTATTTTGAATTTGACAATGACTATCAATAAGTATACTATAATATAATATTATTAATTTATGTTTATAGTATTTGTGTATATGGTGATAGTATGAATCCACATAATCATGCGGTTTCACATGCAGGAATGTCTATGTCAAGACATACGATATTTGACGGTATCGATTTGATGTTCTTTGATGTGAAGCAAGAAACAATTCAATTTTATGCAAAATCACATACCAAGACGTTTGCTATAAATCATTGTGAAGAAGGGCGCATTGAGTGCAAGTTCACATCTGGTGAGTATTTATATATGGGTCCAGGGGATATGTCGTTAGGATGGCATATTCATGCTGATTATCAACATGAAAATTACTTTCCTACAAAATTATTTAAAGGAATTGTATTATTAGTAGATGTTGAAAAAGCTCAACCCGTATTAGATGCACTTGTTAGTGATTCTCGAATTGATTTGACTGAGTTGGCCAATCGGTTTTGTGAGCATTCTGATTTTGGTATGATGATGGAAGAAACGGAAACAGTTCGTCACATTTTTTCCAGTTTATATAATGTGCCAGATCAAATAAAAGGAGCACTATTTTAAATTAAAAGTAATTGAAATTTTTTATTATTATCTGTTATCTCTACAGCTAATCCTGAAAAGAGAAGTACCTATAGAAAGCAACAGGTAGATATTGTAAAAGCTGTAAGTGAATATGTATCGACACAGTTTATGAAGCGTATTACTATTGATTCCTTGTCTGAACAGTTTGATATTCCTACATCTACCCTGAAACGTTGCTTTAAAGGTGTATTTGGTACAACCATACATCAGTATCTAAAAGAATGTCGTATTAATGCGGCAAAGCGATTGCTTCAGGACTCAGATCAGTCTATTTTAGAAATCGCTAATGCGGTAGGGTATGAGAATGGTAGTAAGTTTACTAGTGCATTCAAAGAGGCTACTGGTGTAACGCCAAGTGCTTATCGTAAGGTTTAAATAATTTGGATCTTATATTATTCTAGATAGAAATTTTTGTGCTTTAGGCTAGGTTTGATAGTCTATGAAAATTAAATATTGTCCGAAACGTATATTTTTGGTCTATTCGGAGTAGATATGTATAATACACTTTGCTACTATTAAACCTGTAAATGATTTTTCAATGTCATTTGGTTGTGGTGGTAAAGTGTATTTTTATATGCATGGTTAAATATATGTGTGGAGGAAATTTAATGAATAGGAGTTGGGTGCGGGCAAGGAGATATGTCATACTATCCTGCGCAGTAGCGTGCTGGTTGCAAATGCCGGTGGTTATGGCGGACAATGCGACTGTAACAACCGATGTGGTTCATGTTCGCGGTACATGGGCTGAAGAGCAGGCAAAACAAGAGTCTCAACAGACGACGATTATTACGAAGAAGGATATTGTCAAAAAGCAGGCAAAATCCGTAGAAGATATTGTATTTTCCGAAACTGGCGTATCCAGAACCGTTGATTCGATGGGGCGCGTCGGTGTATCTATCCGTGGTGCGGATCCGCGTCATACCTTGATTCTTGTGGATGGACAGCCCGTGATGGGCGATCTTGCTAAATATCAAGGCGCCGGTGATGAATTACAGCGTCTCGGTACAGAAAATGTGGAACGTATAGAAATTATTCAAGGTGCAGCTAGTGCTAAATACGGATCCGACGCCATCGGTGGTGTTATCAATGTTATTACCAATAAACCGCGTAAGAACCGCTGGCCTTCAGTTTAATGGGGAAGGTCGTAGAACTAAAGGCGACGGTGATATCGTACCGTTTTCCAATTTCTTTATGCGTGCTGATTCTGGCTCATTAGGTAAGTTAAAAGTTAATATTCACGGTAGTAAACGTGATATTATGCCTATTTATGCTAGCGAGCGGCGTCGTATCAGCGCTATGACCAATGATGAAGACCATGGTTTTTAAAGAATTCCCTACGGTATTACGGTACAAATTCCAATATAGGTTTGGCCGCTACGTATGATATTAATGATAAACAGTCTTTGGGAATCCGTATCGATCGGTATAATGAAGACTTGGAACGATATGTAAAGCGCAGTACTTCTTATTTGGAACCTCAGGTTCATTACAAACGGATTTAGATAGGAATAATCTTAATTTGACGTATACTGGTCAGGACAATAAGAGTTCTTGGAAAGCGGAATTAAATTATACGCGGACCAAAGAAGATGATGTAACATTAACCAGTGACTATGGGAACAGTACCTATGAAGGGAAAAATACATTAAACTATGTGGATAATGTAGATCATCGTCAATGGAGCGTAACACTCGGGGTAGATACGCAAGTCAATAAGAAACATCTCTTGTCTTATGGCATTGGGTTTATACGGGAGACAGGCGAAGGTAGCAGACTTAAAAATGCGCCTCATACCTATAAACGGCATATCGATCCCTGGGATTATGATAAAAGTCTGGCGGTAAAAACGGTGTTCCTTCATCCACAATTTATGACCATTCTTTTCAAAAAAAACGAGGCTGGTGTAGAGCAGTGGAATAAGGAGAAAGAATGGTATAACGGAGATAAAAGCAAGCCAAATACATTGCCGGAATTTACTTACGAAGAATATCTTCAATATTTGGATCCGCAGGCGGGAATTGATTCAGCGGCCGCAATGGGACTTGTGGATGGCCCCGTGACGGAGCGTACGCTGAAAAAACGGAATCCTGAAGCTTATGCGCGATATCAGCAGTTTGCTAAACGTTTATTAGCGGAGAATAAAGAATTTATTGAAGACTATCATTTTAATAAGGAGGGCCGAAAAGATGAAAACGGTAAGTATTATCCAGCACTTTATGATGCATATTTACCGAGTTTTTACTATGGCGCCGTACCGGATTTTGATTCTACGAAGTTGAAATTAAACGGAGCTTATTTTAAAGAAGAATATTTAAAACGCGTTAATCAACAGACCGCAGGACGTGCAGAGATCAAGAAACAGAATTTCTTTATTCAGGATACGTGGCAGGTTAATAAAAATACTACTTTATCACCAATTATAAGACTGGATCATAGTGATTTATTCGGCTCCAACTGGTCTTTTAATTTCGGCATGACTCACAATGTACATGGAAATGTACACCGCAGATTAAAGGCTAATGTGGGTACCAGTTATACGGAACCTGGTATGGGCGAGCTGTATTATAACTGGGAAATGTATGGCCCGAATATTACAAATGCCACAATCGGTGGCGGTGAAGCCCGATTAGGTTGGTATTGGGTCGGAAATCCGAACCTTAAACCAGAAAAATCCATGAATTTCGACCTCTCTTTGGAAGGGGAAAATAAAAATACCTATGGTAAAGTAACCGTATTCCATAATAATATTCGGAATTATATGTCGATTTACAATACGGGATATTTGATGGATTTTATCCTCAGTATGATGAAACTACCACATATGGAGCGGCGAAATTTGCTCATGCACCTGATATGATTTATAGTTTCCGGAATATTGGTAAGGCACAAATTACAGGCCTTCAATTTGAAGTTAAACAAACTTTGAATAAACACTGGAAGGCCCGTTTGGGATATACGTATTTACGAGCGCTTAATAAGAGCGATAAAGATATGCCTCGTGAATTACTGGATAAACCTCGTCATAAGGTTGATATCGGTGTGGATTTTGAAGATCAGGCTAGCGGATGGAGTGGTAGCCTATGGGGAGATTATTATATCCATATGCTGGATAGTAACTCCTTGTCTGGTGGCGGTAATTATATGGTATCTTATATTGATCCTAATAATTCCGATCGTTCCGTTATCAGATATAATTTGAATAATAGAAAAAAACCGCCGATATGTATGAACATAAAACTTATGGCATATGGAATTTGATGATTCAAAAGAAGATTGATAAGGATTCACGAATCTATTTCGGTATTGATAATCTCTTTAATCATCGTGATGATGATCGGGCTTTATCGGCTCGAGTATATCGTATCGGATTAAATATGAAATTCGGTTTCGGTTCAGGTGAAAGTAAAACGAAACTTACGAAGGAGCAGTTTGAATCGTTACCTCCGGTTATGCTGCAGGATTTTATTACGCGTCCTTTCGATACAGACAGAAAACGAGGTATGGAACTTGTAGGTGATTATCGTGTACGTAATGACAGTCATCTTGGATCTGATCGTCCTGCTACGCGGGTGACTGCTACAAGTTACGTATCCGACGAGGCCGCAAAGAATCTGGCGGACCGCAAGGAACATGGCTTGAATCAACGTATACGTGTCGGTGTCGATGCTCGTATTAACGATAATACGAATGTACGTGTTGTGGGTAGTGCTTCTGGCCAAGCTGGTGTAGATAGCAGTCATGAAACAGAAGGCTCTAAAGGTTTTAATCATCAACGTCTCGAAGAACTAGATGTAACACATCACGGTTCTAAATGGGATCATAGTGTTGGTCGTATTACTGAATCTATGGGGGTTACAGGTTATTGGTTTAATAAAGAATATGACGGCCTTCGTAGTGTTTGGACGAATAAGAATACTCAAGTCCGTATCGGTGTGGGGACCTTTAAACATAGTACGGGAATTAGCGACAGTGCTTATACTCATGCTATTTATACGCATTTTAAACGGGTTCCGACGGTAGAGGAATTCTTAGGTGTTACTATGGATTCGGATGGTGCCAATAAGGAACTCATCGTACCAAATGCAGGGAATACTATTAATTTCTACCAGCAATTAAAAGCCTTTGCGCGATAAGGAAGGCATCTTAGATGCGGAGGTAGGTACATTAAAGAAGAAAAATCGACGATATGACTTCCGATATCTGGTCTAAAGAATTTATTGACGGCATGTCCGCGGATCAACTGGCTCCATTAAAAGCGGAGTTGGCAAAGTTGGAAGCATCTTTGCCGGATGTGGAAGCTCGTGTGGCGAAAGAACGGGGAACCGTTGCGAGCTGCGCAGTTTGATGTGTTGCGCCGGATGCAGGAGATCGCGGTGAAAGCTTATGGTGCGGATGCGGCTAAACAGACTGTATCGATTAAGATGCCTGATGTGTCAGTAACGTATTCTTATAAATCGCGATACTATGATGAAGATGATGAACAATGGTATGAAGACGAACGTACTTTCACTCAGAAAATAGCACCGGGAACGATTGGGCTTGATAAAAAAAAACCCATTGTTTGAAATGAAGTTGAGTGATACCACTGTTCTTTCCAATGGTGGAAAAACGTTTATTTCAAATTGGTACAATCAGAATAAGGCGGCTATCGTGGAGGCGTATCGTGCCAAGGCGAAAGATATAGCAACCTATAGCTTTTTCGGCAATAATCCGTACACGATGAAATTTGAAGATAATGCCTTTGACGGGCTGGACAAGTCTATTTATAAGGCGAATGTCGTTGATATTAACGACTCCGGCACGTCTGGTCTTATTAACGTAAAAGGAAGTGCCTATTATCCTTCTATGATAGCTTCGTACTTTAATAGCTTGGCCCGAATGCTTGAAAAAGCGGACGGCAACAGTCGTTTGCCGAGAGCGGCGCTAAGCAAATATACAGGTGCTGTTATTCCTTCAATAGGTGTCGTATTGGAGCGGGATACAATTCCACCAATTGAAAAGGCTACCTATGTTCAAGTTAAAATGATATTCAATGTCATTATGTGTTGCTGAAGTGTATCATTTTTTTATTTTGTGGATATGAAAGATACAAAACATATGGTTAGTTAAAAATTTATTGAGGAAAGGGCACAATGAACCTTTGGGGACATGCAAAACGTAGCATTATTCTGTCTAGTGCAGTTGCCTTGTGGCTTAGTGCACCGCTTAGTAAGTGTGGGCGGGGAATGCGACTGTTACTACGGATGTTGTTCATGTTGTTAATGTTAAAGGAACATGGGCAGAAGAAGAAGCAAAATTGAACTCACAGCAAGTGCAAATCATTACTAAGAAAGAGATTGAAAAGAAACAGGCGAAGTCCGTCGAAGATATTATTTTTACGCAAACAGGTGTATCTAGAACAGTTGATGCTATGGGGCGTGTGGGCGTGTCCATTCGCGGTGCAGAAGCGCGTCACACTCTTATCCTCGTAGATGGTCAACCAGTGCTAGGTGATTTTGATAAGTACTCTGGTGCGGCCGATGAAGTACAACGGCTGGGTACAGAAAATGTTGAACGTATAGAAGTTATTCAAGGTGCGGCCAGTGCTAAATACGGTTCTGATGCTATAGGTGGTGTAGTTAATATCATCACTAAAAAGGCAAAAAAGAAACCATCTTTGCAATTAAATGCAGAAGGTATGCGACGCAAGAGTGATGGTGATGCATTCCCATTCCAAAACTTTTTCATTCGTGCCGACTCTGGTCAAATGGGGAAATTAAAGGTCGGTTTATCTGGTAGTAAACGTGATCTTATGCCTGTTTTAGCATCCGTTAAACGTCGTGACTCAGGTATGGCTTTTGATTATGCTAAGCATAACTTCAAACCAAATGTACTTCGGTACTATGGTGATGCGGCAGATATCGGTCTTGTAGCAACTTATGATGCAAACGATAAAAATAAATTTGAAATGCGTCTCAACCGTTATACAGAAGATCTTGTACGCGATGTTAAACACTCTGACTCCGATTTAGAGCCACAGCAACACTTCAAACGTACGGCAGATCGTAATACAGCTAATCTGCAATGGTCCTCTAGAGCTGGAAAGAGTGACTGGACTGTAGAAACTAATTACTCTCGTATCAAAGAAAATGACGTAGCGCTCATTAACTATACAGGTCGTTCCGCTTATGAAGGCTCTAATGAGTTGCGTTATATTGATAACATCGATCATCGTCAATTAGATATTCGAGTAAATGCTAATACGCAAGTCAATAAAAATCATTTGCTAAGCTATGGTGTTAGCTATGCTCGTGAAGAAGGTTCTGGTAGTCGCTTAAAAAGCTCTCCTAATACAAGTACGATGTACATTGATCCATGGGATTATGATAAGAGCTTGTTAGTGGATAAACTTGACCGTCTTGTAAGACGTAAAGGTGATAATAGCATTAAAGTTTACTCTCATATCCACGACTACAAATTCATCAATTCCGGTGGTGGCATGCCCCAATGGGATATGGATTATGAATACTATGGTGCTGAAACAGATGCTCAAAAAACCAGGTATTACATACGATGACTATATAAATTATGGTTTATCTGAAAGTCGATTAAGTGATTGGTCTAGTACATCCCCGAATAATCAACCTGTAACGGATGAGTTTAAAGCTCGTTATAAAGCTTTGGAAGATCGTTTAAAAGCAGAAAATCCTGTATTATCTGCTACACGTGCCAATATCGTAGGTGACTACTTTAAATATGGCGAGTCTAACGATCCAGAAATGCGTAAAAAAGCACCTAAGCTAAATGGTAAGGCTTTCTTGGAAGAGTACCGTAATCGCGACCAACGCTTGACTACTGGTAGTGGTACGATTCGTAAAATAAACGCTTATATTTCTGATACATGGCAAGTTAATAAGAATTTAACATTGTCTCCAATTGTGCGTTTTGATAATAGTAGTCTATTTGGTTCCAATTTGTCTGCGTCCTTGGGTATGACATATAACGTTAACGGTAATGCACATCGCAGATTTAAAGCCAATGTAGGTACTGGTTATACAGAGCCTGGTATGGGCGAATTGTGGTATAACTGGGAAATGTACGCTTCTAACCCTGTAGGGATTGGGGTAGCGAAACTTGGTTGGTACTGGGCTGGTAACCCTAATTTAAAACCTGAAAAGTCTGTCAATTTCGACATGAGCTTAGAAGGGGAAAATAAGAATACTTATGCTCGCGTAGGCGTATTCCATAACCGCATCAAAAACTATATGTCTGTGTATTTCACAGGGGACTTTATGGACTTTGCGCCATACCTCAAAGGCGATGCGAAGTACCAACGGGCACCGGATATGATTTACAGCTTTAAAAATATTGGTAAAGCTGAAATTACAGGGTTGCAAGCGGAAGTACAACAAAAATTCGGCAAATATTGGTCTGGTAAGCTAGGTTATACATATTTACATGCCATCAACAAGAGCGATCCAAGTATGCCTCGTCAATTGCTTGATAAACCAATGCACAAAGTTGACATCGGCATTACTTATGATAACCCTAAATCCGGTTGGAATGGCTCCATCTGGGGTGATTACTATATCAATATGCTTGATAGTAATACCCTTAACAATGGCGGTAACTACTGGCCAGATATCTTATCCGGTGATGCAGGTGTTTATAATAAACAAACCTATGAAAAGAAAACATTTGGCATTTGGAACGTAATGGTTCAAAAACGATTCAATAAAAATGCCATGATGTACTTTGGTATCAACAACATCTCTAACCATCGCGATGATGATCGTGCTACACAAGAACGCGTATACCGCATGGGGTTAACCTTAAATTTGGTGGTGGCGATAGTAGTAAAACTACAGCCATCGGCAAAACTAAGGATGGCAAAACTGTTAATGCAGTAGGGGCCAATACACCTAATGGCGCTAATGGTGAAGTGGTAAATTCTGAATCTGGTGTACAAAACGTAGCTGATATAGTTCGTTTAACTGACTTTATTCGTTCTGATTTTGATACTACTAAAGAACGTGGTATTACAATGGTTGGCGACTATAGAGCGCGTTGGATGGCGCATGATGGTTCTAACAGACCGCAATCTCCATTTAGAGCAAACTCTGCCATCGGTTCTGCAAAAGCTAATATGTACGATGCTAATCGTCATAGCTTTGAACAACGCTTACGTCTTGGCTTCGATGCTCGACTCAATGAGTTCACAAACCTCAAAGTTATCGGTAGTGCGACTGGTATGAGTGGAGTAGATACAAGCTGGACTCAATCTGATTCTAAAGGTCTCAACCATCAACGACTTGATACAGTTGATCTTACAAGACGCGTTAAGAAATGGGACGTATCTGTAGGGCGTTTAACTGAGCCTATGGGCGCTAGTGGTTACTGGTTTGGTCAATCTTATGATGGCGTTCGTGCTGTTTGGAATGGCCATGACTCTCAAGTTCGTATTGGTGTTGGTACTTTCAAACATAGTACAGGTATCACTGATTCTGCCTATACCACGCAGTACATGAAGTTATCTACAGACCGCCAACAGCGGCTGAATTGTTAATCGGTATTAATCGCGATGAGTTCCCATACGATATTGAAAGTGCTACTAAAACCGGTTCTGATGGTGAGAAAAAATCTAGTGAAGATACAGCTGCACCAGATAGCCCTAATGGTATTTATGATTCTACTTATAAAGGTAAGACAGATAGCATTTACTTCTATCAACAACTGAAAGAATTGCAAGCTGAATATGAAGCTTATAAAGAAACCTTGGATTTAAGATGGAGTAATCCAAATCGCGATCAAGAGCTTGAAAAGGCAAATGCTAAGCTTGTGGAAACACAACAAAAACAAGCTCAAGTGATGAGCCGCTTACAAGATATTCTTGCATAAGGCATACCCTATAGATATGGCTGAGAAGAAATTCTCCCTCGATATACCATCTGGTGGTTATGCAATGTATGAAATCACTAATAAGAAAACAGGGGAAAAACTGTATAAAACCGGCGACATTATGTATAACGTAAACTCCCCATTGTACCCTGAATCTATGAAAGAAAAGGCAAAAGGTCTTATCGTATCCTCTGATAATAAAGATGCTTTAGTAAATCCTAAAGCCTATGTTGAAAAACATGGTGACGAGATTAATCAATCCGTAGCAGAAATTGCTAAATATAATGCTACAGATAACTGGAGCAACTATAACAATAGTGAGCTTGATGTGGTTTGGGTTAAACAGCCAGATGGCACATTCAAACAATCTTATGATTACTATGGACAACCAGCTAGTGATTATGAGTTCACTGGTTACTTAGGTGCTAAAACATATAAATACGATAGTGGTAGTTATGTATTTAGTGATTATGATGCTAAAGATGCAATTTACAAAAAAGAACTTTACAATGTCCTCTAATGACTGGGGTGAAGGTAGTTCTTACTATGGTTGGGGCATGCCAAATGCATTGTTCAACTATATGTATAATCTTGAAAAAGTTGTACATGACGCAGAGTCTGAAAATAAATTACCACGCGAAGCAATCGGTAAGGTCATTGGCAACTTGATCAGAACAGAAGGTGTAGTTCTTGAAAAGATACTGTACCAGCTATTGATAAAGCTGCCTTTGTTCAATACAAGAAACAAATAGGTGCTCGTCTTGGTTTACAAGCTTGGTACTTACGTTCCTTTGGCGGTAAAACACATACATATTTAAATGCTAATGGAAACAGTAATGATGAATACAGCTTCTCTAATGTAGCTCATGTATTCGGTATCGGTGCTAAGTATCAACTTGGTGCGAATGCAGCTGTTACGGTGGATTACGGTCAAAATCGTTCTAACTTGTGTCGTTATTTAAATGGTAACACTGTATACCAACACGAACGTGGCACAGCCGACTTTGCTCTTAAAAGGTCATCAAATGGGTGGCACACCACACTTCTGGATGGCTCGTCTAGATATTGGGCGTGCCGACCTAGATGTTCCGAAATCTTGGAATGCGTTCATCGATTACAAATACTTTGAACATGGCTCCTTCTTCGGTGGTAATGGTAGTGGTGCAGTACCGGATCGTTACTTAGATGGTGTTCGTAGCTTTACATTTGGTGCCGGCTATGTACCGCGCAAGGATTTGCTCCTTGAAGCATTCTATACATTTGATGCGAAGGGCACTAATAAACGAGACACTTTATATGGTAGTGAAAGCTTTAAGTTAGGCGATTATACAAGAATTCAAGGGACCTACAGGTTCTAATGTTCAGTCTGTAAACAGGCAGAAAGGTTACAAATATGGAAAAATTTAAATTATGTCATTCACTTATTTCATAGTGGCGGGTATGTAATGTATCCATTGTTACTCTTGTCTTTCATGGTTATCGCTATAGCTGCAGAACGTGCTTTCTACTATCACAAATATGCCGGTAAAACATTTGTTGTTACCCATGCAGTCAATGAACTAGCAAAATTACAAAGTTGGGATGAAATTGATAAAGTAATTAAAGAGAACCCTTCTATTGCAAGCCGTCTTGCGGAAGCAGGTTTACATAATGCTTCTAGCGAGGAAGCAATGAAGACCGCTTTTGCTGATCAAATGGGCGTTGACGCAGTTGGTTTCCGAAAATATATGGACTATCTTAAGTGCAACAGTTACAATTTCTCCATTATTGGGCCTATTGGTACAGTAACAGGTATGATTGGTTCTTTCAGTATCCTCGACTCCGGTGCGGGCGCATCTGCTATTACTGGTGGTGTTGGTGAAGCCCTCATCGCTACAGCATCTGGTTTGTGCGTAGCCATCATGGCCTTTATTGTATATACAGTATTCAGTCATCGTTTGGACTCCATTATTAACCAAATTGAAAATATGTGTGTAAATATAGTTACAGCTAAACGAGAAGGGTGGAAATGATTATGAACTTACAAAGCTTTCGTATGAAAACAAAGCCTGAATTCATGATTATCCCAATGATTGATATTATCTTCTTCTTGTTGGTATTCTTCATGATGAACAGCTTACAAACAGTTGCTCAAAAAGCATTATCTGTACAATTACCTCAAGCGAGTAGTGCTTCTGCACCGGCTCAATTACCAGTTGTATTTACATTGATGCGGAAGGGCATATTACAATTGATAACAATCCAATGAGTATTGATCAAGCAGAAGCTATGATTAAACAACGGATTCAAGAAAATCCTAACGCTAGTGTTATCTTGCAAGCAGACAAACGAGCGGCTCATGGTCAAGTAGTAGCGATCATGGACATGCTAAAACAATCTGGCGTTAAACGCTTAGCTATTGCAGCTGAACAGAAAGGATAACTATGGGACTAGGCATATCATGGAAAAAAGCAGCCATTATATCCGCCGTAGTTCATCTTATTGCTCTATTTATTGCCGTAATCTTTTTCGTAGTGGTTCCAGCCATTCAAGACATGGAAACTTATGAAATCGACCTCACACAAAGTGTGCTCGATGATGGCGGCAGTGGTCATGCAGGTGGTGGAGGAGGTAACAGAGCAGATCTGTTCCCAAAACCATTGTCAGCAGATGAAGTAGCGGCAAGAACAAAGGCTGTTGTAGCAAATGTTGAACCATCTACCGCAACAGATATTCCTGATGCAGTAGATGTGGCAGCAATAAAGCAAGCGAAAATAAAGGCAATACATCCGGTGATAATTCCGCTGTTGGTGGCACAGGCCCTGGATCAGGTGGCGGTTCTGGTGGCGGTCATGGTACCGGTGAAGGTACTGGCGTTGGTGATGGTAGAGGCCATGGTACTGGTACAGGTGATGGTACCGGTGAAGGTGATGGTCATGGTACAGGTAAAGCAGCGTTCAATGTAGAGGGCTTTTATGCAGCTGTAGATAGCCAAAAACAAATTCCTTATGCGGCTATTCCATGGCGTTAAAAAATGAACGTAGATGAAACAATTAATGTAATGGCTAAATTAGATACTAATGGTAATTTAATAGACGTATATCCAACTAGTGGTGGGGATGAAATATTTGTAGAAGCGGCTCTTGATGCAGTGCGACGAGCGACTCCGTATCCAAATGAAACAGGGGATATACAACCAGTAGAAGTTCCTGTACACTTTGTAGGTACAGGCCGATGGAGGAAGATGAAGAAGAATAAATATATCATAAGTAATAAAGGAGATAATTATGAAATCCATTATTTTATATTCTTCCCTTACGGGAAATACTAAAAGTGTAGCGGAAGCAATGGCTTCCGTTATGCCTGAAGGTACGCCTTGTGTACCGGTTAAGGAGGCGCCTGAGAATTTAGCTGATTATGACAATGTTTTTGTAGGTTTCTGGGTGGATCGTGGTACAGCTAATAAAGAAGCTGCTAAGTTGATTGAAACCCTAACAAATCCTAATATCGTATTCTTTGCCACATTAGGTATGTATGCAGATTCTGATCATGCTCGTGAAAGTATTGAAAAAGCATCTGAATTATTGACATAACAAGGAAGCCCTTGTAGATGGCTTCGTATGCCAAGGTAAAATTGATCCAAAAAGTCATCGAAATGATGTATAAAATGTTCCCCCTGGTTCTGCTCATGGTCAAAGTCCTGAACGCGATGCCTTACATAAAGCGGCGGAAACTCATCCAGATGAACAAGACTTTGCAAATGCAAAAGAATTTACGAAATCTGTACTTGCAAAGTTGCAAGCCTAATCTGAAAGGGGATTGGAGTATGAGTTTAGCAAGTTTCTTTGAATCCATTCCGGAGAAACAACGCAATCTACAACTAGGTTTAGAATGCGATAATCCGATGAGTGGTGCATTCCCTCATAAACGTGTTGTTCATGCAGGGTCTAAATGGTACTTTCGTTTCTCCAAAAGAAACACAAGCCGTTTGGGATACCTTAATGAATGGCACTCCGTAAAAAGGGTGAAATGCAATGCGCTTACATTCACATTCCGTTTTGTAAGACTAAATGCACATATTGTGGCTTCTTCCAAAACGGTACGAGTCAAAAGTGTTGAAGACCAATATATTGATGGTCTTATCAGTGAATTAAAGCTCGCTAGTGAGCGTTCGAGATTAAAAGATGGTTTGATCCATGCCGTATTTATCGGCGGTGGCACACCAACATCTTTATCACCTACAAATTCTGAAAGATTGCTCAAAGCAATTAAAGCGTACTTGCCGTTGGCAAACGATTATGAGCTTACCTTAGAAGGTCGTATTCACGATTTGATTCCTGAAAATCTTGATGTTTGGATGGCAAACGGCGTAAACCGCATGTCTATTGGTGTACAATCTTTCAACACAGAAGTTCGTCAAATGGTAGGCCGTCTAGATACGAAAGAAACCGTATTAGAACGGCTGGCTGCGTTGAAAGCCTATGGTCAATGTTCTGTTGTTATCGACTTAATCTATGGATTGCCTGGTCAAACAATGGAGGTTTGGGAACAAGATCTAGCTGATTTAGTAATCTCTGGCGTAGATGGTGCTGACCTATATCAATTGAACGTATTCGATGGTAGTGATCTTAATAAAGATATTGCAAACGGTAAAGTGCCAGCTGCTGCGACGACGTCTATGCAAGGGGATATGTTCAAATTCGGTCGTAAGTACCTTAATGCGCGTGCCTATCGTCGATTGAGTGCTGCTCACTGGAGTGCTAATAATCGTGAACGTAGCTTGTATAATATCTTGGCTAAAGCGGGCGTGCCTATGTTCCCATTTGGTAGCGGTGCCGGTGGTAATGTCGACGGCTACGGTATGATGCTGCATCGTGCGTTAAAGCCATACGAAGATATGGTTACCCGCGGTGAAAAACCATTTATGGCCCTTATGAAACAAAGTGAGTTACAACCTATCGTAAATCGAGTGGTAAGCCAACTTGAACAAGGATTCCTCAATATTATGAGTTTAGTAACAATGGATTCCAAGATTAGATGAATTAAATTGGTTGTATAAACTATGGGAAGAACGTGGCCTAGTATCTTACAATGGCTTATTGTATAAATTGACATCCGCTTGTGAATTCTGGACGGTAAATATTACACAAAGTACCTTGGAGGCTATGGAGTATATTTTAACTAGTAAAAATTCCTTTGCCTTAGAAGCAGTAGCAGCACAAGATACAAAAACAACTTCTAAAGATAATCCTAATCAAGAGGTACGTGGCATTGGCCAGGGTAAAGCCAATATCTCTGTACCAACTGACGAAGATTCCGAAGCACAACGTAAGGAGGCTCTTATTACTAAGGCTAAAGCTGAAATTGCGAAGAGCGGTGCTTCTGGCGAAGCAGCAGAACGAATGGTACAAGCTATGTACAATTTGAGCGCTGATGAAATTGAATACATGATGGAACGTATGATGTCTTAACTTGTTATATTACACCTTATATCTAACAACCCTCTCACAACCAACATATACTAAATAAGACAAACTACGTGACATACAGTACACTCTGTAGTAAAAAAGCCCCAGACCATGGTCTGGGGTTTACTTTTTAAAGCGAAAGGTATTCTGTAGGTATTTAAAACTTTAAAAAGAATAAAACAATAAAATGTATAGAACTTAAATGTATATAGTCTATGATACAATAAAAATAGAATAGATATGTTAAAATCAAAAAACAATAAGTGAGATAGTAATTGTTGTATGAATAGTTATGTTTTCGGATAAAAGGTTAGGAGATTAGTATGAGTACATTTCCTCAAAATCATATAGATATTGTTGGCATAGGTGCCAGTACATTAGATCGATTTATCGTCGTCGATCATTATCCTACAGGCCGTGAGGTACAACAAGTCGTATCGTCTACTACAGATGGTGGTGGGCCAGTGGCTACAGCACTAGCCGTTACGGCTGGTAAATATGGTGCCTCGGACGGTAATGATTGATAGCATTGGTGATGACATGGTAGGTCGTCATATATTAGATGACTTTGAAAAATATAATGTTAATACAGAGGGCAATTCAAGTTGAATGTGGATGGGAAAAAAGTGGCGTTGCAACAATTCTTGTAAAACATAGTACTGGGGAGCGTGCTGTATTTTTTTGAACGTCTACTGCAACTGAGCCTGAGTTTTTAGATACTCATAAGCAGCTGATAAATCTGCCTATATTTTGCATATCAATGGTAGACATCGCAAACTCATGCGCTCTGCTATGGCCGTTGCAAAAGAGGTAGGCACTATTATTTCTTTAGATGGTGGTGCTCAACGCTACGATGAAGATATGAAGCCTATTACAGAAGCCAGTCACATCGTTATCGTAGCTCGTGATTATGCTGAAAAATATACGGGCACAACTAATTTAGAAGAGGCTTGTCGTATCATTCATGAACGAGGTGCCTTATTGCAGGTGTTACGGATGGTGCAAATGGTAGTTATTTTGTATGGCCTGATGGAACATTTTATCGATGTGAACCATTTACTCAATCTACCGTAGTAGATACAACGGGGGCTGGGGATAGCTTTCATGGTGCTTTTCTAGCTAATTTAGTATATACAATTAATCATATGAAGGGCAACACACAACTATGACGACTAACATCCATTAAATGCTATAGATTTACTCCAAAGTTGTGCGCACATTCTGATTTAGAGAAGGCCGCTATTTTTGCATCTGCAGTAGCTTCTTTAAATACACAAGGCATAGGCGGGCGCAGTCCACTACCAACGTTAAAGTCAAGTGCAGGAACTAATAGGATAGGACTATAGTTATGTGGAAAAATACTTCAAAAAATCAAGTTCAGCAATATATGCAACAAAATCCTTATCGCCTATTAGCCCTTAGCTTTTTTGCTGTACTATGACCATAGGGACGATATTACTCATGTTGCCCATATCACATGCTAAAGGTCATAGTACAACGCTTGTAGATGCAGCTTTTACCGCAGTATCTTGTGTTTCTGTAACTGGATTGTCAACAGTAGATACCTATCATCATTGGTCCTTGTTTGGCAAAATCGTCATGGTAATTCTTATTCAATTAGGTGGTTTAGGGATTGTTTCTTTTACCACTATTATTGCTCTAGTTTTAGGGCGACGCGTAGGTCTAGAAAAATCGCGTGCTTTTGTCAGAAGATGTAGGGCAAGATGGCATGAAAGGGCTTCTACACATTACAAAGAAGCTAACCATTTATACATTTTGTGTCGAAATAATTGGTGGTATTATCTATACGATTCAGCTATATCCCTATATTGGACAGGCTGCTTTGTATACCGGTATTATGCAAGCTATTTCCAGCTTTTGTAACGCTGGATTTGTATTCTTTGATAATGATCTACCTTATGCTATGGTGAGCGATGTATTATTTAATATGAATACAATGGCCCTTATTGTAATAGGTGGTTTTGGATATCTCGCAACTTTTGATATTTGGTCGCATCGCAAGCTACGACGATTTGTAGATTTAAAACTACATACAAAAAATAATGTTAGTTGGTACAACGGCGCTCATCCTTTAGGGACTATTATTTTCTTGGGGGTTGAGTGGGCGAATCCCAAAACGTTTGGTCCTTTACCTATATGGAACAAGATCATGGCATCTCTGTTTCAATCGATTACACCTCGTACAGCGGGGATTGCAACGGTTGATTATAATGCATTACATCCAATTACCTTGTTTGTTACCATTATTCTCATGTTTATTGGTGCGGGTCCGAACTCTACCGGTGGAGGCGTTAAAATTAGTACTATTGCTGTCGCTTTTCTAGCATCGCGTACATTATTTAATAACCGTTCTGATACAGAGGTTTTTGAACGTCGTATTTCGTTGGTTACTGTACTTAAGGCAAATGGGATAATCTTTTTATCTATCCTTTTTGTTTTATTTGCTACTTGTTATCTGGCCTGGGATGAGCCTTATGATTTTATTCGATTGTTATTTGAGGTTACGTCCGCCTTTGGGACTGTAGGCCTTACGACGGGTATTACGTCTGATTTATCTGAAAGCAGTAAATGGGTGCTGATGCTTGTTATGTTTACCGGTCGTGTCGGTGTTATGACCGTTATTGGCACATGGGCTTTAAGAACGTCACCGACTAAACCAATTAGCTATGCAGAAGAGAGTGTATTGTTATAAAAACAGATTAGATTGAATATAAAAGGGGGCATATATGAAACATAAAACGATAGCAGTAATAGGTCTTGGTCAATTTGGTGGCACTGTTGCCAAGATGTTAGCTTCCATGGAGCATGAGGTATTAGGTGTAGATATTGATCCAGAAGTTGTACAGAAAATTTCGCCATTTATAACACATGCTATAGTTGCAGATACAACTGATGAAGAGGCAATCAAAGAATTGGCCCTAAGCCAGTTTGATATGGTTATTGTGGCTATAGGTGGAAATCTTCAAGCTAATTTAATGACAGCTATGCTTCTTAAAGAATTAAATGCACCTAAAATTGTGGCCAAGGCTGAAAATAATATACAAGGCAAAATGCTTCATAAAATAGGTGTAGATCAAGTGATTTACCCTGAATACGATATGGCATTACGCCTCGTACAGTTTTTAACTAGAGACCATGTGATGGATTATTTACAACTATCTAAAAATATTAGTCTCATAGAAATTAAAAGGTGCCAACATTCTTGGTGGGGTCTATACTTAAAGGATTCTAATTTGCGTGAGAAATATAATCTTAATGCAGTAGGCATAAGACGCGGTGAAGATTTAGAAGTTCCACCAAACCCAATTACCATTCTCGGTGAAGATGATAAATTATTAGTCATTGGGAATAATTCTGATTTAGATGCATTAACAGTGTAGTAAGTATACGAAAGAGATATAAATATATCGAAAAAAATATGATATAATAGAGATAGAATTCAGTATAGGCCATACGTATTCGTATGGCCTTTTTAAATAGAAATGAAGGTTATTATGACAGAAGAACAATACATAACGGCGCTGACCAATAACCCACATGGAATTCGAAATATTCCAAATCCTACAGAAGCTATGCAACTTACATGTGTGGGACAAAACGGCATGCTGTTACAATATATTAAAGAACCTACTCAAAAGGTTATTGAAACGGCGCTTTCACAATCACCACGAGCCATACAATTCGTGGAACATCCTACAGAAGAACTATTACAGGCCTTGGTGAAAAAAGATTGGGCAGTTTTAGAATATATCGATACCCCATCTGATGCAGTTGTTCAATGTGCACTCGATCAATCTGGCTGGGCTATTCGCTATATTGCAAATCCATCTGAAGCACTGCAGTTAGAAGCTGTAAAGTCTAACTATGATGCTTTGCAATATATTAAGGCACCTAGTGAAGCCGTACAATTGCAAGCGGTTAAAGAGAACTACTTGGCATTACGTTATATTGATGAGCCTAGCGTAGCCGTATTAGAAGCAGCAGTTAAACAAGATTCTCAAGCGATGCGGCAAATTACAAAAGCTTACAAAGGACTTGGCATTGCACCTATTTGGTGTAAGTGCTGCCACACTAGGGTATATACCAAATAATTTGGGGGTCACTGTGGACGAAATTAAATCGATCATCATTAGCGCCATCTCTAGTGATACAGCTGATGAAGACTATATTCGTGAATTGATTAACAACCAAGCTATCGGTGGTCGCCAATCTAAATGGCATATCGACCTATTGTCACTTATAGACGCTTATGGAACTAGGGCTGTTAAGAAAATTGCAGTCAGTGAATATTTGAAGTATTAGAAATGGAGATACAATGAACTTTATAGATACAATGGCAAGTGTAGAATTAGTGCTTGCTGCTAATCAAGTGCCTTTGCTCGTTGGTGAAACGGGCATTGGTAAAACATCTCTTGCGGCACGCGTAGCTACTGTGCATGACTGGGAATTAGTAACTATTGACGGAAACCTTTTAAAAGAAGGTGAAATTGGTGGCTTGCCAACTGTAGAATCTGTAACACATACAGATGGTCGTGGTAACACACATTCTGTAAAGACTACAGTGTATGCTGTACATCATACGTTGGAACATGTGGCTCAAGCTGTGGATAAAGGTCGTCAAGTATTACTATTTATCGACGAAATTAACCGCGCAGAACATGCAGTTCAACAAGAGTTGATGAACCTTATTCTAAACCGTGAAATTAATGGCTTTTCTTTAAGTGATCAAGTGCGCATCATCGCCGCTATGAACCCTGAGGATTCCTTTGACTACCAAACCATCGATATGGATCCGGCACAACAAAACCGTTTTGTATGGCTTTATATGAATGCTGATTATATGCAATGGATTGACTGGGCTATAAGTGCTGGTATTGAGGAAAAAGGTTATCGAATTCATTTCTTCCTATCCAGAGTATTTAAATCAGCGACATGAAGATGATATTGATGCGACACCACGCTCCTTTGAACGCGTATCTGGCCTGTATACGAATTTATAAAAACCAAGAAGGTTCAGCCTATAGTCGCGATGTATTTATGAATGTTATCCGCGGTAACGTAGGTAAACTCATTGCTGAGGCGTTTGTTAACTTTATCGAGTCAGACCAAGAACCACTTATTACCTTTGATGATGTATTAGGGGCGGTTCAAAAAGCCAGGGGCCATTATGTCTATGGCTGAACAGGTTAAAGGTGAAAGCCCAACTCGTCTATATGTAGCGGCAAAAAATATGTTGCATCGTTTAAATCGCAATAGTAATGCTGAAGAAGTTCATCACTTTCATTGAATTTTTTAACATTGTATCCAGGGGATTTACGCGTAGCAGTTATGAAAGATTTACGAAACACTTATGAGCGGGTATACGCCTATGCGATTGAAGATGACCTTTTGTTCATCGATACCTTCTTTGAAGCACAAAAATAGTTCTGCTCCATAGTTAACTAAATGAAGCTGTCTATATGGACAATAGAAATTTAGCGAATGATTGGGGATACAATAACCAATATATAAAACATGATATACATAAAATCTGATGTTAAATAGAAAAAGGAGGTGGAATGATGCAACGAAATTTAGATAAAGATGATATTCGCGACGCCTCTGATTTACTCACTCATATAGACGGGTGGGAAAAACAGGTTCCTATGATGCGAAGGCTATCGAGGCTCTTGATCGATGGCATGCGAAACGGGAGCGCATACATCGCGAAGCAGAGGCTTTGTATACGCAAATCTATGCTGCCTACGAAGCCTATGTAGATAGTTATGAAGAACAACATCATAGCATGGCGCCTGAACGTATAGCGGCTGATCTTATGAACCATAATATGTCTGATAGCCATATAGGGACCATAGGACGTGCCTTAGATGAGATACAAATTGAAGGCACTGACCTTTTTGCGATAATGCAACAAGCCGTTATGACACCGGCCTATGAGCAACGGTTGTGGAATATATTGCATGATGTAAACAGCTTGCTTCTTGAAGAGGACCAATTCTTTGGTTACTTCTACTTACAAATGACTCATCGCATTCGCTTTGATATGGCCAGTGCCTTTGGTATTAACTTAAAACAGGGTGGCTATGTATTATATGTAAATCCTCTTTATCTTGTTACGCCAATCACCTGATGTGATGAAGGATGGTATTAAGCGTGAAGTTCTTCATATCATTTCTGCTCATTTGATGCGGGTAAAAGCACTGAGTCAAAGCTTTAATAAAACGGCCGTACATATGGCTATGGACATGGTTGTAAACGACTACTTAGAACATGTAGATCGTGATGCAGTTACGGTAGCCAATGTAAATGAACGTTTTGGATTGATGCTCAAACGATTCCGTACTATTGAGTATTACGCCAAGGCCATCGATAAGGCGATGAAGGAAAAGCCTGAACTCTTTGTACCCGTAGATAATTCTGATACAGCTGTAGCTATGAAGTTTGACCCTCAAACCAGCCATGATATTTGGGATGAGTCCGATGCTATCGATACAGAGACGATGGATAAAATCACGGAACGCTATATTAACGAAGCATCAAAGGGAGATATGGAAGGCTATGTAAAAAGCCTTATCGATACATTCCAAAAGACACGTCGTGCCTTGCCTTGGTATTTCTACCTTAAAAAGCTAATGGGCAAGGTAGCGAGTGGATACAAAAAAACGACGATGCGTCGTAATCGTCGTCAACCTGAGCGTTTGGAGTTGTCTGGCACATTACGTCAACATAAGGCAAATGTGTGGGTAGCCCTCGACATGAGTGGTAGCATAACTGATGTGGAATTTACAAATGCCTTTAGAGCAAGTGTTACAAATCGTGCATGCTTATAACCATCGTATTACTGTTGTAGAATGTGATAATGAAGTACGCCGCACCTATACGATGGAATCCGTAAGGATGTGAAGCCGCGCCTCGATGTGCGCGGTGCAACAGCTTTCTCGCCAGTATTTTCTTTAGCCAATCAAAACCGTGTGGATTTATTGGTTTACTTCACGGATGGCAAAGGCGAGGAACGATTACGAGAGGCTCCGAAAGGGTATAAGGTTTTATGGGTTCTTACAGGGGAAAATCCTCAACTATCTCTTCATAATCCGTATGGCATGGTTCGTGAACTAGGTTATGTGGGTGTAGATGAAACACAAGATATTGATGAGTTTGTACGTATGTCTAGTCGTAGTGGCTTTTCTATGGCTAACCAAGAGGTTTAGGCTGCTTTATAAAGGTGAGCATTGATATATTTTGGTTTAACCTAGAGATGTGTTTATAAAAATATAAAAATGACGCAATTCCTTAGAATTGCGTCATTTCTACGTAGATGTTATTTTTTATTTTAGCTATTGAGCTCGATCGAGGAACCTGGATCGATAATGAGGGATGTTTGATTGTATTTGCCTTCAACTAAGCTTGTAAATACACCTGGTTCACGGTCGATAACAGGCCATGTTTTGTAATGAATTGGGATGGAGATACGCGCTTTTACATAAGAGGCCGCAAGCGCTGCATCTTCAACGCCCATTGTGTAGTTATCACCGATAGGGAGAAGTGCGTAGTCGATATCGCCAAAGCGATTCAATAATTTCATATCGCTAAAGAGTGCTGTATCACCTGCGAAGTATAATATCTCCGTAAAAATCTACGATACAACCTGCAGCATGACCACCAGGGATGCCAGAGCCGTGGAAGGCAGGAACCATTCGAACAGAACCGAATTCAAAGTCGAAATTTACCGCCTAAATGCATAGCGTGTGTACGACAACCGGCAGCTGCTGCTTTACCCTGCTATCTCTGCAGTAGAGATAACGAGGGCGTCATTTGCTTTGGCAATAAAATCTGTATCTCCATAGTGATCATCATGACCATGGCTGACAAAGATATATTGGCATTTGATATCTTCTTTTTTGCGGTATCCCATGTATTACCAGTTAAAAATGGATCAAAAATCATGGACACATCGCCATGTGTGAGCATAAAGCAAGCGTGACCAAAATAAGTTAGTTTTGTTTTCATAGGAACACTTCCTTCCTTGTACATATAAATCTTAATTCTATTGTATAATATAACTAATGAAAATAAAACTATTGATGATAATTTATGCATAATTAGTAAGGATATAGTATGGATTTAACACATTTTGACCAAGATGGTAATGCTTGGATGGTGGATGTATCCGATAAGGATATCACATCCCGTACTGCTGTGGCAGAAGGATTTATAGCAATCAATGATGCAATTTATGAGCGCATTGCTGCAGGTACTATAAAAAAGGGGGATGTTCTTAGTGTGTGGCTCAATTGGCAGCTATTATGGGGCGAAACAGACGAGTAATCTAATTCCCCTTTGTCATCCGTTAGCACTCACAAAGGTTGAGGTTCACTGTCTTTAGTAGATGGTGAAAGCCCTGCTTGCACTGATGAAAATCATAACAAGGCCGTCAAGGTACGTGCCATCGTTAAGACTACTGGGAAAAACGGGCGTTGAAATGGAGGCCCTTACAGCTGTACAAGTGGGATTGCTCACCGTATACGATATGTGTAAAGGCCATTGATAAAGGCATGATTATGGGCCCTACATACCTCGTAGAAAAAAGAAGGCGGGAAAAGTGGACATTTTGTCCGTTCCTTTGTAGAATAATATAGATATAAAGAATAGGGGATTGAAAATGGAAATAGTACTTTATGAGCCTGAAATCCCAGGCAATACAGGAAATATAGCGCGTTTATGCGCCGCCAATCATATGACCTTACATCTCATCAAACCACTTGTTTTTTTCTATTGATGATAAGCATGTGAAACGGGCTGGTCTCGATTACTGGCACTTGGTAGATGTACAGGTACATGAAAATATTCAAGAAGTTGTATGAGAAATATCCCTGATCGTAGATATTTCTATGCTACTACAAAAGCAAAGCATACCCATTCTGAGGTAAAATATGAAATCGGTGATATGCTCGTGTTTGGTCCTGAAACTAGAGGTTTACCTGAAAGTTTATTAGAAGGTAATGAAGAAACGTGTATTCGCATTCCTATGGTGGAAGAGGCGCGGTCTTTAAACTTATCTAACGCAGTAGCCATTATTGCGTATGAAGCTATGCGTCAACTTGATTATCCAGATCTTAAAGCCGAAGGCAACTGGATTCAACCTAAATAAATATACTTTCACCATTGAGATATATACAATAACATATGTGTTAGAAATCCTACCCAAATCTACATGATGAGGTAGTATTTCGACAGGTGTTGTTTTAGAGGAGGATATTATGAATTACGATAAAGCTCATGATTTAGCACACGCTATGCGTGAATCCGAAGAGTATAAAGAGTTAATGGCAGCTCAAGAAGTTTTGAAAGCTGATGCAGTAGCAACGGGCGTTGGTACGCACATTTATGGCACAACAAATGCAATGGGAATACGCAAAGTTGTCTGGTGCACCAGAAGCTGATGAATTGCAAAAGAAACAAGAGGAATTAATGCCTCAAATTCAAGAAAATGCTGCAGCGGCTGCTTATTTACAAGCGCAAATGCGTTGGAGCCAGATCTCTAATGATATTTATAAAATCATTAGCGAACCAATCACTGAGGGGATGAAAGTGTTAGATCATGGCGAACAACAACAACCAAAACATTAAGGACTTAAAAAAGCCTTATTAGAGATATTACCTAGTACACGTGTACGAGAAGAGGAACTTCTTTGTCATCATACGACCTTCAAAATCGGAGGACCTGCGGACTTATTTATTGAACCTACTACGATGGCAGAAGTTGAGCTTTACACTTACGTAAGATTCACGAATCACAAGTGCCTATTACCATTATCGGTTGCGGCTCCAATATTCTCGTGAAGGATGGTGGCATTCGCGGTGCTGTTGTATCTGTTCGACATATGACACAAATTATGGACTGTAATGATAATGTATTATGCATTGGTTCTGGTTATATGTTAAAAGATGCTTCTGAATTTGCTTGGGAAAACGGTTTATCTGGCCTTGAATTTGCCATTGGTATTCCAGGCACACTTGGTGGTGCTGTATTTATGAATGCAGGTGCTTATGACGGGGAAATGAGCCATGTGGTTACTGCAGTGACTAGCTGTAGATTTCGAGGGCAATATCAAAGAAGTACGATGCATCGCATTTAGATTTTGGGTATCGTCATAGTGTATTCCATGATAATCATGAGGTTATTGGCGAAGTGATTATGACGCTTAAACCAGGCGATAAGGATGCTATTAAGGCTCGCATGGATGAGCTCACAGAAAAACGTGAATCTAAACAACCTTTAGAGTATGCTAGCGCGGGTTCAACCTTTAAGCGCCCACCAGGGATATTTTGCAGGTACTTTGATTGAACAAACAGGTCTTAAAGGATTATCTGTTGGTGATGCACAAGTATCTCATAAGCATGCTGGCTTTGTTATCAATACTGGTAGTGCTAGTGCTAAAGATGTACTTGATTTGATCAAAGAAGTACAAAAACGCGTATATGATCAACATGGTGTACATCTGGAGCCCAGAAGTACGTATGATTGGTGAAGATTAATACAAACTAAATACTAATATAAGATTTCTTATGTAACGTTACTTTTTAGGGATGATGAATTCATAAGAAATCTTTTTTTATAGTCTTATAAGTATATGATAATTATATAGTTAAGTCTATATTTAGGAGGCGATGATATGAATACTTTGTTGGCCCAAGAGATTCATGATAAAGCGCTAGCATGTGGCTATGACGAGTTGTGGTATAGTGCCTCTTGATGCACTTGATTTTTATAAAGACCGGATGACGAAGCGTTTAGAAGATGTACCTCAAAGTGAAGATGTATATGCTCATAGTAAAGACTTTCTAGCATTAAAAGATAATTATCCTTGGGCACAATCTATAGTAGTTTGTACCGAGTATTTTGGAAATTATAAGTTTCCTGTGTCGCTGCAGAAGCGATATGCAAAAGGATTACTATTATCTTTAGTAATATCCCTGATGGTGTCGAAGTCAAACAGAGGCGATCTTTTGAAACATGGTTACAGAGTAAAAACATTCAATATATTGGTGGTGAAACCGCAAAGCCTACTGGTGTTGTCCCTCTGCGTCCCGCTTCTGTAGCCGCGGGCCTTGGAATTTATAGAAAAATAATTTTTTTATGGTCCTAAAGGATCTAATTATGAATTAGTAGCCTATTTAATAGATAAGTCTTGTGAGTATATTCATGCATCTAGAGATACCACCGTGCCCAGATACTTGCGACTTATGTCAGCAAGGGTGTAAGACAAAATCTTTATCTGCACCGTTTACAATGAACCCATTAACCTGTGTATCTTTTATCAATACCTTTGGTGATGGTAATTTGCCAGAAGGTGTGACAGAGGATATGTTGGAAGAGTGGATTATAGGTTGTGATAATTGCCAAGACTCGTGCCCATTTAATAAGAATCATGATTGGAGCATCGGGAAAGACTATCCTGGACTTGATGAATTGGAACCTATACTACAGCCAGAATTTATTTTGAAAGCCTCTGATGAAGAGATTATAGAACAAATGATTCCTAAATTCTGTTTTCATTTAACGAATGAACAAATTCCATTGTTGCGTAAATCTGCTAAGCGGGCTATAGAATACAAAAATAGTGGCGTAAAAACAATCTTGGGCCTATAAGATGAGTCAAAAGTATAATCAAATGTAGAAATTGCCATGATTAGAATAGCGTGTACTTCTTTGACTTTTTTCTATAGACTACGTTATAATTAACTGTTACCAATTTTGGGAATATACCTGCATAGCCCGTTTTACGAGCGCTATGTGATATAGAATATACTGAAAGAATTAAAGGGAGGATCTTATGATTCGCGAAAATCTTCGTAATGTAGCGATTATCGCCCACGTTGACCATGGTAAAACTACTTTGGTGGACGCGTTATTAAAACAAAGCCATGTGTTCCGTGAAAATGAAAAAGTAGCAGAACGCGTAATGGACTCCAACGACTTGGAACGTGAACGTGGTATTACTATCTTGTCTAAAAACACTGCAGTAATGCATGATGGTATCAAAATCAACATCGTTGATACTCCAGGCCATGCTGATTTCGGCGGTGAAGTAGAACGCGTACTTAACATGGTTGATGGCGTATTGCTTCTCGTAGATGCTTATGAAGGTCCAATGCCTCAAACTAAATACGTTTTGCGTAAAGCCTTAGAGCAAAAATTGAAACCAATCGTAGTTATCAATAAAATCGACCGTCCTGACCAACGTGTTAAGGAGGTTGAGGATGAAGTACTTGAATTGTTCATGGAACTTGAAGCTGATGATGACCAACTAGATTTCCCTGTAGTATACGCATCTGCTCGTGCTGGTGTGGCTAAAACTAACTGGGATGATGAAGCTGTAAACATGGAACCGTTGTTTCGAAACACTGATTGATGAGATTCCGGCACCACAAGGTGATATGGAAGGCCCTCTTCAATTCATGGTTACTACACTTGATTATGATAACTTCATCGGTAAAATCGCAGTAGGCCGTATCGTTCGCGGTAAAATGAAAACCTAACCAACAAGTAGCTATCATGACTGGTGAAAGCACTCGTAAAGCGAAAATCGGTCGTGTATATACATACAATGGCTTGAACCGTGTTGAAACTGACGAAGCTGAAATGGGTGATATCATTGCGTTCGCTGGTATCGACGATATCAACATCGGCGAAACGGTAGCAGATGCTGAAAATCCTGAAGCATTGCCATCCATCTCCATCGACGAACCAACATTGTCCATGGTATTCTCCGTAAATAACTCTCCATTCGCTGGTCGCGAAGGTGAATTCGTTACATCCCGTCACTTACGTGATCGTTTGTTCCGCGAAGTAGAAACTAACGTTTCTATGAAAGTTGAAGAAACAGATTCTGCAGATGCTTTCAAAGTATCTGGCCGTGGCGAATTGCATTTGGCTGTATTAATCGAAACTATGCGTCGTGAAGGTTATGAATTACAAGTAGGTAAACCTCGCGTAATTTTCAAAACTATTAACGACCAATTGTGTGAACCACTTGAAGCATTGACTATCGACGTACCTCAAGAATTCATGGGGACCGTAATGGAAAATCTTGGTCAACGTAAAGCTGAGTTGACTAATATGGTTGAATTAGCTGGTTACCTTCGCATGGAATTCGTAGTTCCTGCTCGTGGTTTGATTGGTTTCCGTGCACAATTCTTAACAGCTACAAAAGGTAATGGTATCATGAACCATGTATTCCATGGTTATGCACCATACAAAGGCGAAATTCCTTCCCGTACACGCGGTGCCTTGGTAGCATTCGAAAATGGCGAAACTACACCATATGGTTTGAACTCCGTTCAAGACCGTGGTACATTGTTCGTTGGCCCTAACCAAGACGTGTATGCAGGCCAAGTTATTGGTGAAAACACTCGTGAACTTGATATGGATGTTAACCCATGTAAGAAAAAACATGTTACCAACATGCGTTCTAGTTCCTCTGACGAAGCAGTACGCTTGACTCCACCTCGTATCTTCTCCTTGGAACAAGCTCTTGAGTGGATTAACGATGACGAACTCGTTGAAGTAACACCTGAAAGCATTCGTATGCGTAAAACAATCCTTGATCGTACTGCACGTGCGAAAGCTGCTAAGAACAAAAAATAATATACCTTACAGATATATAAAGGCGCTCCTTAGGGGGCGCCTTTTTTATTAATATAAAAGTTGTTATCTAAGATATTCCTATTTATTATATGTATATGAAAGTTAGATGATAAATTTATCATTTATGATTAATTGTTATATAGAACCTTGTATATACTAAATTTGCATAAAAGTTTTGCTAATAGGGGTATCGGTATATACGGAATATTTGTAACGCTGTATAATAATATCAAGTTTGTTGAAATAATTACTGATTATGGAGGTTTTTATGAATAAGAAATTTTAGCATACTTATTTGCTGTAGGTTTGGCTGCAGGTGTGTATGCTCTTCCGTTGATGCTCATGGTGTATTCTTCGCTAATCGTACAGATGAAAAGGTACTTTGTATTAGGTGAGGGTCCTGTAGATAATGCTTATAGTGCAGATATGGTAAAAAATATTACTGGCATATGATGTACAAAGGCAAACAAATTCCTGTACAAGTTGTTAAACATGAAAAAATGTAGCTATTATTCCACCAGCAGACCTTGGTGTAACTGTAACTAATTTTGACTATGGCTACTGGACATAAGACTAAAGATGGTAAAACAATTCATAAACCAATCTCTGAAGTACCTGGTGCTCAAAAAAGTACACATGCCATTAAATATGATGTTCACTACTGGAATGCACAAGCAAAACCATTTGTAGATAAAGAATGCATTTATTCAAATTGTACCTTCTGTTAATCCATTGACATTAAGAAAAGGTGATACATATGAAATCCAAGTGTTTAAAGATGGTAAACCATATGCGAATGCACCTCTTATCAAAGATTTAGTAAATGATTTAACTGGTGAAGCTAAAGCCGATGAAAATGGTAAAGCTACTGTAGCTGTTACAGCAGATGGCTTAAATGTAGTAGGTGTTGAAGTTGCATTCCCTACACAAAATAAAGGGGAACAAAATAAATACTTTAGTGCATTGTCCTTCCTTATCAATCCTGAAGAATAATAATTAGTAATTTTAGTACTTACCGAGTGTGTGAGTTAAAGAAGACCTCCTTAGTTGGATTAAGGGGGTTTTTTGTTTTTAGGGTGTACGTATAAATGCTTTCTGTGATTTAGTGAGAGTATTATAAGCATGATATAAGAAGGAGAGATTAATATGAAATTACACGTCATGTATCGGCAGTAATGACTGCTCTGGTATTAACAGGTTTATCTTATTCTGCAATGGCTACTGAATTTAATGCCACAAGCGATAAAGCGGAGGAATTGCTTGGCTTAACAATGGGGTCACCGGTACAAACACAACCTGAGGTTAAACACATAGAGGATACATTAACAGTTAATGTACATGGTAAAAGTTTAACAGAGGCTGGTAAAAGTAAGAATGTTACAGGTATTTATAATGGCTTTGGTTCACAACTAACGGTAGACAAAGACCTTATTGTACGATTAAAGAATGATGCACCAGCATCAAAAGAAGCGAGAATTAGGTCATTATTATATGAGTGCTGTTTATGCTGGTTACGGTGGGAAGGTGCCACGTCTTAGCAAGGATAATCCGGACCGAGATTATGGAGATACTAATATTCATGTTAAAGGTAATGTAGATATTGATGCTATCGGCGTCGGTTTACAAGCTAATCAACGTGGTTATATCCTTGTTGATGGAGGCGGTAAGATTATCACTCATCCTGTAGAAACATCTGATACCTATTCTGTAGTAGCAGAAGAAGGGGATGTATATGTTAATGCAGGCGCTGATGGCAAACATCCAGGCACTCATGACTTAGTTGCTGTTGGCAATGTAGGGCCTTATCAATAAGGATTATGGCCGCGATCCAAATCACAATGTGAACCAACTAATATAGCACTAGCTTTCACAACACCTAACTCTAAACTTACGGGTGCTGTATTAAATGAATATGCTGAAAGCAATAAAGAACCCGCATAATTCTGGTGCTGATATTTATTTACAAAATGGAGGGACTTGGAATAATGAGTGGACTGGTATGGAACGTCCCACACCTAAGAAAGAACGCCCATCTGGGGATAATGAGGCGTACCTATATAAGGGAAGTAAGGTTCGCAATCTTGTAGGTGGTGTTAACCCAACTGCAGCAGGTAACATTCATCCTATCGATGCACGGCCTATTACAATTCAAAACTATAGCGGTTATGTGAATGCTATTTATAAATCTGGCGTACCAGCAAGCGAAGATGGAAAAGGCCAAATCATCGTTGAACATGCGGCGGATAATAGCCATATTACAATGAAAGGCGACCATTCCGGTAATACCATCGACGATGCAAGCTACAAAAAGGATATTCAAGCATTAGCTAAGAAATTACAATACACAGGCAATGATAAGAAGCTTAGCACAACAGTTCAAATTAATGAAGGCGTTACTACACCTAGTGCTGTAGCAGACCTAGGAGCAGATCATTTTGATTCTCAAGGTCATCTTATTGTAGATGATACAACAAAAGTTGTTCGTGCTAGTGAATCATCACTTCGTAGGTGGTACAAAATCGGCCCTTACTTCAACAGTTATGGCCTGGAAAAATAATACAAATGATTTACAACGTCGTTTAGGCGACCTTCGTTTAGCTAATACAGATCAAGGTATATGGGCTAAATATATAGGTGGTAAATCTAAGATTACAGATGGTGCTGATGCACATATGACGTATAATGGTGTACAAGTCGGCTACGATCATAAGGCCTCTAATGGCTGGATTTTCGGCGGTGCCCTAGATTACAGTACATCTAGTAACTCTTATGCCAACGGCACTGGCGACGGCAAAGTTAGGCGGTATAGCCTTATATGGCACAAAGCAACATGATGATGGTCGGTATATAGATATCATCGCTCGTGGTAATAGATTATCCAACGACTATAGCCTTAACTCTATGAGCGGCCAACATGTGAACGGTGACTACCATACATATGGCACATCCTTAAGCGCTGAATATGGTAAACGTATTAAAAAACAAAATGGTTTCTATATCGACCCTAGTGTAGAATTTATTCTAGGTCGTTTAAATAGTGTATCCTATGATGCAACTATTGCAGGCGGCAGATCCATGCATGTGAAAGCTGATGCTGTGAACTCTGCTGTAGGCAGACTTGGTATTGGCATTGGGAAAGAAACAGAAAAATCCAATATCTTCGCTAAATTAGCATTAGCGCATGAATTCTCTGGTAAGGCAAATACTACATATTCCGCACCAGGTAATCCAACAGTACAAACAACAGTAGATTTGAAGGATACATGGCTTGATGCGGAAATTGGTGGGTCTTGGAGTGTCCGTCCTAGTACATATCTATATGGTACATTCACTAAAAACTTTGGTGCTACTGTAGAAAATACATGGCGTATCGATGCCGGCGTTAGACATAACTTCTAATTAAATATATGAAAACTCTGTAGTAGCTGGAATTGAGTTGCTACAGAGTTTTTTTGTAAAAGTGTTTATGTGAATTATTCTATAGCGGCAAATAGACAATATTAACTGGCTTGCTGTGATGGACAGACTTTAACAATTTTGTATTTCTGTGATAGTATATAAAGGCTAGTTAATGTGTAACTTCTTAAGTAAGAGTTAGGAGGATATAATATGAAAGTTCTAATCGTAAATGGTAGTAGCCATATAAACGGTACAACAATGCAAGCTATACAAGAGGTACAAAAGGTATTTAGTGAAGCCAATGTAGATACAGAGGTCATTCAGCTAGGCAATAAACCTATCCGTGATTGTATTCAATGTGGCTATTGTTCTGAGCATGGCGATTGTGTATTTAAGGATGATGATGTATATGCCTTCGTAGAAAAAGCGAAGGATGCAGATGGTTTTATCTTTGCAACACCTGTATACTATGCGCATCCGAGTGGACGTATTTTATCCTTTTTTTAGATCGCGTATTCTTCAGTGCAGAAAGTGTAAAGCCCAATCCATTTGCCTTTAAACCAGGTGCATCTATCGCCGTAGCTCGTCGCGGTGGTACAACGGCTTCCTTTGATGTACTTAATAAATACTTTGGTATTTCTCAAATGCCAATTGCAGGCTCTACATATTGGAATATTAGCCATGGTCTAGTAGCCGAAGATGCTAAGCAAGATGAAGAAGGTATGCAAACAATGCGCAACTTGGCTAGAAATATGGTTTGGATGATGCGTAGCTTTGCTGTAGCTAAGGAACAAGGTGTGCCATATCCAGATACAGATAAAGAGAAAAAAGTATCTACGAACTTTGTGCGTTAATAACTTATCGATGGTTGAGTTACTAGAGGAATTATGATGGTTAAAATTTTATTCATTTGTCATGGTAATATTTGTCGTTCAACTATGGCTGAGTTTTATATGAGGCATATCGTTGCGAAAGCTGGACTTAGCGATTCTATTTATGTTGAGTCTGCCGCCACATCTCGTGAGGAGATAGGAAACGACACCCATTATGGGACTAAGCAAAAACTAGATGAAATGGGTATTCCTTATACTCGTCGTAAGGCTCGTCAAGTAACTGTTGATGACTATCACAACTTCGATTACCTCATTATTATGGATGAAAACAACAGGCGAAATTTAAAACGAATTATTGGTGATGATTTAGATTCTAAGGTATTCAAGGCCATGTCTTTTGTTGGTGAAAGCCGAGATGTAAAAGATCCTTGGTATACGGGAAACTTTGACGAAACCTATGATGATGTCAGTCGTAGCTGTGATGCTCTATTAGCGTTGATTAAAGAAAAATATAAATATAAAGACCTTACTATTAGATGATGTAGCAATAGTGATTGAGTTTAACTATAGTTATTCCAATCTTGAATTGATTTAATAGTAAGGTCTTTTCTATATACAGACTATCTTGCTTTATACTTTATACTATCGAACCATAACGTAATATGGTATAATTTTTAGGTATTCATGCGCCTATAGCTCAGGGGATAGAGCGCCGGTCTCCGGAACCGGGTGCGCAGGTTCGATTCCTGCTAGGCGCACCAAACAAAAGGCTTCTCGAAATTTCGAGAAGCCTTTTTTGTGTCTTTATTCTTTAGGTTGATGTATAGTTCAGAAAATTATATGTTAGCATCTATATTTAGTACAACGAATTCCTCGTGCTTGAAATTCATTCATCAGTAAGTCTATTGATTTATCAATGATTTCTTCATTAGTTATATATACCATCTTTTTTTGTAATAGACAGTACCATCAAATTCTATCCAACGGCTTGTTTTACCATTTATTTTGCAAATCTTCATTCTGCCCGCCCAGCTTCCCATGCTGCGGAATTTTTTTCCTTTGGAGAAACGCACTTCGCGAATATCTTTTAATTTATAGGTTCTTCTTACTAAGCCAATGCCTATAGAGACTTGATCATCCTTAAAGTAAAGAAGTTTATAACGCTCTCCAGGAGGCATAGATCTGATTATAGATAAGTTATAAGTAGCAAAAACTACAGCAATAGCGATCAATAGAAACATAAGGATTAACATATATTTTCCCATACAATTAAGTCCTCCTTATCTCTATTATAATAAATATAAGTAATGTATGAAATCATTTTATATCACTTCATGAATGAAATTTCATATTGGTTATATCTTACATATGTATAATAATCTCAAAATTGCATGGTTATTTGTAATCGAAATGGAGAGAGTTCTATGTTTTCTACGCTTATATTTTTTATAATTATATTCTTAATTTTCTTTTTTGTTAAGCAATACAATTTACTACAAAAATTGACTGTAGAGATTAAAGAGGCACGTGCCAATATTATCGTTGCTTACGAGAAAAAGTAGCTATTGTTAATCAGTTTACAGGTCTTGTAAATGAGTATGATGATTATGAAAAATTAATTCAATTAAAAGTGTCTGATAACTTTGTAGATATGGTCTCGTGAAACAGCAAAAGCAGTTCAAAATATTACAGCTTTAGCTAATCAATTTCAGAGTTAAAAGCCAATACTCAATATAGTAAATTCTTAGAAGCGATTAGTGAAAATGAAACGTTCATTTCTAATAAACGTGAGACTTATAACTTCCAAGTAAAAAAGAGTATAATAGTGAGATTGCCCAAATTCAATGGTATTTGTAGCATCCTTATTGGGATTTAAACAGGCTCCATTCTTTGATCCAAATAATGAAGAGGCTTTAGCTGAATTTAGTGGTGCTGATCCAGAAGCAATTAAAGATCTTGCTATAAAGGGCACAGACAAGTTGAAGGATACAACAGATAAAATTAGAGAATCCTTTGAAAAACGCGAGCAAGAAGCACAAGGAAGAGAGAAGAACCTTAAACAAGAGCGTGAATCTTCTTCTAATAATGAGAGTGTAAAGACTGAGAGAAAACTGAAACAGAAGCTCCTAAAATTGAAGAGGCGTCTGCTTCAGTAGAGAAACAAGAAGAGAAGTAATCATATATTCAATTGATGTATATGAGCAGATAGTATATAAATCTATTTGTAAAATGAGAGATAAAAAAGACTCCACTCGTTGAGTGGAGTTTTTTTTGTTTTTGAAAATACCGTCTAATATAGCATTTATGTAAAAATATATATTTAATAATATCAAGATAACGTGTAAATGTGATTTGAGTAACACATTTTATTTTGAGAATGATGTACAATAAAAATGTCCTTGTGAAAATCTGAACATCCTAGCTGGAACACTAGGCATATAGGACGTGATGAATAACATATAGATTATCTAATTAAGATTAATAAAGTACTAAATTGTATCATTGCATAGTTTTGATGTAGTGATACAGAGGAGATAGAATGACAAATAGAATACAAGAACTCACCGTCGACAAAACTTGGCGTGATGAGCAAGATGCGTGGAATAATCGATCTAATTACTTTGTAGAAATGCACAATCGGGACGATCGTAAGGCGCAGGTTACAGAGTTTTTATCCTTCTTGAAGAATGAAAATTTTTTGCCCCCCTAAAGACGGTTGTACCCTTGATATTGGCTGTGGTGTATGTGACTATGCATTAGGATTGGCTCGTGAAGGCTATAAGGCAACAGGTATAGATTTATCTGACGGTATGATTAGAGGTGCTAAACTATTAGCAGAGGCAGAAGGTTTAGATCTTAGCTTGTATATTGCACCGTGGTCTGATGAAACTCGCCGTGAACTAAAATGGGATAAAACCTTTGATTTAACATATAGTATTTTTTGCCCTATCATGTTTGATGTAGAAAACATTCGCGCCATGCATGAATCAAGTAAGGACAAATGCTTGTGGATTGCTTTTAGTGAACGCAGTGATGAAACGGTAGATATGTTATCTGAACATTTCTTTGGTCGCGACTCATTCCCTTGGGATGGCAAGATGAAAGAGTGCTTAGAGGCTATCCATGAAATGGGGCATAATGTGAAAGTAACTTATAAAACGGTTCCTGAAACAGAGGTTATGTCTCTTGAAAAGGCTATTAATTATTTTACTATGCGACTTCATAATAACGGTTGGGGAGCAATGGATGATATGAAAGAAGAGATTAGAAATCTCATTGAACCACTAGCTATCAATGGTGAAATTCATAATAAGACCGTTGATAAGGTCGCTGGGGTTTCTTGGTCTGTGAAATAGGAGATTAGCGTGACAGTTGATGAAAAACGTCAGTTAGAACTAAAAACTATGTACCAAATTATTGGCATCTATTGTCGTGATAAACACCACACGCCTAAAGGTGAACTATGTGAGGAGTGCCAAGACATTTGGAATTATGCAGAGCATCGTATTGATGTATGTCCACATATGGAAAGTAAAACCTTTTGCAGCGTATGAAACACATTGCTATGGACCAACATATCGTGAAAAGATACGTGAAATCATGCGATATGGTGGGCCTAAAATGTTATTTGTATCACCGATCCAAGTAATTAAACATATGTATCTTGAATGGAAAGACAAAAAAGAGGGTATACAGCACTGCTAACAAAGCAGTATCTGCTATATTTATTGGACATCTTATTAAAAATTTTCTTAATGGATTTATCACATTTTTATGTAATACTAGATTACGCGATTGCTTTGTCCAATACAGTTTTGATTAAAGATTTTGTTTGGTCATAGCTTTCACCAGGTTGAGCCTCGTATTGTTTGTCGAGGTCGAACCATAAGTTTGGATAGTATTCATATGGGTGAGTTTTGAAGAGCTCATGAGCATCTTGATCTTCAACCCAGTTGATATGAATATCTGCGTATGCAGGATTTTCTGCAACGAGTTCATCGATAGCACGGAATGCATTGGCGCAATAAGGGCAACCGTTTAAATGGAAACCTAAGATTTCTTTCATGATATTCAGTCCTTTCAAAATAGAATCAACATATATTTCTATAATTTGAGATTTTATACATATTCATGTACCACAACATATGGTACACTACTGAGTATAACATATCTATATAAGATATTCAATTTTTAGATATATCTGATGTCAATATTGAGAATTCGATATGCATGCATTATATAAATAAGGAGATACCTATGATTTCAGGCGCACAGTATTTGGTAAAAGCCCTTCAAGAGGAGCAGGTAGAGTTTTTATTTAACTATCCTGGGGCTGCTACCATTGATATCATGGATGAATTATATAAACAAGATAAGGTAAAGGTTATTTTGCCTCGTCATGAAGCAAGCATTAGCTCATGCGGCAGATGGATATGCTCGTAGTACTGGTAAAGTAGGGGTTTGTATGGTAACCTCTGGACCAGGTGCGACAAATCTTGTTACTGGTATTGCCACAGCGTACTCAGATAGTGTGCCCCTCGTTTGTATTACTGGACAAGGTGATTTAGGCCTCATGGGCAATGATGCTTTTCAAGAGGTAGATACTGTTGGCATCGTCCGCAATATTTGTAAATTTGCCGTTACGGTTCGCGACCGTAAAGATCTAGGTCGTATTTTGAAAGAGGCCTTTTTACATTGCTCGTACAGGCCGCCCGGGCCCTGTTGTAGTAGATATTCCTAAGAATATTCAGAAGGCTATGGGGTCTGATGAATATCCTACAGAGGTTAATATTCGCGGTTACAAACCAAATACCACTGTTCACGTAGGTCAAGTTAAAAAGGCCTGTTCTATTATTAGTAAAGCTAAAAGGCCTCTATTCCTATTAGGCGGTGGGGTAAGCATTAGTGGTGCTAACGACCTTATGATGGAGTTGGTTGAAAAAACAGGGATTCCTGTAGTAACAACATTGATGGGGAAAGGTGCTATTGATAGCCGTCATCCATTGTATCTTGGTAATGTAGGGATTCATGGTGGCTATGCCCCTAATGTAGCCATAACTGATTGTGACGTGATGATTTCTATTGGTACGCGCTTTAATGATCGTATTACCGGTAAACTAAGTACCTTTGCACAAAATTGTAAGATTATCCATATTGATGTAGATGCGGCATCTATTTCTAAAAATATTAAGGTTGATATTCCAATCGTAGCAGATGCTAAATTGGCTATCGAAAAAATCTTAGAATATATTGAACCTCACGATCTTGGCGACTGGCCAAAACAATTACAGCAACTTAAGGCAGAGCGCCCTGTCACTCAAGCTGACGAAGAGGGGTTAACACCTCAAACTGTTATCGAGTACATCAATCATCATTATGAACATCCTATTGTTACAACCGATGTGGGTCAAAATCAATTGTGGACTACACAGTTCCTTGATGTGAAAGGTCAATATCAAATGTTGACGTCTGGTGGCTTAGGGACTATGGGCTATGGTTTCCCTGCTGCATTAGGGGCGCAAATGGGAAATCCAGATAAGCGTGTTTTTGCCATCTGTGGTGATGGTGGCGTGCAAATGAATATCCAAGAGTTTGCCACTGCTATGCACTACCGTTTGCCTGTGACGTTAATTATTTTAAATAATGGCTTCCTTGGAAATGTACGCCAATGGCAACAATTATTCTACGATAAACGTTACGCTTGTACGAACTTGATGATGGATGAAAGTGCCATTGTTACGCGAGACATAATCGACAATGATGAGTTTGAATATGTACCAAACTTTGTGAAATTAGCAGAAGCCTATGGCGCAAAGGCAATGCGTATTACAAAGGTAGAGGACATCGAAAAAGGGTTCCAATTGGCGGATACTTTCAAAATGGTCCAACCCTACTCGAGTTCATCATTCCAACGGAGCTCAATGTGTTGCCAATGGTACCAGCAGGTAAGTCTTTAAGTGATATGTTGTTGAAGGATAAAAAATAGGAGGGGCTATGGAAGTACATATGAAAAAACGCTGTATTTCAGCGTATGTAGAAAACCAAATCGGTGTACTAGCTAAGATTTCAGGCCTCTTCGCTGGTAAAAACTATAACCTTGATACGTTGACTGTAGGTGAAACAGAGGATTCTACCATGTCACGTATGACCATTGAACTCACCTGCGACGATTTGACATATGAACAAATCATTAAACAGCTTAATCGCAGTGTAGAGGTGATTAAGGTTATCGACTTTACGGACATGCGAATTACGAAAAAAGAATTACTATTTATCAAGATCAATAGCTGTAAAGAAGCGGACAAACAAGAAATTTTCCGCATTGCCCAAACCTTTGATCTATTAGTTGTGGATTATAATCGTAAATCTGTACTAGTACAATGTGTAAAGACCGTATCTAAAAAAATAATGACATGATTGCCTTGTTTAAAGATATGTTCGTTAATCGCATCGAAGTTGTACGCGGTGGTAGCGTAGCTATCGAAGCATTATCTACACCTGATAGATAAGGTGTGTACTCTAGCACTTTAAAAGTGATTTAGGTCTATTCAAATATATAATACATGTATTTGAATAGACCTATTTTTGTGGCTTAAAGCGTGTACAACTTAATATGATATAATATGTATATCGAGCATTATTGATATAGAGACCTTGGTTGTATGCCAAAGTCATTTTATATAGGAGGTACTATGAGCTTATTAGAAGATATTTTAGCCCATAATAGAGAATATGTAGAAGATCAAAATACAGGTTATGTAGATACAGATACAAAGTGTAGTAAAATGCCTAGTCGTGAAATGGCAATTGTTACATGTATGGATACACGTCTTGTTAACTTCTTAGAAGATTCCATGGATATTGGGCGCGGTGAAGCGAAAATCGTAAAGACTGCAGGTAATTGTATTACAGGACCTTTTGATGGTGTCGTTCGTAGTTTGTTGGTTTGCATTTATGAGTTAGGTGTTAACGAAATCTTTATCATCGGTCATCACGAATGTGGTATGGCAAAAACTACGGCAAAAGATTTAACAGAAAAAATGTTGGCTCGTGGTATTGCACCAGAAGCGATTCATATGGTCCGTAAAGAAATGGAACGCTGGGCTGATGGCTTTACACATCCTGCTGAAAATGTAGAAGAAACAGTAGACGAATTGCGTATGAATCCTTTGATTCCTAAAGACGTGCCTATTCACGGTCTTATCTTCCATCCTAGAACAGGTGAAATCGAAGTCATTGTTAATGGCTATACACAAATGAAACAATATTATGAAAAATAGTGTAAATTCTTTAATAGAGGTATTGTGAATTGAGCAATATAGATAGATTAGATATATTTGAGGTAGCGTGTAAACATTTTCTTACGGATCTTTCAAATTTTAAAAATCTCATTTTCAAGTTCAATCATTAGATAGTCTAGAATGGGCTTTTGATAAAGGTTCCACTAAGGTTTGTAGTGCTGACGAAACGGGCTTAAAAAACGCTGTAAGGTTGGCGTAAAATATAGATTACAGGTTGAATTATCTCAAGTTGATGCGGAAACTATTTGGGATGGAATTTAGTCGGTTTTGGGGTGACTACTTTAAATCAAATTGAAAGAGTATGCAGCAATGAAGAATTAGGTCGCTATCAATTTATAGCTAATAATTCTATAGGCGATGAGCTTACCTGTGATATCTATTTACCTAATGAATGGAATATATACCGCAATTAAATATGTTGGGATTTATTTCTGCTAGATATAGAAAAGTAGATATTGAATAAGTATAGAAAAATCTTATTTGACTTAAAGTTAAGTTTAAGTTTTATAATGTGTTCATATTAGTACTTAATACATATTTACATAAAGGAACTATATGAATAAAAGTAAACTAAAAACAACTTAGCCATTGATATTAATTCTAGGAGGCTATGTCCATAAGGATGCCATACAGAGTCGTATAGCTAGAACTGCCGCCGTTGTAAGTGGACAAGAAATTAAGCCACTCCTCGATTCTGAAAGTCGTTATATTCGGCAAATTGTAGCTCAAGATAACAGCACGAGTCGTACTATTATGTGGCAATCAGATAGCAGTGAAGCTGATGCGGTAATAGAGTATCGTCTTGTTGGATCCGATACGACTCAAACGATAAGAGCTACAGACAAAGCTTTTACCGATGATGGTAGTACTACCTATATCCATGAGGGGACATTAACTGGTTTGGCGCCTAATACTAAATACGAATATCGAGTTGGTTATGGTACTGATCGCCGTAGTGATTGGTACTCCCTGGAAACGGCTGGCGCCAGTGTGTATGATGTTCTTATCTATCCAGATTCTCAATCTGGTGATTATTCTGCGTGGGAGCAGATTGTTAAGGATTCCGCACATCGCAATCCAAGGACAGCCCTGTATATTAGCATGGGGACCTTGTAGATAATGGGGAACAAGACTATCAATGGCGCACTTGGTTAAATTCCATCAGACCATTGAGTGCTAATGTGCCGTTAGCAACGACCTTAGGCAATCATGAGATGTATACATTAGATTGGAAAATGCGCGAGCCTTATGCGTATTTGAATTACTTCGCAGTACCGCCTAATGGGAATGAAATATTTAATCGCCGTTATTATTCCTATGATTTTGGCGATGTGCATTACGTTGTATTAGATACGATGTTGTATGAAAGTAATCATGAGGATAATCATGATACTCATCATCCTGATTTGTACGATGTAGAGGTTCAGTGGCTACGTCAAGATTTAGCTGCACATACTAAAAAGTGGACAGTAGTTCTCATGCATCGAGATCCATTCCGATATGCCTTTTGATCGACCAGGTGCAAGTCGCGATGTAGGTTTTGATGATGAGGGGCGTATTATTTATGCCTATCTTCGATGAGTTTAATGTGGACTTAGTTTTATCTGCTCATTTACATACATATCGCAACCGTGGTCATGTACGAAACTTTGATCGAGACCCATCTGGTCCATTATATATCCTTACAGGGATAGCTGGTGATGCACGACGTCCTAAGTGGAAGCAACATCCCTTAGATGTATATGTAGCACCTCAGCCTGAAACGAATAATTATATGTCTATGACCGTAACACCAAATAAGCTGATTGTAAAATCATTTTTACCTGATGGTACTCAGCTTGACGAATCAGTCATTGAAAAATAAGAGAAAGACACCTTCTTTGGGAAGGTGTCTTTTTTCTCTAATACAAAGGTAGCAAGAATCTATGAGTAAAATTTGATTTACAATGTAACAAATAAAAATACGAAAAATACGTATAAAAACTTGCTTATTATAAAATGTAGTATTATAATACGTACATAGATTATAAAAATACGCTAAATATGTATAAATTATGCATATAGTGTATAAAGGAGATAGAGTAATGAATACATTACAAGATTTAATAAAAATATGCCTCCCAATATAAAGAACAAGTTGTGGAATGGCGTCGACATATTCATAGTCATCCAGAATTGTCTGGTGAAGAAAAAATACATCTTTATTTATTCAAAAGGTCTTGGTGAACTAGAAATTCCCTTTGTAAACGATGTTTCCGATTATGCTGTTATCGGTAAGATAGAAGGTGCTCATACAGGCCCTGTTATTGCATTGCGTGCCGATATGGATGCATTACCTATACATGAAATAACAGGATTGCCTTTGCTTCACAAAATGAAGGCGTTATGCATGCGTGTGGTCATGATAGCCACATGGCAATTTTGCTTGGTGCAGCAGCGATTCTACAATCTATTAAAGAACAATTGCATGGGACCGTAAAGCTGGTATTTCAACCTTCCGAAGAAGAGGCTTTATTTCCAGGGGCTCAAGGCATTGTCGATAGCGGCATCCTTGATGACGTAGATGAGATATATGGACTTCATGTGTGGCCTCAATTGCCAGTGGGAACTGTAGGTCTATAAAAAAGGTAATCTTATGGCTGCATCCGATCACTTCCTCGTACACATTAAGGGCAAATCAACCCATGGTGCGGAGCCTCACAATGGGATTGATGCTATTGTAGCCGCAGCGAACTGGATTGTAAATGTGGAATCCATGGTGGCTCGCGAAACGAATCCCATGGAAAATCTCGTGTGCACAATTGGAGTGATTAATGGTGGTGATCGATACAATGTAGGCTGTGGCGATGTATATCTAGAAGGTACATGTCGTACCTATGAACCAGAGAAAACGTGATTATATTGAGCGACGATTAGGTGAAAGTTTACAGGCCCTCGATGTGATGTTTAAAACGGAAAGCACTTTGGATTATAAACGTGGACATGGTGCAACTATCAATAATCCAGAGGCCATCGATTATGCCACATCCATTGTAGAGAAATATCTTGGTAAAGACGCAGTGGTACATCCTGAAGTTCCCATCTATGGCGGCAGAGGACTTCTCTGCCTATCTTCATAAAATCAAAGGCGCGTTCCTTTGGTTAGGCACTGGCTTTGAAGGCAATCCGGCTTTGCATAATGCAGCTTTCACCATCGATGAAAGCATCCTTGAACTAGGTATCACAATTATGGCAGCATTGGCCGCCGAATTTTTACAAGAAAAGTAGTTAAACATGTAGTTTGATATAAGAGGTTATCATGAAAAGTTTACATAATAAATCATTTAAGACAATGCTTCAATATACACCAGAGGAAATTAAATACTTCTTGGAGTTAGCAAGAAAAATTAAAAGCAGATAAAAAAGCGGGCAAGGAAATTAAAACATTAGAAGGTAAAAACTTTGTCCTAATTTTTGAAAAAGACTCAACACGGACACGTTGTGCCTTTTGAAGTCGGGGCTGCAGATCAAGGGGCACATACGACATACCTTGGACCTACAGGATCCCAAATGAATAAAAAAGAATCCTTAAAGGATACGGTGCGTGTTCTTGGTTCCATGTATGATGCTATTGAATTCCGTGGCTTTGACCAAGAAGACGTGGATACATTGGAGGAATACTCTGGTGTGCCAGTTTGGAATGGGCTTACCGATATGGATCATCCGACACAAACATTAGCCAATTTCTTAACACTTCAAGAAAATATCGACAAACCATTGAATGAAATTTCTCTTTGCTTATGTTGGACATGGTCAATCTAATATGTGCAATGCTTTGATGAGTGGTGCCGTTAAAATGGGCATGGATTTCAGACTTATTGGTCCTAAACAATACTGGCCAGCTGGTCCATTCTACGAAGAGTGCTTAAAGGTGGCTAAAGAAACAGGTGCTACTATCACTTGTACAGATGATGTAGCTGAAGGTGTTAAAGGCTTAGATGTCATTTACACTGGTGTGTGGGTAACGATGGGCGATACTTACGATATGTGGGAGGAACGTATCAATACATTTAAACCGTTCCAAGTAAATGCAGAAATGATGGCATTAACTGGCAATCCCAATACTAAGTTCTGTCACTGTTTACCTGCGTTCCACAACACAGAAACACAAGTAGGTAAAGATATTTATGAACGGTTTGGCATGAATGGCATTGAGGTAACCGAAGAGGTATTCGAAGGTCCAAACTCATTGGCGTTCAAGAAGCAGAAAATCGTCTCCACACGATTAAGGCAGTTATGGTTGCTACCTTTGGAGATTATCCATTGAAATAAAGTTCATCTTCCTAAATGGTGATGTATGGTATCGTTTGTTTTTTATTTATATTGGATAAAGGGCTATATAAATAGGTGTGAGTCACCAATAGGTGAGAATTGAGGTTTATTATGACACCCCATAGAGTATTTATTGTCGGTCATGAAGGCACAACGGGTCTTAGAATTCATGAACGATTATCCGATCGAAAAGATATAGAACTCTTAGCGACTGCTGATGAGGATCGCAAAAATGTAGAGGCCATTAAAGTGGTTGCAAAAAAGGCAGACATCGTATTTCTTTGTTTACCTGATGCGGCATCTAAAGATATTATGGCGGTTATCGGTGACTTGCCGTGCAAGGTAATCGATACATCTACCGCTTTTAGAACTGATTCTGATTGGGCCTATGGTTTCCCAGAACTTGGTATTAATTATAAGACAGCTATTGCAACTAAAAAACATATTGCAAATCCTGGCTGTCATGCAAGTGGTATGATTGCTTGCATAGCACCTCTTGTAAAAAGCAGGGCTTGTGCCAGCGGATTATCCTTTCACCATTACATCCTTAACAGGCTATAGCGGTGGTGGTAAGAAGATGATTGGCCAATATGAAAGTAGTCCTAAGGACTATTTCCTTTATGCGCCTCGGCAATATGGTCTTGGCCAACAACATAAGCATTTGCCTGAAGTACAATATGTATGCGGCATTAGTGAAGCTCCAATTTTTATGCCAATCGTTGATGACTACTACTCTGGGATGGAGGTTACCGTAGGTATTCATAGTCGTTTATGTCATAAACCTGTTTGTATTGATAAGGTACAACAAACGTTAGAAGACTTTTTACAAAGATAGTACAATCGTTACGGTTGCACCATTTACTGAAAATAGCAATAGCGGTATGTTAAACGCTAATCAATTGAGCAATACGGACAGTATGAAAATCTATGTCACTGGTAACGATGAACGCATCATGGTTCACGCCATTTTCGATAATTTAGGTAAAGGTGCATCGGGTGCCGCCGTTCAATGTATGAATATTGCATTGGGGTTTACCAGAGGATACTGGTTTAGTATTAGGTTAGAGAGGAATCTATGAAGAATGTAACAAATGCAATGCGGGCGCATATCTTAACGGCGGCCGTTCCATATATAAAACAATACACAGATCAGTACGTTGTCGTTAAATACGGCGGCAATGCCATGGTGGATGAAGAGTTAAAGAAATCTGTCATGAAGGATTTACTATTACTTCAATTAGTGGGGGTAAAAGTAGTCCTCGTTCATGGTGGTGGTCCAGCTATTAATAGTACCTTAGAGGCGATGCAAATTGAATCACATTTTGCTAATGGATTACGCGTTACCGATGAAGCAACGATGGATGTTGTACAAATGGTGCTAGCCGGCAAGGTGAATAAAGGGCTCGTGGCGGATTTAACGGATCTTGGTGGCAAAGCTGTTGGCCTTTGTGGCGTAGATGGCAACATGATTCAAGTTCATAAACAAAACGAAGAACTTGGTTATGTAGGTTATATTGATACCATTGATACGAGTATTATCCATGACGTAATTAGCCGTGGCTATATTCCGGTTATTTCTTCTATTGGCATGGGAGCCGATGGTAAGACATATAATATTAATGCTGATACGGTAGCCGCAAAGATTGCGGGTGCTCTCAACGCGGAAACCATGGTGGCCATGACGAATATCGATGGTGTACTGCGAGATGTGCATGATCCAGATTCTTTAATTTCTAAAATTACGATGGCCGAGGCAGTTCAGTTAAAAAGCGGATGGCGTCATTGCAGGAGGAATGATTCCAAAGGTGGATTGCTGCTTAGAGGCTATAGAAGCAGGGGCGCAAAAGGTATTCATCATCAATGGAGAGATCCCACATGCTATTCTTATCGAGCTATTAACCGATGAAGGCCTTGGTACAATGTTTGTTGCTTAATATAGTAGACATAATACTGGTAATCATCTACTGGTTATCTTTTTTATATAGATAGACGACGGCAAGGCCGTACGTTTGGAGGATATAATGAGTAATACAATCGATTTTGAACAACAAGATAAAGAATATATAGCCAATACGTATGGTCGGTTTAACGTATGCTTTGAAAAAAGGGAAGGGGTCCCTTTTGTGGGACGTAGATGGTAAAGAATACATCGACCTCGGGTCTGGTATTGGCGTAACCGCCTTTGGCGTTGATGATGATGAGTGGACTGAGGCTGTTACTAAGCAGTCTCATGCATTGAATCATATTTCTAATTTATACTATTCCTTGCCACAAATTGAGCTAGCGAAACAGCTCTGTGCGAAAACGGGGATGAAAAAGGTGTTTTTTCTAACTCTGGTGCGGAGTCTAACGAATGTG
>VOFG01001278.1_pt1 | contig 76001 bp, 79 predicted proteins | sample 5384171 | NCBI WGS metagenome assembly VOFG01 (sample SAMN12384726, study PRJNA508395) | human gut metagenome | isolation source: healthy gut F | host: Homo sapiens
CTTGGTGTTAGAAATGAGGGCGTTGACAAACTTCAGAATGTCCACCTCGGTCTTGATGTACGCCAGCGGGTTATAATGCATGGATTTTGAAAAATCAATGCTGTTGAACACTTTGATTTTGTAGCCCCGTCTTTTGCAAAAACGAGCCGACCTGCCCCAGCACACCGCCCTTGGGGTCTACCACCACATAGGAAGAATGGGCTTGCAGGAGCTGCGGCGTGAGCCAAAAGCGGGTCTTGGATGAACACATAGGGAATGTTGGGCAGCACATATTTACGGAGCTTATCTGTCACCATGCGAACCAAAACCGATCCTTCGGCCATTTATGGGAAATGTTGCTCCGTTGTTTCATATTTCTTCCCTCAAAGTCTTGCGACACGGGGCTTTTTCCTTGGGCGGCTTTTCCTTGGCAAGCTGCTGTTCCGCCTGCTTCATCTGTTCGGGGATCGTGGGCTGGCGAGACTTGGTCTTATCCAGCACCTTGCGGGAATATTCCGAAAAGCAGGCGGTCATAGCGTCCGCCTGCCCGGACTTGAAGAACAGCAGGTATTTCCCCGGTTCAGTTTGATAAAAGGCATAGTCCACATTCCACTTCCGGGCTACGCGGTCAAAGAGTTTTGTATCCCCGGACAGTTCAAGGCTGTTGGTGGATGCGCTGTGCGCCATGAGTTTTTTCACGGTCTGCTTGCCGTGTGGCGTCTGCTTTGCCCGGTGTGCCTTGGCAATTTTGCGTCCCACCGCCCGAACAACATAGGCAAGCCCCCGAGCGGTCAGCTTCGACGCCTTTACCGATATGGCGATCGTGCGCCGGGAAATATCTTCGTCTACCAGCCGTCATCGCCTCCTTTCACAGTTATAAAATGGTAAGTCCGTGTTGCCTTAGTTGAATTGTTCACATATCTCGGATATAATGAAAACTGATTTATGAAGTCCAATGCCGAGGAGATATTGTTATGATAGAGACTGTATTTAGCAAGAGCGCATACGGAAGTCTAAAGCTGGCACAAAACTGTGGTGCAGATAAACATTCAAGCGCATCCATCGGCCTTGTTTTATCAGGCCGTACAAATATATCCCCGGAAGAACTTGAAACATTAAAAGCAGATGCAGAATTGCAGGCTCACCGCAAATGGGAAACCTCAATTCCGTTAGGTGGAAATCCGGCGGATGTCTATTGCATCGATGTCGCATGGAGCATGGGTGATATTTCCGATGATGAGATTGGCAACAACCGCAAGAGCGTATTAGAACAAGCCTTCTTTGTTTGGCCGAACAGAGAAGATAATGAACAATATATTTTGGAGACACTCCGCTCAGCGAAAACGGCTTTGCACGAAATCCTTGACCGCGCCTCTCGGGGTGAGCCTGTGCGGATTTGGTATAGCCATAATCCCGATGAAATTTGCGGGTTCTATTGGCTGCTGGCGCAGCTCAAAAAGCTGCCCGCAATCGGCTCAATATATGCTGTCAAACTGCCGGAATGGGAATACTCTACCGATAACACCCTTTGTACGCACATTGGTTGGGGAGAAATCTCGCCCGAAGAATGGGGGAAATATCTGCCTCTGCAACGGAGGTCAAACCGGCGATCCCGGATATTCAATATCTATGGTACATGTCCTCGATGCCGGTGGACGAGTCAGATAGCCCGTGGGGGCGAAGTGGCCACCCTCGTTGATCCGCATATCCCGCCCGTAGGCTTCAAAATCGAAGTAGGGCAGCACATTATCCGGCACATCCAACAGCTCCATGTCCTCCACATAAATGCGCCCCAGCGTTTCATCATCGGTCACGCCGGGGTGCAGCTCGTAGCAGTCCAGATTGTGAACAAGGTTGATGATGTCCGCCACGCTGGAAGTATGGTCGCCCTCGTTGAGTACGGCCTCCAGCGTTTCGATCTCGTCGCTGTCCAGCTCGGAAATGAGGTGCGCCAGATGGTTCAGCTCGTCCAAGTTTTCATACTCGGTGAGATAGTCGTATAAGCCCATCACATCGCCGTCAAAGGCGGTGATAAAAAATTCCTCATACCGCACACCATCCACGCCGATGTTCTTTAAGAGCGATTGCACCTCCTCCGTGGTGGTCGGAAATTTCAGCGTTTCGCCCACAAGCTGCCCCTCGGCGTATTTGCCGAGGTTGGTGATGTAGGCTTCAAATACCGTCATTTGCACCTCCTTTTGTCAGCGCCTCTGCGATCCCCGCCATGATGTACTCGGCACAGGGCAGCGCGATGGCGTTTCCCAATGCCCGGTAACGGTGGGAGGATAGAATTTCCTCGCCGTCCGCACCATACTTTGTCCAGCCCTCCGGCAGCCCCATGAGCCGCTCACATTCCGTTTCTGTGGGAAAGCGGATGCAGCCCCCGGCGGGATCGTCCTCATACCAAAAGGCAAAGGGTGTAACACCGCCCGCTAACAGAGTGGGAAAAGGGTCAGTTGGCAGTCCAAAGCTGTTTCGGAACGCTGTTTCCGTCCGCTCCTTGACGGACGCCCGCATACGGAAGCATTGAAAGGGTCGGGTGACTGGTACGCGCCGCCCTGCTTCAATAAAAGAGCTTCGATCTCCGCAGGCGGCGGGCAGCCCGCTATCTCTGCCAGATGCAGAAAGTGACTGCATTGTGCGGGGCTTAAAAAGTATTTCGTGAGAGCGCCGTCCTCCAAAGTCTGCCACAAGAAAGATGCGCTGCCGTCGTGCCAGCCGGGGGCTTGCCCAATGCTGGGCGTCCATGAGCCTCCAGCAGAGGTCAGGCGTTCGCCCTCGCACCATTCCAGCTCCTGCCCATCTTCCAGAAGCAGGCATTGAAACATCGGCGTCTGTGAAAGCGGATAGGACGGCTCTAAAATCCATCCGGTCATTTGATGAAAACGCTCCCATGACGTTTTCCCAAACAGCGATTGCTGGAAATAGACCATTTGTCGCCTCCCTCATTTCACGGATAATGCGGATGGCTTGAAAGAACAGGCTGGACTTTTCTCCCGCAAGTCCCTTGCGGTTTCCGATCTGCGAGAGATTTTGACACGGTGAGCCAAAGGTGATGATATGGACGGGCGGGATCTCCCGCCCGTCCAGCTTTGTCACATCCCCCAAGTGTTCCATATCGGGAAAGTGGCGCTTGGTGATGGAGATAGGGGCTTTTTCGATCTCGCTTGCCCATACCGGCTCAATGCCGCAGCGCACCGCCGCCAGCGGAAACACGCCGATCCCGTCAAACAGGCTCCCCAGCCGGAGCGCCGTCATCTTATCTGCGCCCCTGTCCCTTGACGGTCAAAATGCCCTCAAGGGTGGTGGCGGTGATCCCCAGCCGCTGGGCAACGGCGATGTCGTTCTTCATGGCCTCGGTGACGGTATGACCGCACACCACCAGCACATGAGAGCGGCGGAGCAGGTCGCGCCCCATGTCAATGCCGCTCTTATGCTCCTCGGGAACGGCGTCATTGAGGAAAAGGGGCTGATAGAGCGTCGGGCAGATAGGCGAAAAGCCCGCCTCATACACCGTGCGGCAATACTGCGCCGCCAGCTTTGTGTTTTCGTGGTCGCTGCCGCACCATGCGGCGGTAATATATGCGAGGGGTCGTTTCATTGAAAACCTCCAATTCTATAATGTAGTGGGTCAACCCAAACCCCACGCCCTTTCCCATTCTTGGGAAAGGGGGCGGCTCTGGAGGATATACCCCCGCCGCTTGCCGGAGAAAAAGCATAGCCGGGATAGGCGGTCAAGGACTGGCCGCCGAAAACGGCGGTGCGATGCACCCTTGACAGCCCGTTCCCGGCCATGCTGGAATACGGGCGGCGACGGGGGATATAACCACAAGAGCCATCCGGGGAAACGAAAGACCTCGGGATAAAAAGTCCCAAGGTCACTTTTCCAAATCCGTTTTCTTTTCGGGCTTGCCCAGCTCGGGCAGCTGCTTGGCCTTCCAGTCATCCAGCAGAGAAATGATCTTGTCTTTCATTTCCCTCGGGGACTTGTCCTTGCCGAAATACTTTTCCAGTTCCGCACTATTGATGATCACCTTGTCTACCTCCTTTTTCTCCTGCGACAGAATACCGTCGATCACATCACCGTTGAGCTTGCCGTCCTTGTCCAGCTCCCGCATTTTCTGTGCCTGCGACAGCGAGGGCGAGGACTGCTGCCCCTCAATGGACACGGCGATATACCTCTGATTTTTGGGGCGGATGAATGAGATCTCCACCGCCGGGGTGAACGCCAGCTTTTTCTCGTCCACCATTTTCTGCAAATCCGGCACAAGCTCGGTCAGGCGGATATACCGCTGCACCTGCTTGTAGTTCATGCCGTTGCGATCTCCCACGACCTGCGTGGAGCGTTTTCCGGCATCCTTGTCCTCCTCACCGGGGCGGCTGCCTTGGTGCTTGATGGCCTCCACCTGCATTTTGAGTGACTGCGCCTTTTCCGTGGGCAAAATGCGCTCACGGTGGCGGAGGTTGTCATCCGTCATGGCAAGGATGGCTTCATCGTCCGTCATGTTGCGGACGATACACGGCATATTCGCAAATCCGGCAAGCTCGCTTGCCCGCTGGCGGCGGTGTCCGGCGATGATTTCATAGCCGCCGCCTTCACGGGGGCGCACCAGCGCAGGCTGATTAACGCCAGCCGCCTTGACCGACTCCACAAGCCCCTGCATTTCCGCATCGTCCCGGACACCAAAGGGGTGATTTTTGAACGGGTGCAGGTCAGACAGGTTGAGATAGACGATCTCCTCTTTTTCGGCGCGGGTGGCGTCACGGGGCGCAGACGGCTCCGGCGTGACCTCCGCACCAGCGGGAGCGCTGCCCTTATCCACGACAGGCTTCTCCGGGGCGGGCTTGCTTTGGGACTTTTTGTCCCGAGGTTTGGGCGGCTTTGCCTTATCGGGAGAGGCCTTGCCATCCTTGGACGGGCGACTTCTGCAGGGCTTGGCGGCCTTGTCCTTTTCCGTGGGCGGCTTCTGCTTGACCGCCTTTTTCTCCTCCTTGGCCGCCTCGTCACGGGCGGCGGCAAAATCCACCACCTTGCCGGAATGTGCCGGGGCGGGGTCGTCCTTGCCGGGAGCGGGCGGCTGCGCCTGTTCCTTTCCAGCCTTGGGGACTTCGGGAGCGGCAGGCTCCTCCACCTCAGCGGGAGTAACAGCGTCGGCGGGATCAGGCACGGCCTCGCCCATTTCAAAGAGCGCCGCCTGCCCCTCGTGTTCCAGCATGACCGTCTCCGCGTCAGTCAGCACAGGATCAGGAGTAGGCGGCTCCGGCACGGCGGCAACTTCTACCGTGGGAGCGGGTGCCTCAGTAGGTGAGGCTACATCGGGAATGTTTTTCTTATCATCTGCCATTTGCAAACCTCCTTTTCGTGGCATGAAAAAAGCCAGTCCGCAGACTGGCCGGGTGGAAGTGACCTCCCTTCATGGTGTTATATATGAAAACGCCGCCCGTTGTCCTGTTGGGCGGCGTTGTTCTCAATTTTAAGCTCCCGCTGCCTATAAAGATTTAGGCAACGGGAGCTTTTGTTAGAATAAAAACCTCTTGCTGACTGCCAGATTGATACTTTCAATTTTAGTCCGTTGTAGTTTTATTTGCTGCTCGCATCTCTTCGTCCAAGTCGGCAAACATCAGCTTTAGCAAGATGTCTGCCATGCTTTCACCGTCTTTCCTGTACCGTGGCTCAACGATAAAAACTCGACCGCCAATTTCGTATCGTTGGGACTCTCCGGCAATATATTCTTTTTCCATGCCTGCACCTCCTTTCCAACATGGACACAAAAATTATATCATGCCGTGGAGGGGCACAAAGCAGAAAAATTATTTTCCTTGATATACGGGCTTTCTTTGACTATAATGAAAGACATTCAGGGTGTGTTTTGGGGTTGCCCGCGTATTGAAGCGCTCTTTTGGCCCGGTTTAGGGGGGTATGTAACCGCACTAACCGGGAGCCCGGTTGAAGCGGTAAACAACCCCCGCACTAATTGAATAAGAAATTACTCAGCGCACCCCTTACATGGGGGTATAGCTCAGCTGGGAGCCCGGTCAAAGCGGTACCCCCCCTCTAATTTTGCTTAGCGCGTCAAAGCCGCAAAAAAGCAGGGCCCTTCCGCGCTCAAAAAAGGCCCTGCTTTTCTTTTTACCCTCTCGCAAACACGGTGTAGCGTCCGCTCGGCGCGTCGAAGAAGTTTTCGCCTGCGACGGATTTGACGTGCAGGCCGTCGCTGCCGCGCAGCAACGTGAACGCGCCGTAGCGCACCGTGCCCGCATTCTCGTTCAAGTGATAGCCAAAGACCATGCCCTCGCCGTTCGTGCCGAGGTAGTTGAGCTGGCCGGTGTACTCAAAGTAAATCCCAACCTCGCTGTTGATGTCCTGCACTGTGAGGCCGCCGCCATCGGTCAGCGTCAGGATATAGTCGCTGTCGTAGCTGCCCTGCTCGGCGGTGTCGTGCGTCACGGTCGCCGTCCACTCGCCGAGAAATTCCGACGGGATCGTGTAGTCCGCGTCGCTGACTGCGCCGGAGAGATCGTGTTTCTCCCCTGATGCGTCGACGGCGAACACGGTCTGATACGTGCCGTAGTCCTCCTCAACCTCGCCGGACTCGAACGAAACGATGTCCTTCACGCCGCCGAGCGGTCCGCCGTCGCAGAGGAAGCCCGCCGTCAGGCCCTCGAGCAGGTTCACGTACTCCACCGTGCCCTCGCTCGTCAGCAGGAAGATGTACGGGAAGTACCCCTGCCCCACCGAGCCGACGAACACATCCGTGTAGTCGGAATACAGGCCTTCCACGGGGTAGATGGTCTCGTAGTCAAAGCGGAAATTCTCCGCGTACCACGCGGAGTCCGCCGCCTTTTCAAAGCTGACCGTCAAATCGCCGCCCGAGAGCGCTGCCTTGACAAAGCTGTCCTGCGCCGTCTTCCCGACCGTCTCGCGCGCGGAGAGGTCGAGCGCAAGGTCAGCGTCGTAGCTCTCCGCCCCGGCGAACGAGCCGACGGGCACGATCATATGCAGCGCGCCGCCGTCGAGATAGAGCCGCATTTCCGCGTTGATGTTCTCGTCCGAGAGCGTCCACGCGCGGCGCTCGGCGTAGGACGCGATGAAGTCCGCGCCGCCCATGCTGCCGCTGAGCGCATCTCGGTACGTCTCATCAAAGTAGTTTGCCGCGGTGCGGCGCGCCGCCGTGACGAAGTCCTGCGTTGAAAGCTCGCAGCGCGCCAGCAGGTCCTCGCTCATGAGGCGCTTGCCGCCGAAAAAGTCGTAGCTGTACGTCTCCGTCATGCTCGTGTCGTCGTCCATCTCCGCGCGCACCACAAGGCAGAGCAGGCTGTCGTTCCAGTAGCTCGTCCACGTGACGGAAAGGCATGTGAGCGAAACGCGGGAGGCCATCATGTTCTTCTGCTCCTGCACGAGCGCGCCGAATTGATCGGCGATCTCATCGTTCAGCGCGGCGGCGACCGCCGTTTCCGACACGATTCTTGGCACATGGTAGCTGTATGCGAGCGTGTTGTTCTCGGCGTCCGTGTACTCGCCCTCCTCGCTGTAAAGCTCGGAAATGAGCGAATCGTCGTAGCCGGACGGGGTGTCGTCCGGCTCCTTTTCGCCGCAGGCGGCAAGGTTCAGCAGCAAAAGCGCCGTGAGCAGCGCGGAAAACAGTTTTTTCATAGGGTCCCTCTCTCAAATTCAGTGTCTGTCTTTTCTGTCATTATAGCGGATTTTTGCAAAAGCGCAACGGCTTTTCGCGCGCGGCAGCGCGCGCCGATTGACAGAATTCCGACAAGGTTATAGAATATGTGTACTTTCAAACCTCAGGAGTTTTTATGTACGATTATACACAAGCCAAAATGAACGACGACGCCATTCGCGCCATCAGCTCCATCGGCCTCGCCCACCTGGGCGACGCGGTGTATGAGCTGCTTGTGCGCACCTATCTGTGCGTGCACGGCAAGGCGACGGGCAAGGGCCTTCACCGCGCGACGGTCGAGCTCGTCTGCGCGCCGCAGCAGGCGCGCTTTGCCGAAAAGCTCTTACCCCTTTTGACGGAGGACGAGGCCTCTGTGTTCCGCCGCGGGCGCAACGCGAATGTCCATTCCATCCCCCACCACGCCGACCGCGCGGACTATCAGAAGGCCACAGGCCTCGAGGCGCTGTTCGGCTGGCTGTATCTGCGCGACGATCACGCGCGCATCAACGAGCTTTTCAACCGGATGATGGAGGACGACAATGCCACTTGACGCGATCTGCCTGCGGGCAGTTTTACACGAGCTGAGACCTCAGCTCATCGGCGCGCGCATCGACAAGGTGCAGCAGCCCGCGCGCGACCAAATCGTTCTGCTGCTGCGCGGCAATCTGCGCCTGCTGCTCAACGCGGGCGCAAACCAACCGCGCATCCAGCTCACGAACATTCTGCGCGACAACCCTGCCCAGCCGCCGATGTTCTGCATGCTGCTGCGCAAGCACTTAGTCGGCGCGCGCGTGCTGTCCATCGAGCAGCCGGATCTTGAGCGCATGGTGATTTTAACGCTCCAGTGCACGGACGAATTCGGCGAGATCAGCCGCAAGCAGCTCGTGCTCGAGTGCATGGGGCGGCGGTCGAACCTCGTCCTGCTCGACGCGCAGGGGCGTATCGTCGAATGTCTGCGCCGCGTGGATGCAGACCTTTCCGCCACGCGCCAACTGCTGCCCGGCCTTTTTCTACCATCTGCCGACACCGCTCGACAAGCTGTCGCTTTTATCGCAGGAGGAGGACTCCCTCGCCCTCGCGCAGCGCGGCGGCGACGCGGAGCAGGCTGTCGACAAGTGGGTGCTCGACCATTACACCGGCATTTCGCCGCTGATCGCGCGCGAATTCGCCTTCCGCGCGGGACACGAGACCGACGTGCGCTTCGGCGCGCTGAATGATACGCAGCGCGGGGCGCTGGTGCAGGAATTTTCCGATACAGCCAACGCTGTAAAGGAAGATAACTATATGCCCGTCATCCTCTACCGCGACGGCAAGCCCGTGGATTTCACCTACCGTCCCATCGCGCAGTACGGCGCGGAAACGCAGGTCGAGACGCGTGAGAGCTTCTCGCAAATGCTCGACGAGTTCTACGACGCGCGTGAGCGGCAGGAGCTCTCCGCCCGCCGCGGCCGCGAGCTGACGCACGCGGTCACGGTCGCGCGCGACCGCATGGCGCGCAAGGCCGAGAACTTAAAGCACGACTACGCCGCGACGCAGAAGCGCGACGAATTCCGCCTGCGCGGCGACCTCATCACCGCAAACCTGTACCGCATGAAGAGCGGAGAAAAAGTCTTGCATGCGGAAAACTACTATGAGGACGGCTGCCCGACCATCGACATCCCGCTCGACCCGCTGCTCTCCCCCCAGCAGAACGCCGCGAAGAACTACAAGCAGTACAACAAGCTCAAGACCGCCGAATTCCACCTGCGCGAGCAGATCGAAAAGGCGGAAAACGAACGCGCGTACTTGGAAAGCGTCCTGCAGGAGCTTTCGCAGGCGGAGACCGAGCAGGAATTTGCGGAGATCCGCCGCGAATTGCAGGAGACGAACTATATCCGAAAGTCGAGCGGCAAAAAGGAGCTCAAGCGCGCCTTCTCCCCGCGCACATTCAAAACCTCGAGTGGGCTTGAGGTCCTCGTCGGCCGCAGCAACGTGCAGAACGACCAGCTGACAAAAAAGGCCGACAAGCGCGACTACTGGTTCCACACCCAGCACATCCACGGCTCGCACGTCATCCTGCGCTGCGCGGGACTCACGCCAAGCGACGATGATCTGCGCGAGGCCGCGATGCTCGCATCCTACTTCTCGCAGGCGAAGGAGAGCAGCAGCGTCCCCGTCGACTACTGCCCCGTGAAGTTCGTCAAAAAGCCCGCGGGCGCACGCCCCGGCATGGTGACCTACGACAATTACCGCACACTCTATGTCACGCCCGAAGAAGGGCTTGTCAAAAAGCTCTTTCTCAGGTAAACTATTAGAAAGCGATTTCCCTCTCCCCTGTTAGACGACAAAAGGATGTTTGATATTGGAAAGGAGAACCCCATGGACAAAAAGAGAAGGACACTGCTCATCGCTGTCGCTGCGGTACTGCTCGTCGTTGCCGTGTTTTTGCTGCTGCGCCGCTCGCAGCCGCTCGGCGAGCTGATCCCCGCGCCTGAAACCGCCCGTGTCGACGGATTCTTCTGCATTTCGACCATTGTTCCCACGCCGGACGGCTACGGCACGTTCGACACCGGCGAATGCCGGGTAGAGGGCTATCCGGACAGCGAGGCCGCCGCGGCTCTGCGCAGCGCTATGTCTGAAATTTCGGTGCAGCGCTATTACCGCCTGCCCACCTCGCTTTTCTCCCGCTTCACGCAGAACTGGAACTATGTCACCGTCTGGTGGATCCCCGAAGACGGACAGAAGCACGACCTATACCTCAACTGGGACGAGGGCTTCATCTACGACGACGCCCACCCCGCCGTCGCCTACAAGATCGACGGCGACGCGCAGCAGGCGTTCAGCCAGCTCTGCGCCGTCATCAGTGAGTACGGCACGTACACCCGATAAAATTCAGCAATAAAAAACTCCGTATGAGAAATCCTCATACGGAGTTTTTTTGCGTCCTTACAGCATTTTCTGCGGCATCTGCCACGCGTTGTGGTCGGTGTGCAGCAGGTGGTGCGACTTTTCGCCGAGCGGAGAGCCGAGGTAGTCGCGATAGAGCGCCTTGACATCCGGATTCTCGTGTGAGAAGCGCAGAAGCTCACCCTGATCGAGCCGCCAGAGCACGTTGCCGCGATCCTCGGCAAGCTCGGTACCGTCGTGGATGGGCTGGCCGCCGCCGCCCGCGCAGCCGCCGGGACAGGCCATGACCTCGACAAAGTCATACGCTGCGTCGCCGCGCTTGACAGCCTCAATGAGCTTGCGGGCTTTCCCGAGCGAGCTCACGACCGCGACGCGCACGTCGCCCGCGCCGGGGATGTTGAACGTCGCCTCCTTCCACCCGTCCATGCCGCGCACGGCGGTGAAAGCGTCAGGGTCAGGATTCTTGCCCGTAATAAGGAAGTACGCAGAGCGCAGCGCCGCGTCCATCACGCCGCCGGTCGTGCCGAAGACGACCGCCGCGCCGGTCGCGGAGCCGAGCGGGCTGTCGAACTCCTCCTCGGGCAGGTACTTGGGTTCAATGTGATTCGCGCGCATCATAATGTTCAGCTCGCGCGTCGTGATGCTCACGTCGACATCGGGATCGCCCGCGTCGTTTTTCATCGTCGGCAGCGCGCATTCGCTCTTTTTCGACACGCACGGCATGATCGAGACGACGAAAAGGCGCTTGGGGTCGATACCGACCTTTTCGGCAAAATAGCTCTTCGCCACCGCACCGAACATCTGCTGGGGCGACTTGGCCGTGGAGAGATTGTCCGTCAGTTCGGGGTACTGGGACTTCACAAAGCGAACCCAGCCCGGGCAGCAGGACGTGAACATCGGCCACTGATACTGATCCTTGTGGGTGAAGCGCTCGATAAACTCGCTGCCTTCCTCCATGATCGTGAGGTCGGCGGCAAAGTCGGTGTCGAACACATAGTTGAAGCCCAGCTCGCGCAGCGCCGCGACCATGCGCTTGGGCGTTGCGAACTCGCTGTCGAGCCCGAACTGCTCGGCCCATGCCGCGCGCACCGCGGGCGCGACCTGCGCCACGGTGACGGTATTCGGATCGTCGATCGCGTCGAAGACGAGACCCGTGTCGTCGCGCTCGCGCAGCGCCGCCGTCGGGCAGTGGGTGATGCACTGGCCGCAGTAGGTACACTCGGTGTCCTGAATGCGGCGGTTGTACGATGCGTCCACGACCGTGCGCGAGCCCGTGCCGAGAAGGTCCCAGATCTTCACGCTCTGCACGTTTTCGCACACCTGGATGCAGCGCAGGCATTGCACGCACTTGTCGTTTTCGCGAATGAGCGGCGTGGAATAATCCACCGCCTCGTGCCGCAGCTTTTTGGGGAAGTGCGTGCCGCGCATGTTGAAGTCGTTCGCGAGCTGCTGCAAGGTGCAGTTGCCGCTTCGCGTGCAGTTCGTGCACGATGTATCATGGTGCGAAAGAATGAGCCGCAGGTTCATGCGGCGCGCCTCGCGCGCCTTGGCGCTGTTCGTGAAGACGACCATGCCGTCCGCCACCACGTTGTCGCACGCGGGGACAAGGCGCTCCATGCCCTCGACCTCCACGCAGCAGATGCGGCACGCGCCGATCTCGTTGATGTCCTTTAAGTAGCACAGCGTCGGGATATTGATATTGACCGAGCGCGCGGCCTCCAAGATCGTGGTATTCTCGGGCACGGTGACGCTCTTGTGGTCGATGGTCAGTGTAACGTTTCTTACCATTTGCCTTTCCTCCCTCCGCGGAAGATGCCGTAGCCGAAGTGGTCGCAGCGCAGGCAGCGCGACGCCTCGGAGTACGCCTCTTCATCGGTGAGGCCGCACTCGATGCACTTGAAGTCGTGCTTGCGTTCGCCTGCCTCGCGCTCGGTGGTGTCGATACGGCCGTGGGGCGGCTTGTTGTTCAGCCGCGCCGTGGGGATCTCGACGCCGGGGTCGATCTCGTGGTGGAAGCCGAGGTATTCGTCGATATTCGCCGCGGCGACCTTGCCGGCCGCGATGGCGCGGATGACGGTCGCAGGGCCGGTGACGCAGTCGCCGCCGGCGAAGACGCCGTCCATATTGTCGATCTGGCCGCTGGCCTCGGCGACGAACGCGCCGCGCTTGATGGCGATCTTCGTCTGCTCAAAGCCGTGGGTCTCCACGCCCTGACCGATGGCGACAACGACAACGTCCGCCGCGATGCGCTTTTCGCTGCGCTTGGCCTTTTCGGGCGCGGGGCGGCCCTTTTTATCCATCTCGCCGATGATCTGCGGCTGTGTCCACAGCGCGACGGCGTGACCGTTCGCATCGGTCTCGATGCGGACAGGTGCCTGAAGCGTCACGAGCTCCACACCCTCGGCAACGGCGCCCTCCACCTCCTCGGGAAGGGCCGTCATGTCCTCCTGACGGCGGCGGTAGACGCAGCTCACTTTGCGCGCGCCGAGACGAACCGCGCTGCGGCAGACATCCATCGCGACGTTGCCGCCGCCGATGACGACGATGTCCTTGTTGCGGAAGTCCGGCATGTGATCGTCGCCGATCTCGCGCAGCATCTCGACCGCGGAGATGACGCCCTCAGCGTCCTCGCCCTCGATGCCGGTCTTTTTATCCGTGTGCGCGCCGAGCGCGATGTAAAGCGCGTCGTTCTGCTGGCGCAGCTCGTCGAACGTCACATCGTCGCCAACATTGACGTTGACATGCACATCGATGCCAAGCGCCAGCATCGACGCGATCTCCGCGTCGAGCACTTCGCGCGGCAGGCGGTAGTTGGGGATGCCGTAGCGCAGCATGCCGCCGAGCTTCGCGCACTTTTCATACACGGTGACCTTGTGGCCCATCAAAGCTAAGTAATACGCCGCGGAAAGGCCGCTCGGGCCGCCGCCGATGACGGCGACCTTCTTGCCTGTGGGCTCGGCACAGTCGGGCTGCGGCACGTAGCCCGCGTTATCCACCGCGTAGCGCTTGAGGCCGCGGATGTTGACCGCGTCGTCGATCATGTTTCTTCGGCAGCGCGCCTCGCACGGATGCTCGCAGATGTACGCGCAGGCCGAGGGGAACGGGTTGTCCTTGCGGATCAGGCGCACGGCGTCGGCGTAGCGGCCGTACTTGATGAGCACGAGATAGCCCGGGATATCCACGCCCGCAGGGCACAGCGCCACACAGGGAACGGGCTCGCGCATGCCGCCAAGGCAGCGGTGGCGCAGAATATGCTCTTCGTAGTCGTCGCGGAAGCCCTGCACGCCGTCAAGCACCAGGCGCGCCGCATCGCGGCCAATGGCGCAGTCGGCGCTGTTGACGATCACGCGCGCCACGCGCTCGATGATCGAGATGGTCTCCATCGTGGCTTCGCCCTCGAGCACCTGCTCCATCAGCTCAGAGAGCTGGCCGAGGCCGATACGGCAGGGAACGCACTTGCCGCACGTCTGCGCATGGCAGAGGTCCAGAAAGCTCTTGGCCAGGTCCACCGGACACAGTCCCGGAGGGCTTGCGGCGATACGCCGCTCCACATCGCGGTACAGCCCGTCGATGACGGTCTGGGCATGGGAGGGCGTCATAATATCGAGTCTTGACACTGCTGTTTTCTCCTTTCACTGCTTGCCATCAGTGTAGTATCGGACGGCAGGACAAATGCACGTATCCCGCCGCCTGATGTCAGCACCCATAAATAGATATTATCAATAATAAACGTTAGTCATTCCATTTTCAATAGTCAATGCGGATTTTTTGTCATATTTTTCCATTTCACTCCATTTGGCTAACAAAGAAAAGCGAGGGCCGCAGCCCTCGCCTGTTCTTCCCTTTTATTTGCCGCAGATCTCGTCGAAGGTATCGGTGACGGCCTTCTCCGGCGCGGGCGTCGCGAGCGATACGATCACGATCGCAATGCACGCCGCAAGGAACGCGGGGAGCAGCTCGTAGATGGCCCACGCGCCGCCCATCGGCGCGATGAGGTACTTCCAGATGAAGACCACCGCGCCGCCAGTGATCATGCCCGCGAGCGCGCCCTGCTTGTTCGCGCGCTTCCAGAAGAGCGAGAAGAGCATCACGGGGCCGAACGCCGCGCCAAAGCCCGCCCACGCAAACGAAACCACGCGGAACACGGAGCTGTTGGGGTCCCAGGCAAGCACCATGCCGATAAGGGCGATGCCGATGACCGTGGCGCGCGCGGCCAGCATCGTCGTACGCTGGTTCATCTTGATACCGAACGAATGCTGCATGAGGTCCTGTGACACGCTGGACGCCGCGGCCAAAAGCTGCGAGTCCGCGGTCGACATCGTTGCGGCCAGAATGCCGGAGAGGATGATGCCCGCCATGATGGCAAGCAGCACGCCGTGCTGGCTCATCAGGTCTGCCAGCTTGATGATGATGGTCTCAGATTCCGCGCTCGTCGCCAGGAAGGGCACTTTACCCGCGGCGGACACGCTGTAGCCGATGACGCCGATGAACACGGCGATGAACATGGAGATCACAACCCAGATCGTCGCGATGCGGCGGGACTGGTTGAGCTCCTTTTCCTCGCGGATGGCCATAAAGCGCAGCAGGATGTGCGGCATGCCAAAATAGCCGAGGCCCCACGCGAGCGTCGAAATGATGCTCAGCGTGCTGAACGAGGCGGCTGTGCCGCTCGCAGCATCGTAGCCCTGCGTCATGTTGAGATAGCCCGGCAGCGCGCTGGCGTTGTCGATGACCGTGTCCAGTCCGCCCGCCTGCTGCACGCCGAAGCACACAATGACGATGAGCGCGATGGTCATGAAGATGGACTGGATCAGGTCGGTGAACGAAACGGCCATGAAGCCGCCCATCACCGTGTACAGCACGACCACGATGCCGCCGACGATCATCGCCGTGTGGTACTCCACACCAAAAAGGCTGTTGAACAGCGTGCCGATGGCCTTGAAGCCGGACGCCGTGTAGGGAATGAAGAAAATGAGGATCACGACCGCCGCGATGCAGGAAAGCAGATGCTTCTTATCTCCGAAGCGGCGGGCGAAAAAGTCGGGGATCGTGATGGCGCCGAGTTTGGCCGAATACCGGCGCAGGCGGCGCGCGACGATCAGCCAGTTGAGATACGTGCCGATGGCCAGACCAATGGCCGTCCACGTCACCTCCGGCAGTCCGCAGAGGTAGGCAAGGCCAGGCAGACCCATCAAAAGATAGCTGCTCATATCGCTCGCCTCGGCGCTCATGGCCGTGACGATGGGGCCCATCTTGCGGCCGCCGAGGTAGAAATCGTCCGAGCTGCTGCCGCTGCCCTTTTTGCCAAAATACACGCCCACCAACACCATCGCGGCGAGGTAGAGCACGATGGTCACTACAATAATGATCTGTGCGCTTGTCATGTGAATTTCTCCTTCAGCTTTCGTTAAAACGAGCACAATATAGCACAAAAGAAAGTAGACGTAAATACAGAATGCCGTACAGAATAATTCCTGTACGGCACTGCAAAATTTTGAATTTTTGATTAATTTTACTGCATTTTCTGCAAGACGATTTAGTAGACTGTTTTTGAAACGAGTTTTATTTTTTGCGAAAGCCGTCTAAAAAGAGCGGCATCATCTCGCGCGCATACTGCACAAGCGAATATTCCCCGCCCGAAAGGCACCAGTCATACATCAGCCCGCGCTCGAACATCGCGTAGGCCTTGACGATCTCGCTCACGGTACGCGTGTCGGTCAGCTCCTCGCGCTCCTGCCCCTGAGAGACGATTTGGCGCAAAAGACGATAGTACGTGCGTTTGCGGTCGAGCAGGTGCTTTTCTCCCTTGGTCACGAGCTGGGAGGAAAAAAGCCGCGCCAGAAGCTCGATGGAGACCGTGTTCTCGATCGTCGTGAACAGCTCCTGATTGAGCCAGCATAAGAGCGCGATGCAGTCCATCTCATCGTGCGGCTGCTGCATCAGCTCCTCGTAGCGCTCATCAAAGAGCACCGAGAGCGACGAGAGCAGCGCGTCCTTGCCGTCGAAATAGTGGTAGAACGAGCCCTTCGACGTCTCCGACTCGAAGATGATCTCCTCCACCGTCGTCTCCTCATAGCCCTGCTCGTAAAAGAGCTTCCACGCCGCCGAGACGATGCGCGCCTTGGTGTTGCGGCTTGATTTTTTTGCCATGTGCTCCCCTCCCCTGTTTTTATTGATTGTATCACAGTGCGCTGCCCGCTGCCAAGCGTTTTGCGCTCACCCAAGGTTTTTCCGCAGGAATGTGCGAGCATTTTCAAAGAAAATGCCGTCCGCGTCCTGCTGCGATACGCCGCGCGAAAGCAGATACTCGTAAAAATCCGCCGCCTTCTCCGGCGAATCAAGGCACGGCGGCAGCACCGCGCCGTCGAAGTCCGAGCCGAGGGCGAGGTTTTTGCGCGCGCCGAGGTCGAAAAAGTGCGCCACATGGCGATAGACGTCGTCTAAGCTCCTGACCGCTCCCCCGTCGCGCAGGAATGGCCCGTAGTAGTTGAGGCCGATCAGGCAGCCGCGGCGCACCATCTCTTGGATCTGCGCGTCCGTCAGGTTGCGCTTGTGCGCGCAAATTGCGCGGGCGTTGGAGTGCGTGGCGAGAAACGGCCTTTCCGCCGTCTCGAACACGTCCGCGAGCCCCGCGTCGTTCAGGTGCGAGACGTCGATCAAAATACCGCAGCGCTCCATTTCGCGCACGGCGGCGCGGCCAAAGTCCGTCAGGCCGCGGTCCGTCACATTGCCCGAGCCGAGCTCGTTTTCCCCATTCCACGTCAGCGTCACGGCGCAGACGCCCTGACGCTTCGTCTTCCCGATGCGCGACAGGTCGCCAGCAAACGCGCTGCCGTTTTCCACGCTCAGAAAGGCCGCGGTCTTCCCCGCCGCCCACGCGCGCTCCATATCGGCAGCATTGCGGCAGGGCGACACACGATCTGCGAATTTTCGCATCTGGCGGTCGAAATTCGCGCAGGCGTCATCAAAAAAGCGGATGGCCTTCTCCCCGCGCAGCTCATCGGGCACGAACACGGCGAAAAACTGCGCCCAGTGGATGTCCTTCGGAATACTTGTGAGCGACAGCGTGCGCGCGGGATCGTCGAGTGTGTTGATGATGTTCGATCCTGCGTACATGCAGTCGGTCAACGTGTCGCAGTGGAGGTCGATGAGGGCGTAAGGGCGCATGCGGGCACTTCCTTTTTAAAAAAGATCACGCTGCATTATACGCTCTTCCCGCCCGTTTCTCAACCGGCAAAGTTTAAGGAATTCTGAGGATTCTTAGCGTGCTCTTTACAAAGGCGCGGCAACACTGATATACTGGACATCGAAAGGGGCGAAACGCCATGGACAATATTTCCCAGATCATCTCCCGCTCGATCGGTGGCTACAGCATCGGCAGCATCCTTTCCGCGCTGCTGACGTTCCTCATCTGCCTGATCGTCGTGCGGCTCGTGCTCAAGCTCTGTTCGCGGCTGCTCTCGCGCGCGAACCGCCTGAACGAACGGCTGCAAAAGGTCATCCTTACGAGCCTCAAAACGCTTCTGTATCTGCTTACCATCATCATCACAGCCGAGGCGCTCGGCATCAACACCTCGTCGCTCACCGCCATCATGTCGGTGCTGACGTTGGGCGTCACGCTGGCCGCCGAGGACATTCTCGGCAACGTCGCCGGCGGACTCGTCATTCTCTTCTCGCATCCGTTCTCGCTCGGCGACGAGATCGAAGTCGGCGGCACGACCGGCACGGTGCGTGAAATTTCACTGACGCACACGAAGATTGAAACGCCGGACGGACAGATCGTGCTCCAGCCCAACCGCGAAATGTCCAGCTCGAAGATCATCAACTTCACCGTCCTGGGCCGCCGCCGCATCGTCTACAAGGTCACAGCATCCTACGACGCGCCGACGGACGAGGTGAAGCAGGCCTGCATGGACGCCGTTCTCGCCTTCCCCGCCGTGCTGAAAGAACCCACGCCGACGGTGTATCTCTCGAATTACGGTGCCAGCTCCATCGAATACACCATCCGCTGCTGGACGGCGGCAGACGCCTACTGGGACACTTATTTTAAGATGTACGAGCGCCTGCGCAACACCTTTGCAAAGCACAACGTCGAGATGTCCTACGATCATCTGAACATCCACGTCGTGCCGGAGAAACAGAATGAAAATTAAAGTCGTCGACCGGACCTACGAGCAGGTTCTTGCCCAGCCGCCGCAGGTGCACAAAAAGCCGAAAAAGCCGTCGCTCCTGTTCCGGACGGTCCTGCGCGCAGCCTCCGCGCCCGACCTTCTGGCGACGCATTTCCACTGCGAGAAGATCGGCATGGCACAGATCAAAAGCGATGAGCCCTGCCTTGTCCTGATGAACCACTCGTGCTTTCTCGACCTCAAAATCGCGGAGGCGGTGCTGTACCCGCGCCCGTTCAACATCGTCTGCACGTCGGACGGCTTTGTCGGCAAGGAGTGGCTGATGCGCGCGCTCGGCTGCATCCCCACGCGCAAGTTCTGCTCGGACACGACGCTCGTGCGCGATATGCTCTACTGCGTGCGGACGCTCAAAACGTCTGTGCTGCTCTACCCCGAGGCGAGCTACAGCTTCGACGGCACGGCCACGCCGCTGCCGGAGAGCATCGGCAAGTGCGTCAAGGCGCTGGGCGTGCCGGTCGTGCTGCTGCGTACCTGCGGCGCGTTCGCGCGCGACCCGCTCTACAACGGACTGCAAAAGCGGCGCGCGAAGGTCTCAGCGCAGATGCAGTGCCTGCTCTCGTCCAGTGACGTTGCAGAGAGAAATGTCGCCGAGATCAATGAGCGCATCTTTTCCGCCTTCCGCTTCGACAATTTCCGCTGGCAGGAGGAAAACGGCGTCTCCGTCAGCGAGCCGTTCCGCGCCGACGGTCTCAACCGCGTGCTCTACAAGTGCCCGCACTGCCTCGCCGAGGGGAAAATGGAGGGCAAAGGCACATCTCTCATTTGCCGAAGCTGTAACAAGGAATACCGCTTGACAGAGATTGGTACGCTGGAATGTTTGAACGGCGAGGCCGCGTTCACCCACGTGCCGGACTGGTACACCTGGGAGCGGCAGTGCGTGCGCGAGGAGCTGGAAAGCGGCGCATATCAGCTTGATATTCCCGTGCAGATCTGCATGATGGTCAACATGCGCGAGATCTGCCGCGTGGGCGAAGGCCGGCTGCACCACGATGAAAACGGCTTCCACCTGACCGGCTGCGGCGGGAAACTGGACTATTTCCAAAAGCCTGAGGCCTCGTACAGCCTGTACGCCGACTATTTCTGGTACGAGATCGGCGATATGCTGTGCATCGGCGACCACAAAGCGCTGTATTACTGCTTTCCGCAAGGCGGCGGGGATGTGGTCGCCAAGACGCGGCTGGCCGCCGAAGAGCTCTATAAATTAAAGCGCGCCGCTAAGGCGCGGGGATAATGCAGCACAAAGTGCTGCCGCCTTGTTCCCCACACCGTGTGGGAACGCGGATAAGGGAGGGGTGTCTCTTTTTTAAAAAGAGACACCCCTCCCTTACACCCTCCCAGAGAAAATTTTTCATTGCAAGCGAGCAGCTCGAAGAGCTGCAATGCTTGCCGATTGCACCTCTTGCGTGCGGCAAAGCCGCATTTACCCCTGCTATACGACTTGGCGTACTCCTATCATCCGCTGCCGCTCTGCCCATCTCGCGCTGGTACAGCCTAATTTCCGTCTACCGGAGCACTCATCAATGCGGCGAGCGAAGCAATTCCGCATTCCGCAGGCAGTCTGCCGCCAATCTAACGTCACTCGCGCCTCACGATAGTAAGGCGCGGTTGCAAATCGGTCACGAATTGCAGGGATTCATGGCGAAGCCATGTACACCGCACCTACATTGCGCAGCGCGTGCAGTTCTTCAAGATTGAAACTGCCAATGTGTGGGGTCGAGGGGGAAGGCCCCTCGTCCTTTCTCTCGGGGGTTTAAGGGGGATACTCTCTTTCGAGAAAGAGAGTATCCCCCTTTAGCGCACTCCCGCACGGTGCGGGAATCCCCCGACGGCCTCAGGCCGTCATAATTTTCAAGCGCTTTGCGCATCAAAGCCTTTCAAAGATTTCTTCTCCTCGCGGAGAAACACGATCACGCTCAGAAGGAACGGGAAGAAATACGTCGCCACGCGATAAAGTACCAGCGCCGACGAGGCGATTGCCGTGTCCGCCCACGGGGCGAAGAGCAGCAAAAACGCAAACTCCATCGGGCCCACGCCCGCGACGTTCGGCAGCGCGCTTGTGATGAGCAGCATCAGCGAGGCGAGCAGCTGTGCCTGCGCAAAGTTAAGCGCCGTGCAACCCACGAGCCGCAGCGCGGCATAGGGGATGGAATAGAGCACGAAGAGCTTCACAAGGCTCACGGCGATACCTTTAACGCGGATTGACGGAACGAGCAGCACCTTTTTCGCCTCGCGGTTGAGCTCGGTGAGACTATTCGCCCACTCTTCGCGGCGTTCGTCCCACTTCGGCGTGTGCGGGAGCTTGCCGAGCAGCATCAGCACTAACTTCAGCACCTTATCCCAAGTGTAGAGCAGCATGAGTGCGATCACGATGAGCGCGCCGATGACATAGCCGATCAGAAGATAGCGTGCAAGGCCGCTGGCGCTCTGCTCCAGCCAGTCGCCGCCGAGCAGCAGCGCGACCGTCGCGTAGATCAGCACGGATATCTTGTGCAGCACGTATTCGCTCGCCATGATGCCGAGCCCGCTGCCTGCGTCCAGGCCTCGCCTGTAAAGGTAAAAGCTTTGCATCGGCAGCGTGCCCGCACCCAGCGTCGCGATATTGCCGAACACGCCGAGGAATGTCACGCGCAGCGCGTCAATAAACGTGCAGTCCGGCTTTTTGTGGTGGATGATGACGAGGCACAGCACGGATTCCATCACCTCGTAGGCAAAGCCGAGTGCGAGCAGGAGCAGCACACCCCAGAACGGCACAGTACTCAGGTCCTTGACGATATCGGGCAGCACGTCGCGGAAAACAAGGATGATGGCAACAAAGATCAGCGCCAGCGTGAGACCGCTGACGAGATAGGTTCTGCTCCGTTTGCTTTTCAATGCTGTTCCTCCCCGCCTTCGCAGATAATGTTATGATAAAATTTCCTTTTGCAGCACCTCGGCGATGTCGGTCCACTCCCACGGAAGACCCACGGCATTTTCGCCGAAGTGTCCGCCGCAGGAGACGTGGCGGTAGATCGGGCGGCGCAGTTCAAAGCGCGACGTGATGCTGCCTGGGCGCATGTCGATATGCTCCATAAGCCAGCTCGCGATCTTTTCGTCGCTCACGCGCCCCGTGCCAAACGTGTCGACCATCACGCTCACAGGGTCGGCGAGGCCGATGGCATAGGCAAGCTCGATCTCGCAGCGGTCGGCCAGCTCCGCGGCCACAATGTTCTTGGCGAGATAGCGCGCCATGTAAGCGCCCGTGCGGTCGACCTTGCTCGGGTCCTTGCCCGAGAACGCCCCGCCGCCGTGGCGCGCCATGCCGCCATAGGTGTCGGCGATGATCTTGCGGCCGGTAAGGCCGCTGTCGCCCGCGGGCCCGCCAACGACAAATCGTCCCGTCGGGTTGATGAAATACTCTGTGTGCTCGTCGAGCAGTTCCGGCGGCAGCACAGGGAAAATGACCTGTTCTAAGATCGCATCGCGCAGCGCGTCGATGCCGACCTCCGCGCTATGCTGCGCGGAGACGACGACGGCGGAGATGCGTTTGGGCTTGCCGTCCTCGTATTCGACGCTGACCTGCGCCTTGCCGTCCGGCAGAAGATACGGCAGCAGCTTTTCGCGCCGCACCTGTTCGAGTCTTCTCGTCAGGCGGTTCGCAAGCGTGATCGGCAGCGGCATCAGCGCGCCGGTCTCGCAGCAGGCGTAGCCGAACATCATACCCTGATCGCCCGCGCCGGCTTCCTCCGGCGAGCCGCGGTCAACCCCGCGCGCGATGTCCGGCGACTGGGTGTGGATGCTGACGCGGATGCGCACGTTTTCGGCGTCAAAGCCGACGTCGGGCACGGTATAGCCGATCTCGGCGATGACCTTGCGCGCAATGGCTTCATAGTCCGGCACATAGGATGAGGTGATCTCGCCCATCAGGTGAACTTCGCCGGTGCAGGCCGTCACCTCGCAGGCGACGTGTGCGTCGGGATCGTTGGCAAGGATGTCATCGAGCACCGCGTCGGCGATCTGGTCGCAGACTTTATCGGGATGTCCGCACGTGACGGACTCAGAGGTGAAATAGGTTTTCATCGCTTTCGCTTCCTTTCTGCTCGTTCGCATGGGGAAAGAGCGCTGTCTCAGTTTTTGACAGTCTGATGATAGCGGGAATATGAAAGCGGGAAAAGTGGCAAAGTCCGCAAGGCGCACAAAGTTTTCACACTCCCGCGAGGCTGACCAAGTTTCCGACAGGAAGCGGCGAGTATAGTGTAAAGATTTCGTTAAATGTTCACGATTTTGTCACTTGCAAGTTTTTCCCATATCAGATATAATGAATATTACCGAATCGAGAAAGGGAGGAACCCACCCATGGCTCTGCGCACCAAAAACGCCATCCGCCGCAGCTTCATCGAGCTTCTGGCAGAGCGTCCCTTCGACAAGATCTCCGTCCGCGACATCGCGGAGAGAAGCGAGGTCACGCGGAACACTTTTTATTATTACTACACTGACATCTACGCGCTGGCCGAGGACGTGTTCGAGTCGGAGATTGAAAAGCTCTCCGAGCGCGTGGAGGGCTATGAATCGTGGCAGAAGGCATTTTTGACCGCCACGTCTTTCGCCGCGGAGAACAAGCGCATGATCCTGCACCTGCACAACTCCGCCCACAGCGATATTCTGGCAAGATATTATCATAAAACGATCCTGACGACAATGCTTTCTTACGTCCGCAAGGAGGCCGAGGGCCTGAACGTCAGCGAAAGCCAGATCATGGCGCTCGCGCGCTTCTACACGGCAGCGCTCGCAGGGCTGACGCTTGAATGGATCGGCAGCGGCATGAAGGGCGAGCCGGATTCGTTCATCGATGATCTCGGCGGAATGCTCGACGGCAACATCCGCCGCTCTCTCGAGCGCGGATGTGCGCACGCGGCACAGTAAATAATATGCATTAAAAATGGGAAAGCGGCGGAATGGTTTGACCATTCCGCTGTTTTCGTCCACGTCTGGTGAACAAGCTTAACACATCCTTTACCCTTTTTTCCTGTTCATCGCGGCGAATCTCTGCTATGATATTTTTGGAAGTATTGAATTGATAAAGGAGTGAGGTTTTGTATCAGAAACAGATCTTAATGGAAAAGCTGAAAGAAGCCACCGCCTCCGTCCTGCCCATCAGCCTGATCGTTATGGCGATCAGCTTTGTGCTCGTGCCGGTAGACGCGGGACTGATGCTCTCGTTCGTGATCGCCACGGCCATGCTGATTCTCGGCATGGGGCTCTTCACGCTGGGCGCGGACATGTCGATGAGCCGCATCGGCAACTACATGGGCTCCAAGCTGACGAAATCGCGCAAGCTGCCGCTCATCCTGACCGTGAGCTTCGCCCTCGGCGTCGCCATCACGGTGGCGGAGCCGGATTTGCAGGTGCTCGCGGGCAACGTGCCGGAGATCGACACAACGGTGTTGATCTTGACCGTTTCGGTCGGCGTCGGCTTCTTTCTGATGCTGTGCATGGTGCGCATTCTCTTTTCGATCTCGCTGCGCACGATGCTGATCGTATTTTACGCCATCGTCTTTGCCGCGGCGTTTTTGTCGGATGAGAGCATCCTCTCCGTCGCGTTCGACTCCGGCGGCGTGACAACGGGGCCGATGACCGTGCCGTTCATCATGGCACTCGGCGTCGGCGTTGCGTCCATTCGAAGCGACGAAAATGCCAAGGCGGACAGCTTCGGCCTCGTCGGTCTGTGCTCGATCGGGCCGATCTTATCGGTGCTGCTGCTCGGTGCGATCTACAAAACGCAGCCCGCGCAGGGCGAGAGCAGCGCCGTCTCTGGCGTCGCCACCACGGTAGAGCTCGGCAAGGACTATCTGCATGCCCTGCCGGAGTATTTATGGGAAGTGACAATGGCGCTGCTGCCGATCGTTGTCTTCTTCCTGATTTTTCAGGTCATTTCGCTCAAGCTCCGCAAGCTGCCTTTCATGCGCATCGTGATTGGTATCCTCTATACATACTTAGGTCTCGTGCTGTTCCTCACGGGCGTGAACGTCGGCTTTTCGCCGCTGGGCTACGCGCTCGGTGCCGCGCTGGCCGAGGGGTGGAAGGTCTATCTCCTTGCCCCCCTTGCGATGCTGATGGGCTGGTTCATCATCAACGCCGAGCCCGCCGTCCATACGCTCAACAAACAGGTCGAAGAGTTGAGCGCGGGCGCGATCTCTGCCAAGGCGATGGGCATGAGCTTATCCATCGCGGTCTCCGCCGCGGGCGGGCTTGCGATGCTGCGTGTCATCACAGGCATTTCGATCATGTATTTCCTCGTGCCCGGCTATCTTATCGCGCTGGCTTTGAGCTTTTTCGTGCCGCGCACGTTCACGGCCATCGCGTTCGACTCCGGCGGCGTCGCGTCAGGTCCTTTGACGGCGACATTCATGCTGCCGTTCGCCACAGGCGCGTGCGAAGCGCTCGGCGGCAATGTGATGACGGACGCGTTCGGCCTTGTCGCGCTCGTCGCGATGATGCCGCTCATCACCGTGCAGGTGATGGGAGCCATCTATGTCGTCAAATCCCGTCATGCTTCGCAGGAGCCCCAGCTCCCCGACTTTGGCGACAACGAGATCATCGAACTGTGGGAGGCCTGCTGAAATGGAACTCTATTACATCATTGCCATCACGGATCACGACCGCGGCGAAGCGATGGGCTCGCTCTACCACGCGGCGGGGCTGCACCTCATCTTGAGCATGCCCGCGCGCGGCACAGCCACGAGCGAACACCTCGCCATCTACGGGCTGGACGCGACGGAAAAGTGCGTTATCGCCGCCGTCGGCAGCGCGCAGGAGGCGGATTCGCTTATCCGTTCCGCCAAGCGCAAGCTCTTTATCGACATTCCGGGCAACGGCGTCATGCTGACCGTGCCGCTCAAGAGCGTGGCCGGCGGCAAGACACTGTCCTATCTCACCGACGATCTCAAAGCAGGAGGAGCGCCGAACATGAACTTTGAACATGAACTCATCACCGTTATCCTGAACGAAGGCTATTCCGACTTTGTCATGGACGCGGCGCGCGCCGCGGGCGCGGGCGGCGGCACGGTGCTGCACGCCAAGGGCACGGGCGGCACGCGCGGAGAAAAATTCTTCAGCGTCAGCCTTGCCGACGAAAAGGATATGATCTACATCATCGCCCACAAAGACGAAAAGGCCGCCATCATGCGCTCGATCAACGAGCAAGCCGGTCCCGGCACCAAAGCGGGCGCGATCTGCTTCTCGCTGCCGATCTCGTCCGTCGCAGGCCTTCGCGCAAGGGAGGAAAACTAAGCGTCCCCATAATACAACAAAGCGCCGCTGCTCACGCAGCGGCGCTTCCCTTTTCAATTTTCAATCTTCCGTCTTTTCCCCGCGGGCGAGGCTCACGATGTCGCCCACGCCGTTCAACACCATGCTCGGACGATACGCGTAGGTCTTGATGGTCTCGCGCGTCGAGACGCCCGAGAGCACCAGCACCGTCGACATACCGCTCTCCATGCCGGAGATCACATCGGTGTCCATACGGTCGCCGACCATGACGGCCTCAGCCGAGTGGCAGTGCAGCATTCTGAGGCCCGTGCGCATCATCAGCGGGTTCGGCTTGCCGCAGAAGTACGCCTGCGTGCCGGTCGCCATCTCGATGGGCGCGACGAGCGCGCGGCAGGCGGGCACAATGCCGTTTTCGATGGGGCCGGAAACGTCGGAATTCGCGCCGATGAGCTTTGCGCCCTTCCAGACGAGGTTCGTCGCCTTCGTCAGCGTATCGAGCGAATAGGAGCGTCCCTCGCCCACGACGACATAGTCGGGGTTCACATCGTTCATCGTGATGCCTGCGTCGTAGAGCGCGTTCAAAAGGCCTGCCTCGCCGATGGCAAAGACCGAGCAGCCGGGCGCCTGATCGCGCAGGAACGCCGCCGTCGCGAGCGCGCTCGTATAAAAGTGCTCCTCCGTCACGTCGAGGCCCATGCGCGCAAGCTTCTGGCTCAGCTCGCGCGGCGTGAAGCCGCTGTTGTTTGTCAGAAACAAGTATTCCTTGTTTTCATCGTGCAGCCACTGGATGAACTCGGCCACGCCCGGCAGCACGCGGTTGCCATGGTAGATGACGCCGTCCATATCGCAGATGAAGCCCTTCTTTTCGTTAAAATCGATCATATTGTAAGTATCCATTCGTATCACTTCTCCTCTCTTCTCTCCAAATTTCATCAAATACAGTATAGCAGAGGGATTTGTCAAAAACCAGCAAAGAAATGTAAAATCTGCGTGAAATGCAAAAAGGAAAAGAGACAGCCGAGGCTGCCTCTTTTTTCTCTTTATACTTCGCCGCTTAAAAGGCGCGCGACGGTGCGGCGGTAGACCTCGCCGCAGTTTTTCACCTGCCATGCATAGCCGTACTCGTTGTCACCGTGCATGTTGCCGCCCGAGGGGCCGAACGTCACGACCGGAATGCCGAGCGAAACGGCTAAAATATTCGAATCGCAGACCGAGGTGTCGTATGCGCACGGAAGATCCTTGCCCGTGACGGAGTGGAACTCCTCCTGCAAAATTTTGACGAGCGGATGATCCTCCTCCACCGCGAACGACTGCATGTAGGGCGATTTTCTCGGCTTGAGGCGCACGTCGACCTTGCCGGAAAGGCCGAGCTGCTCCGCCGCCTCCATGATCTGCGCAATGCAGATCTCGTCCGTCTCGCCCGGAACGACGTAGCGGTCAACGAAGAGGTAGCACTTCTCCGGCACAACGAGCGTGCCGGGATTGCCGCCCTCCATATAGCGCACGCACCACGTGCCGTGCTTGAGGTGCGGGTGCTGGAGCGTCGGCAGCGCCTCGATGGCCGCGGCCAGGCGTCCGCCGGAGATGAGAGCGTTTTCACCGACCTCGGGATAGTGGCTGGCGTGCGCGGTCTGTCCGTGGACGGTCACCTCAAAGCTGTAGCGGCCGCGGAAGCCGACAGCCACATTGTCGTAGCGGCACTCGCCCATGATGGAGTAGCCGGCGTGGATGACGTCCTCCGCCACAAGCTGATAGGTGCCCTTGCTCAGGCCCTCCTCGTCGGCGACGAAGCAGGCCAAAATTTTGCCGTTGATCTCGTCGAGATGGGCGGCGTAATAGGTCAGCGTCTCCAGGATCGCGGCGAGGCCGCCCTTCATGTCCATCGCGCCGCGGCCATAGACCTTGCCGTCGATCTCCGTGGGGGTAAACGGGTCGGTCTTCCAGCGGTCGGACACATCGACGGTGTCGAGGTGTCCGATGAGCAGCGCAGTCTTTCCCGGCCGGCCGCTGCCGAGCACCGACCAGACCGACGGGCGCTCGCGCGCGGTGTCCTCTTCAAAATAGCTGTAATGCGGGTCCATGCCGAACTCACGCAGGACATTCGCCACATAATCCGCCATCTGTGCCTCGTGTCCGTTGACCGAACGGATGGAGATCATATCGTACCAGCGCTGTAAAATCCGTTCCATACCTTAGTCCTCCTTCGCCTTGGCCGTGCCGATGCCGGTCACGGCGTAAATGACAGAAAACACGATCGACAGCCACAGCATCGGCGCAAACGGCGCGAATGCCAGATTGGAAACGCCAAGCGTCGTGGCGGTGTAAGAGCCCGTGGTCGACCACGACACCATGGGGGCAAGGCCCGTGCCGGTGTCGAGCATCGTGCGCATCAGATTCTTGCGGTCGAGATGATATTCCGGATACAGGTCCTTCACCATACCGCCGACGACAGGATAGGACACATAATAAGCGCCCGTGATGGTGAAGAACACCGCGTGCAGGATCAGCACACCGAGCGACATCGAACGAGAGGTCTTCGCGATACGCTCCACAAAGGCGAGCAGCACGTCCACAACGCCCGCTGTGCGGAGCGGTGCGCCGAAGATGCCCGCCGCGATCAGAAGGCCGATGGTCGAGAGCATCGAGGTAAAGCCGCCGCGGTTGAGCATCGAATTCACGACGTCCGAGCCGGTATCGGCAGAAAAACCGGAGTACATGACCGTCAGAATATCGTGCAGGCTGACACCCTGGCAGAGCATCGCCATCACCGCGCCCGCGGCGATGCCGGCGATAAAAGTCGGGATCGTCGGCTTTTTCATCAAAATCAGCACGACCACGACCAGCACGGGCAGAAGCAGCACGGGGCTGAGCCAGAACTCGGCGGAAACGGTGGAAAGGATATCCTCATACACTTCCCCGCCGACGCTGCCGCCGGAATAGCGCAGGCCGTAAACAAAGTAGAAAACGAGCGAAATGAGATACGCAGGCCCCGTGGAAATGAGCGCGTGGCGAATGCCGTCCATCAGCGGCACCTCGCACACCGTCGCGGTGATGACGGGCGAGTCAGACAGCGGCGAGACCTTGTCACCGAAGAACGCGCCGGTGCAGACCGCGCCCGCGGCCGCGGGCAGCGGCACACCGAGACCCTGTGCAACGCCCATGCAGGCGACGCCGACCGTCGCGAGCGTGCCCCACGACGTGCCCGCCATGGTGGACATCAGCGTGCAGAGGATGCAGACGACCGGCAGAAACAGCCCCGGCGTCAGCACCTTCATGCCGTAGTAGATCATGACCGGCACCGTGCCGCTCGCCATCCACGTGCCGACGAGCACGCCGACGGCCAGCAGGATCAAAATGGCCACGATCATTGACGAGACCGTCTCCTTGATGCCCTGCTGCAGCTCTGCATACGGGATGCCGAAGCACCACGCCATCAGGCACATGATAACGCCGTCGAGCGCCAGCACGATGCGGTTGTTGAGCTTCATCACAAGAAGGCCCACGATGATAACGGCGATGCCGACGAGCAGCATCAGCCCTGCCTGCCAGGGCTTTACGATTCTTTTTTCTTCCATGCTTGTCGTCCTTTCTCGTTTTGGCTGGGTCAAATTGAAAAAGGATAACAAAAAAGCGGCTCTCTCCCGCTTGGGAGAGAGCCGCTTTTTATTCACTTGTTGACGCAGGTATCAGCAAAGCTGAAGCCGTTTTTCATTTGCTCGCTGGCAGTGCGCAGGACCTTGTTGAGGATCTGCGTGCTCTCCTCTTTCGCCATCGCGCAGAGCTCGTCGTTCGCCTGCGCGGCGAGCGTGAAGTCGCCGCTCTCGCGCATCAGCCTGTCGTATTTAAGGACGATCTGTCTGCCGCGGATATTCACCGTGTCCTGATAGCCCCAGACATTCTGGATGCACGAGCCGTAGCACTTGTCGGCCAGCGCGCCGACAAAGCGGCTGACCCAGTAAAGATTGTCGGTCTCGGCATTGAGCGTCACATTGCTCAAATAGTCCGGCATCTGCGGGACATTTGTGTACACCGGCAGCCACGCGGAAAATGTCGTGGAGCCGAAGCACACCCACTCGATACCCTTAATGGTATCAGGGACGTCGCTTCTAATTTGACAGATCGTCGTCACGCCCGTGCGGTTGATGCCGATAGGACGGTAAATGCCGCCTTTTTCCGCATGGCCCGCATAGGGATCGTAGGGTGTACCCTGATAGTGGGACGAGAGCAGGTATTGGATATCCTCCGCAGCAACCTTGCGCTCCGGCACATACGACCACGGAATGTCATCGCTCTCGGGCGTGAAGTCCGCGTTTTCGCCGTCCCAGCGGTAGGTGTGCGGTGCAAGAAAGCGGCCCATAAACCACGCGCGCGGCGTGTTGTAGATGTGGTCCATGTCGCGGTGCGAGCCGAAGATATCCCGCGGGTTGAACTTGCCATCCTGATTCAGATCCAGATGGTTTTCCGAGATGAATTCTCTGAGGTCTACCGAGCAGAGATGCGATTCCCGGGCACCGAAAGCGTCCTCTAAATCGAACGAGTCCATACCAAACTGGTTCGGGTTGATGATGACGCGATCCTCGGGAATTTTCTTCGCGATCCAGTGGTGCCCGCCGATGGTCTCGAGCCACCAGACCTCGTTTTCGTCGTTGAAGGCGATGCCGTTCGACTCATAGGTGCCGTATTGCTCCAGAAGCGCACCGAGGCGCAGCACGCCCTCGCGCGCGGAGCGGATGTAGGGCAGGACGAGGACAACGATGTCCTCCTCGCCGATGCCGCCGCAGCGCTCCTCTTCCCCATCCTTCGCCTCGCGCAGCTCGACCATCGGGTCGGCCGCGAGCACGCGCGGGTTCGAGGTCGTGGTTTCCGTCGCCGTCATGCCGACGTTCGCAGCGTTGATGCCGGTCGCGGCCCAAATGCCGTGCTTCGGGTCCACGCTCGGGCAGGACGTGTAGCGCATGGGGTTCTCCGGCAGTGTGATCTCCACGTGGGACTCTACGCTTTTATAAATCTTCGGCTGCTGGTCGGGCTCGACCACGATCAGCTTTTTCTCATCAAAATGGCCGTCGTCCGTACGGGCGATCATCGTCGAGCGGTCATTCGTCGCCAGCTTACCGGCCAGTACAGTGGTGCAGGGCATAATTACATCTCCGTTTCCTGTCGATTTCACCGCAGCGCCGCTTTTTCGCAGCGCCGCCAAATTTTATCTGCATCCATTATATTCACAGAATCGTCCTCTGTAAAGGCAAAATCCCCTTGCAGGTGCATCTCCCCTGCTGCTCTGCCGCGAAAAAATGTGGACAGGCCCGCTAAAAAGCGGACCTGTCCAAAAGGTTGGTAAAGAGAGGTCGTACCTATCAAGTTTGGATCGATCACACCATGATGGGCTCGTCCCAGAGCTTGAGCTTCTGGCCGATGCCGTTTTCCTTGGCATACCGGTAGACGCGCGCGGCGATCGCCACGTCGTAAAGGCCGAGGCCGACGTTGCAGGTGTAGGTGAGCTGGTCGTCGTTGTCGCGGCCGGACTTCCGCCCCGCCACCAGGTCGGAGACGCTCGCGTCGATGCGGGAATCGTCGATCTTGCCGTCGCGGAACATGTAGGCCATTGTGTCGTCCATGCGGTGCTTGTCGGTCTGCCAATCGTCGATGACGACCTTGTCCGCGCACAGGATCAGCTCCTCGTCGACCTCGTTGTTGCCAAGGTGAGCAACGTAAACGCCCTTTTTGATCTCCGCGCCGTGGATGATCGGCTCGGTCGCGGTCGTCGCGGTCACAAGGATGTCGCCGCTTTCGATCGTGGCGAGGCGGTCGCTCGCCGCCTGCACGTCCATGTTCAGCTTTTGCGACATCTCCGCCGCAAATTTTTCCGCTCTCTCTCGGGAAAGGTCATAGACATACGCCTTTTCCAGCTGCGGCAGCGACGCCTTGAGCGCCATCAGCTGCGTCTTGCACTGCGGGCCCGCGCCGAAAAGGCCGACGGTCTTCGAGCGCGAGGGCGCCATATACTTGGCGCAAACGCCCGTTACTGCGCCGGTGCGGATCGCACTGATGAGTGTGCCGTCCATGATGGCAATGGGTACCTTGGTCTCGGGATCGTTCAGCACGATCACGGCCGAGCCGCGCGGCAGACCGTACTTGAACGGATTCTGCGGACCGCTGCCGATCCCACTTGATGCCGGGCATGTTGAACCGTCCGCCGATGTAGCCGGGCATGGCGTTGATGCGTCCCGTCGTCTCTTCAGCGTTGGGCTCAGGGCGCTTCATCACGATCTTGCCGGGCAGAATATAGTCACCCTTGTCATAAAGGCGGAAGACCTCTTCCAGATCGTCGATGGCCTTGTCCATCGACATGCCGCCGCAGCGGATCACGTCCTCCTGGGATAGATAAATCATTTCAACTTTCATTGTAGAAATTCTCCTTTTCAATGCACCGCGGCAAATAGTGACATTGATCATCGTATTCGCCAAACGTGATAAGCGGGCGCGCAACACCTTCATCCTTCGCACCGGGGTAAAACGGGATATAGCGGAACTGGTTGAGGCCCAACGTTTCAAAAAGGCGCACCGCGTCATAGGCAGAGGACTTAAAGTCATTTAGCACATACACCTCCGAGCCCTCCGGCAGGCCGAAGACCTCGTCCAAGCGCTGCGCGGCAGACATTTGTCACAGCTGCACAGTGCTTTTTATCATCATAAATCAAATTTTTTGTAAATGCCTATTGACACAGTAGGAATTAAGCGTTAAAATTCCTATCTGCAAGGTAGGCAATTATGAGCAAGGAGGCATGCCGCATGATGATCTCAACAAAAGGGCGCTACGCTTTGCGGGTCATGCTGGATATGGCCGAGCACGGAGGCGGCGAATGGCACCGCCTGAGCGATGTCGCGCAGCGCCAGCAGCTCTCTAAAAAGTACTTGGAGACCATCATGGCCGCGCTGAGCCGTGCGAATTTGGTCGAGAGCGCCGTGGGCAAATCGGGCGGCTACCGCCTGACCCGCTCCCCCGAGGATTACCCCGTAGGTGAAATTCTGCGGGCGGTGGAGGGAAATCTGTCGCCGATCGCGTGCCAGTCTGAGGACGGCTCCGGCTGCGGCGCTTCCTGCGACTGCGACGCGCGCCTTTTCTGGCAGGGGCTGGAAGACCAGATCAACAGCTATGTCGACAATCATACGCTGGCGCAATTCATGCGAGTCAATGAAAAAACACCGGCCGTCCTGAGCGGCACGGAAAGAAGATAAGGTGGTTCAATATGAGTAAGGCACTTTTAGAGATTCAGAACCTGCACGTGCGGGTCGAGGAAAAGGAAATTCTCCACGGTGTGGATCTGACCGTAGGACAGGATGAGACCCATGTGCTGATGGGCCCCAACGGCACCGGCAAGTCGACGCTGGGCTATGCCATCACCGGCAATCCGACCTACAGCGTAACCGGCGGTTCGATCATTTTTAACGGCGAGGACATCACGGAGCTCCCCGTCAACGAGCGCGCGAAAAAGGGCATTTTCCTGTCCTTCCAGAACCCGCTGGAGGTCCCCGGCGTAACGCTGAGCGCGTTCATCCGCAGCGCGCTCGAGCAGAAGACCGGCGACCGCCTGCGCCTGTGGGACTTCAAGAAAAAGCTCAAAGAGACCATGGCCCTTTTGAACATGGACGAGAGCTATGCCGAACGTGATCTGAACGTGGGCTTTTCCGGCGGCGAGAAGAAAAAGGCCGAAATTTTGCAGATGCTCATGCTTGAGCCCAAGCTCGCGATCCTCGATGAGACCGACTCCGGCCTCGACGTCGACGCGGTCCGCACCGTCAGCGAGGGCGTGCGCTTGTTCCGCGAGCGGACGCACGGCTCGCTTCTCATCATCACCCATTCCACCCGCATTTTGGAGGCGCTCCATGTGGATGCGGCCCACGTGATGGAAGAGGGCGTCATCGTCCGCAACGGCGGCGCCGAACTGGTGGATGAGATCAACGAAAAGGGCTTCGGCAGCCTGAAGGAAGACTGAAGCAGGAGGCTCCCGACATGGCAGATTTGAAAGAAAAGACCTATGTGGAGGACGTGGACCGCAGCGTCTACGACATTCGGGACGAGGAAAACGACGCGTACCGCATGGAATCCGGCCTGACGCCGGAGATCGTCGAAAAGCTCTCCAAGGAGAAGGACGATCCCGTGTGGATGCAGCAGTTCCGGCTCGAATCCCTCCAGATCTACAATGAAATGAAGATCCCCAACTGGGGCCCGTCGATTGAGGGCCTTGATATGGATCATATCGCGACCTACGTTCGCCCGAACACCAAGATGCGCAACGACTGGAAGGACGTGCCGGAGGACATCAAGGAGACCTTCGAGCGCCTTGGCATCCCGCAGGCGGAGAGAAAATCCCTCGCCGGTGTGGGCGCGCAGTACGACTCCGAGCTCGTCTACCACAATGTCAAGGATTCTGTGGCGGCCGAGGGCGTTGTTTACACCGACATGGAGAGCGCCATAAAGGGCGAATATGCCGACATGGTGCGCAAGTACTTCATGAAGCTCGTAACGCCCCACGATCACAAGTTCGCGGCGCTCCACGGCGCGGTGTGGTCCGGCGGCTCGTTCGTGTACGTGCCCAAGGGCGTACACCTCTCCATTCCCCTGCAGTCCTACTTCCGCCTGAATGCCAAGGGCGCCGGCCAGTTTGAGCACACGCTCATCATCGTGGACGAGGGCGCGAGCCTGCACTTCATTGAGGGCTGCTCCGCGCCGAAGTACAACGTGGCAAACCTCCACGCTGGCTGCGTGGAGCTGTACGTCAAGAAGGGGGCCAAACTCCGCTACTCGACGATCGAAAACTGGTCGAAGAACATGTACAACCTGAATACCAAGCGTGCGCTGGTGGAAGAGGGCGGCACGATCGAGTGGATCTCCGGCTCCTTCGGCTCCCATGTTGGCTGCCTGTACCCCATGAGCATCTTAAAGGGTGACAATTCCCGCATGGAGTTCACCGGCGTTACGTTCGCCGGTGCGGGGCAGAACCTCGATACCGGCGCAAAGGTCGTCCATGTGGGCAAAAATACGAGCTCCTATATGAACACACGCTCGATCAGCAAGAGCGGCGGCATCAGCACATTCCGCTCAAGCGTTGTCGTGGAAAAGGGCGCCAAGGGCGCCAAGTCCGCCGTGTCGTGCCAGTCGCTGATGCTGGACTCCGAGTCCCGTTCCGACACCATCCCCGCAATGGACATCCGCACGAAGGACGCGGCCATCGGCCATGAGGCCAAGATCGGCGCGATCAGCAACGAAGCCGTCTTTTATCTGATGAGCCGCGGCATGAGCGAGGAAGACGCGCGCGCGATGATCGTCAGCGGCTTTGCCGACAATGTCTCCAAGGAGCTGCCGGTGGAGTACGCGGTGGAAATGAACAACCTCATCCGGCTCGAGATGAAGGGCAGCATTGGCTGAAAGGAGTTTGGATATGAACGATACGATTTTGATCAACCGGCTCCCGACCCGCACCTGGAACCGGCTGGGTGTGAACGAAACGGCCATCGCCTGGGGGCAGGCCGACGATTTGGGCGAAGAGAAAATCACCGCCGCCGGTCAGACCGAGCGGCTTGAGATCACTGGCTCCGGCGAGCGCGGCGAGAAGACGGTCGACATCCACGCGCCCGCGGGCCAGACCGTCACGGTGTTTGAAACGCTGAGAGCGGAAAAGGGCCTGCTCGTGCGCACGGCGCTCCACGTTGAAAAGGACGCAAAGGTGCGGCTCGTGCAGATTCAGAATGCGGCACAGGACTCGCTGCTCCGTCTGGAAACGAGCGGCGAGTGCGCCGAAAACGGTCAGGTAGAGCTGATCCAGGTCCTGCTGGGCCGCGGCGACGTGTACAGCGACGGCCAGTTCGAGCTGAACGGCAATGGCGCGGGCTTCACGGCGGGCATCGGGTATCTGGGCCAGAAACAGCAGACCGTGGACATGAACCTTGTCGTGAACCACTGGGGCCAGAAGACCACGAGCGAAATCAATGCCGCCGGTGCGCTCAAGGACGACGCGCAGAAGATCTTCCGCGGGACCATCGACTTTAAGAAGGGCTCCGCGGGCTCCGTCGGCAGCGAGCAGGAGACGGTTTTGATGCTGGGCGACGGCGTCGTCAATAAGACGGTGCCGCTGATCCTGTGCGCCGAGGAAAACGTCGTCGGCAACCACGGCGCGACCATCGGCGAGCTGGACGAGGACACGCTGTTCTACTTTGAAAGCCGCGGCATTTCCGCAGCGGAGGCGGAAAACATCATGGCCCGCGCCGCCATCGAGCGGCTGGCCCGCACGATCGAGGATGAAGCGGCGCAGGCCGCGATCCTCTCCGAGCTTGAGGAGGTGCTGTAAGATGGCGCATGCATATCGGGACGACTTCCCCCTGCTCAAGAGTCAGGATGTTGCGTATCTGGACAACGCCGCGACGGCGCAGCGCCCGCAGTGTGTGCTGGACGCCGTAACGGAGTTTTATAAAAGTAAGAACGCCAACCCGCTCCGCGGCCTCTATCCCCTGAGCATCGCCGCGACGGAGGCTTACGAAAACGCGCGCGAGGCCGTTCGGTCCTTTCTGAACGCGAAGAGCAGCCGCGAGATCATCTTTACCCGCAACACCACCGAGAGCATCAATTTAGTGGCTTACAGCTACGGTCTCTCCCACGTGAAGGCCGGGGACGAGGTGCTCGTCTCCATCATGGAGCACCACAGCAACCTTCTCCCCTGGCAGATGGTTTGCCGCCAGACCGGCGCGTCGCTCAAATTTATGGAATGCGAAATGGACGGCACGCTGGACTTAAATAAGTCGAAGCCCTCATCACGCCGAAAACGAAGATCGTCGCCTGCACGCACGTTTCGAACGTCTTAGGCCGCGTGAATCCCATCCGCGAGCTCGCGGCGCTGGCGCACCGCGCCGGCGCGGTGCTGGTCGTCGACGGCGCGCAGAGCACGCCGCACATTCCGGTGGACGTGCAAGCATTGGACGCGGATTTCTTCGCCTTCTCCGGCCACAAGGTCTACGGCCCCATGGGCATCGGCGTTCTCTACGGACGTGAAGAATTGCTGAACGCCATGCCGCCGTTCCTCACCGGCGGCGAGATGATTGAATCTGTCACCCGCGATGGTGCGGTCTTCGCCGAGCTCCCGCACAAGTTCGAGGCCGGCACGGTCAACGCGGCAGACGCCGTGGGCCTGCATGCGGCCATTGACTATGTCAAGAGCATCGGCTTTACAGCGATGCATCAGCAAGAGGTCGCGCTGACGCGCCGCGCGATGGACGCGATCGGCGAGATGCCGCACGTCCACGTGCTGGGCTCGGAAAAGCCCGAGGAGCATTGCGGCATCATCACCTTTACGGTGGACGATGTTCACCCGCACGACATCAGTGAGATCCTCGCGAGCGACGGCGTCGCCATCCGCGCAGGCCATCACTGCGCGCAGCCGCTTCTGGCCTATTTGAAGCACCCGTCCACCGCGCGGGCAAGCCTCGCGTTTTATAACACGGAATCCGAGGTCGAGCGGCTGCTTGACAGCATTTCCACGCTAAGGGAGCGAATGGGTTATGGAAAATAGAAGCTTTTACAATGAAATTCTCACCGAGCACAACCTGCATCCGGAGTTCAAGCACGACCTGCCGGACGCCGACATCGTGCTCGAGGGCGTCAACCCGAGCTGCGGCGACGACATCTTCCTCAAGCTGAAGCTTGACGGCGATGTGATCGCGGACGGCGCGTTCGTCGGCGACGGCTGCGCCGTCTCGCAGGCGTCGGCGGACATCATGCTCGGCATGATCGTCGGCAAAAAGAAGGAAGACGCGCTGAAAATGGGCGAGATCTTCCTGAAAATGATCCAGGGCGAGGCGTCGGAAGACGAGATCGACAGCCTGGAAGAGGCCTCGGCTCTCCGTGATATCGCCCATATGCCCGCGCGCGTCAAATGCGCGGTGCTCGGCTGGCGCACGCTGAAAGAGGCCCTGCTGGACGGGGATGAGCTGTCGTAACGCTGTCACTCCGTTGAATTTCAAATCAAAAAAGAGGTATTTGCCGCAGCATGCGGCAAATACCTCTTTTTAAAAGCAGCTGCGTTCTTGAAAACTGATTGAACATACTCTCTCCCCGATTTTGAAAAATTCAAGCAGATTGATCGTCAAGCTATTCTTATCGGCTCTCGCCGATCCTTCGCCTGACGTTGGAAAAATGTCTGCGTTGCACCTTTTGCATCCACAAACATAGTATGATTGTTGGTTTTCGTATCATAGCACGAGTTGACCAGCACTGTCAACCGCCGCATGACCAGAATCGCAGCCCGCGCAGTAAGTGATTTCATCCATGTTGACTTTTACGCCCCGTTGTGTGACACTATAGGCAACAAAATGATCTTGCAAGGAGAACAATTATGGCTGCCATTTCCGTTTCCGCGCGCTTTCAGGAGCTTTTTCCCGAAACGAACCTCATTTCTCTTCTGACCAAGTACGGCGGCGACGCGGACGATATTTTCGAGACGATTCAGGACCGGTACGACGCCCACGAGCAGGAGCCTCTCGTCGGCCTTCTCGGCATCAAAGCCGCGAATATCGACGCCTTTGCCCGCGCCGCCTACTGGGATTTCGTCAGCGACATCCGCGTCAGGTATCTCTCTTCCCTTCCCCGCAGCGAAGCCGCCGCCATCGCCGCCGCAGCCGACGGCCTCATCACGCATCCTGAAAATGACGATATCGACTGGACCCCCGACGAATTCGTCAGCGATTGGAATGATCTGCACCGCGGCGAGGAGCCACTCAAATAACCGGTGCTAAGCTGTATACCATGACAGATGCAAAAGGGCAAGGGAAAAGCGTTGAGGAACTTTTCCCTTGCCCTTTTTCACTGGTGCTGAAACAGGACAGTGCAAATCGAATGGAAGCCTATATGCAGCACGCCATCTGTGGGAAGAAGCTGCAAAACGGTTAAAGGGTCAGATAAAGGGTCAAACAGAAAAAAAGAAGTCCGAAACCTTACGGTTTCAGACTTCTCAGTGGCAGCGGGAGAAGGATTCGAATTCGCAAGCAGGCGTAAAATGCTGTAAATGCATGTAATAGAATCCCTGTATTTTCAAGGCTTTTCGGATTTTGGCGTAAAATGCTGTAAAGCCTTGTAAAAGCTGTTTGGGGTAAACTTAGGGGTAAAAAAAAAGAGCCCCAGTAAATAGTTACTAAGGCTCGATTTATTTAGAGATTATCGACAATCTGATCAATCTTTATGCTTTTTTCAGCAAGACTTTCAATGAAAAGAATCAGCAAATTATACGTTTCCTCATTCAGTTCTCCAATCACGTCAAACTGTATTTTCTCTTTATTGAAATAATAGAATTGTTCCGCTTTTATGTATCCTTCTTTATCGTTTGCCCAATCTATCATCTTTTCGTCCGATGCTGTAATTGGGAAATTTCCGGGATATCTTAGCTTGCGCCTCTTCTGCTCATCATTCTTAAAAGACGACATCACAAGAGCTATAAAATCAAACGGAACCCCTTGCACTTGTCCTCCCTCATCGTCAATGACGACAAACGAGTGTCGAGGCAAAATGCTTTCGTGATCCTTATAACTCTTAACGAGGATAATGTCGCCTTGCTTACACATCAATCATTCACCTATTCCTTAGTTTTGAGAGGGAAAACCGTTGCTTTTTTATTTCCGTCTACTACGTCCGCACTCCAACGCATCGCTATAACGTCTTTCAGTGCTTGAGATGTTGATAAAGTCTTACCAGAAAAAGTCACCTTATTGGTATCAAGTTTCCGGCGTTTGCTTACTGTTGCTTCCATGTTTTCCTCCTCTCTTTGGTCATAGCAATTCTGATTGTCCCTATCCATATTTAGAATATAACACCCCTTTCGCTCAAAATCAATCGACATTTTTAAATGTTCACAATTTTCCTATATATTATGTCCATCTATATGAGTAGTACCCGCATAAGTTGCACGTAAGTGATCAACAAGTCACAAAAAACTCTTAGATAATTGTCGCCTCAATCTCAAATCGAAGCGAGCTTCACTGCCCGGATTTCAAATCGGCGCAGTGGCCGCCTGATCTGGACAGTCGCAAAGGTCTCATTTCAGATGAGGCCCTCAATGCACCGAAAGGCTCGGATTTCAAATCCGGCCTTTAAAACATCCCCACATATATGTAGCAAGAGCGGAGGAATCACCCTCCGCTCTTCTCTTATCCCTCTCCTTGCCCCTCAGAGGCTGCAGGAGCGCTTTCGTCGCGCTCTATGGCTTCGTCTATGGCTCGGTTGATAAAGCCGTTCACGCTCTCGCTGTGGGCTTCTGCGTGGGCTTTGATGATATCTTTCTTGCCTTTCGGAACAATAAGGCTGATTCGATCATAAGCCTTTGCCATATATCGGTTAATACTTTCGGGGCTATTTTTCCCCCCCATAGAATCACCTCCGATTTTATGATAACACATTTGCATATATAAGTATATATGCAAATGTTACAAAAGCATGTATGAACATTTATGCACGTCGCCTCTTGCATATATGAGCATATATGCTATAATACAGCCATGCAAGACAGGGAACCTGATCCAAGCATAAGAAAAAGCCCTCTGCATCACCGCCGACCAAAGCCGGATGCAGAGAGACACCAACCACCACAGGAGGATTGACAAGGAGGCCACAAAATGGATGCACAAACCCAGCTAGCAGCAGAACTTTATAAAACGCTCAATGATGCGCAAAAACAGGAAGTCTTGAGCATGATTGATACTTTACTAAGTCAGCAATTAAACGATCAACAATCGCTTGATTCTCATTCCTCTGCTACGGAAAAGCAAGATAGCATCGCATGAGAAAGGCTCCATGTCCCAGCCGACCAAAGCAAGACACGGAGCCACTACCAACCACCACAGGGAGGCCGGTATCGGTATTATACCGACCTCCCGCAGAAAAGACAAGGAGGAAAATATGGGTTATTTATCTGAGCTTACTGCACATGAGCGCCTAACTGTCGACAATGCAACGCTCGACATGTTTACCGCTTTCGAAAACGGATCAGACTTGATCTATGATATTTGGGAGCAGTATTTTTCTGATAGGGAGCAAAAAAATATCGAATCGAGAGACTTAGAATTCATTGGTCGCATCCTGTATTCTGTCTACGATAGAATGGCAAACGCCATCCGCGACTATCACTTGATGCTCGGGCACTATGATGAACCCGGCGTGGAGTGCTTTTTAGAAACAGCGAAACGCGCTCAACTGACGGCAGATGCCGTAAAAGCAAGGGAACACGCCCAGGAAGAAATGCGATCCGCAACTTATGATCTCAACGATGCAGATGCAATTAAACTTCTGACAGGTAAGGAGGTGTCCGCATGAAGCTCCTATACTGCGCCCGCTGCACAACGCCGCTGATGAGCGCGGCCACAGTGTTTGTCTGCCCGTGCTGCGGGGCCGCTTACCGTCAACGCGGCACGCGCTTTTCTTTCGTCGCTGATCTGTCTGGCGTATCTGTCAAAGAGCTGATGCAAAGCATGGAGGTCACGCTATGAACGCTAATGATAGATTCTACCCGGTCGTGCAAACGCCGGTCGGAAAGGTGCTGCTCATAGGCGCTACCATGACCGTCGAGCGCGAACGTGAGCTTTTCGGAAAGAAGGTGAAAACAGATGAGCGAGCAGGTACACACAACTGAGCAATTAGATTTGCAGGAGTTGAAAGAAGAGATTATCCGAAAAGTTATGATGCTTCCCGACAAAGATGTAACCGAGATTCTTGAATTTGTTAAGGCACTAACATAATTAAAGAGGACTGCACAAAACGGTGCAGTCCTCTTCTTTACTCTGAGCAAACCGTTCCTCGCTTTGCATGGTTCTTGAGTCCAAGTTCTTCTACTGTCAATGTGCAAGTTGTGATTACGCACGGTTCTCCCTCGTTTGTAAGCGTCCCATCCGGAAGTTCAATAGGCTCGAGGTTCGCAAAAAGTTCCGCAATCTCTTCTTTACTAAGCTCGCGAAGCGGGTGTTCAGAATTGCTTTTGGTTCTCATCTACTGCCTCAACTTCCTATCATTCCGCCGTCTGTAGCTCTACAAGCTGATGGATCACTCGTTCCAGTCGGTCGAGCACGATATCATAGCCGAAGATAAACATTTGCAGTCTCCTTTCCTGTTAATACAGCAGCACGGGCTTACCGGCTGCGCGCGTCATGTTGTTGATGTTGGGGACGACCACGCGGGCAAGCGTCTTACCATCCACAACGAGGTTCACATTGATGGGCTCGCGGCTGCCCTGTGCCATCGCCTCCATAACGGCCTGCTTGATGGTCGAAAGCGGCGCTTCGACGTTCGTTCCGCTCTTCTGGTCGCCCAGCACGGCAAGAAACTTTCGGTTCGGCGGGATGACCGCACCGCTCGCAAGCGCTGGGATCTCGTTGTACACAGGCGCATTGCCGTCTAAGCTCTGCGCCGCCACGCGACGGCTGCGCGCCGGTGCCTTTGTTGATACGCGCGTACCGGTAAAACCGGACGTTGCTTTTCTGACTTTGGAATCGTCCACACTATCAACGAAGAATTTGAGCGCAAGGCCAATCGCCGCCGAGATGATGAACGCCGTACCGGCGCTGACGATGCCCAGCGCCGCAAGGCCAACGCCGAGAACACCGGCCAGCAGTCCAAGAAGTACGCTGCGCCCGATGCTGACAAGCCGCTGCGTGCCCTTCTTCGGGTCTTTGCGGACGCTGTAAATGCTCAGTCCGAGAATCAGGCCTAATCCCATGCCGACGACTGTACCGACGCCCGGCGTCACGATAGAGCCGATGACTGCACCAAGCAGCGCGCACAGCACGACGATCAACTCGGAAAGAAGCTGCGATTTGCCGCCGTGTTCCTCGTCCCCCTCTGCAAAGCCGGTGAGATAGAGGCCGAGGATCGCACCCAGGCTGAAACCGGCCACGCCGCCGGTGATGCCAAGAAACACACTGCCGAGCAGCGCACCGAGCAAAGCCGTGATGACCACGATCCACGCATCTTCCGCGTCCATCTCGGTTTTCCATGTTTCGGGGTCAAGGCCCACAAGGTACAGCCCCAGCAGCACACCGAGGGATAAACCGATGACGCCGCCCGTGATGCCGCCGAACGCCGCGCCGAGTGTTGCACCGAGCAGCGCCGTTAAAACGGTCAGCCATGTTGCCTTGCTCTTGGGGATAACTTTCTTGTCAAAGCTCCATTTGAGGTCATCCACGACGATTTCAAGCCCCGCGCGGATGGTCTTAAAGATATCGTTGATCTTCTGGAACACCTTGTCAAGCTTTTCCATCATGGGGTCTTCGTCAAAATCAAAGTCCGGCGCAATGGCGGATGCTCCGCCGCCACCGCCGCCAACGGGCGTTGTCGTGCTGAGTTTGTTGATCTCATCGAACGCCGCGAGCGCGTCTGTCGCTTCCTTTGCCGCCTTGCCGGTCGCGTCAATGGCGGCGGCCTCTTTGTAGAGGTTTTTGCCCGATGCCTCCATGCTCTTCTTTGACTTACCGCTCAGAATCGAAATGATTGTCACGATCTCCGACACAATGGCCGCAAGCAGATTCATTAGCCACGTCAGCGCCGGAATGAGTACGTCCATCAAAGGCGCGGCCAGTGTCAGCAGCGCACCTTTGAGGCGGGCAAAAGCGTCGGATGCCTCTGTGCTGGTCGCAATAGCCGCCTTGATCTGCTTGCGCAGCGCCGCGAGCGCCGCCGTGATGACCGAGAACACAAGCATAGAGCGCGCGAAACTCTTGACCTGATCTTTGAAACGCGCGGCATACTGGCCCGCTTTGGCGAGCGCTGAATTTTCAGCCTCGCGCTCCTTGCGCTCTTGCTCCACGTCGGCAATCATCTCACCGGCAGCGACTTTTGCTTTGTCGAGCTTTACCGTCATGCTGTCGATGTTGGCGGTCGTCTCTTCGTAAGCAGCCGAAAGCGTTTTGACCTCCTTCGTCTGCGTGTGCAAAAGCTCCTCCTGCTGTTTGAGCTCCGCCTCCGCAGCGGCGCGGCGGTCTAACACTTGCGTCTGATACTCGTTCTGTGTAAAGCCCTGTTTTTGGATCCATTCGCGGTCGTTCAGCCGTTCGACTTCCTTTCGCAGCATCTTCACGCGTTCCTCAGTAGCTTTCGCTGCCTGAGATGCGGCGTCAAGCTGCTTTTCAAGGTTCATCTTATTGCCCGTTTCCTTTTCAAGCTTGCTGTTCAGTTCGGATATCTCGTCACGCAGCTTGCTCAGTTTCTTTTGTGCTTTGGTCGAATCCAAATCACAAGAGAAAATCACACTGCCGTCAGCATTTGCCATTTGATCACTCCTTCCCCAATTTCAACCAAGTCGAAATGGTGGTCTCTTCTTCCTGGCTGAGCTTATTTTTTATGTTCACGAGGTCGCTGTTGCGGCGGTACCATTCGCGTTCGTCCTTTTCGAGCGTCTTTCCTCGTGCTTTTTTGTCTCTGATGCGCACGACCTGAGCAAAGGTGCAGTCCCCGAGATTGTTATACGCACCGAGGAACGTCCACCAATGGACGCCCCCGGTGTTGGTCTCCGCATCATAAGGGATTCCGCGGATATCCCGTCCGAATATCCGGTTGATGGGCGGGAGGATCAACGGATAATCCTGCTCCCAATCGACCAACTTCGGCGATTTCTTCTTATCCTGCTCTTTGCCGCCGTTCTGGAACCATGTAAAACGGTCTACAGCTTCCTGCAAATGCTGCGGCGGGATATCCTCAGGCGAGACATAGAACATCTGCAAGATGCCCTCTGCGCGGTCAGTGCCGCTCAAATCAGGATCACTCAGCATTACGAAGATATCGAGAATTACGCGAAAATCTGTGCGTATCTCATAACTCACTCCGCCGATCTCGACGGAGACAGGCAAGCCCCAATTCATCGGCGATACTTTGCCGTGTACTTCTGAATGCGCGGATTCGTGGCTTTCTGCTCACGAGCAAAGGCGCTGTCTGTCTCATCCATCAGCGTAAGCAAGAAATTTACCCATACGTTCAGGCCGTCTGCCAGCGCGTAGAGGTTCATGCTGCCAAAGATGCTGTCACACACCGGCTCTTCAAAAAGACCGTCAATGATCTCGCGCATCTCCTTGTCGCGGCGGTCGGCAATGTTGAAAATCTCAACGCGGTCGCCGCACTTCTGCACCTCATCTGCGTATTTCTCCTGTTTCTTGTCCAGCGTATCAAATGCGTTGTAAAGACGCTGGATAAACGTGCCGTCAGTCGGGTTGAATCGAATGATCACATCACCCTTAATGCCGTGCACGGTGTATTCCTGCACACCGTTCGCAAAACTAAGTTCCATATTTATCTCTCCTTAAATTTGTTTTCAGGAAGCTTTGTATCAGAATGTTGATCTCTGCCGCTTATCGAAAATCAGAAGTTCTCCACGGCCTCGCCCGCGAGATCGTCCCATTTTTCGCTCATGCTGACAATTACACCGGGCGATTTGCGCCGGTAGCCGTCCCCGTCGCCGCAACTGTCAGAAATTGCCGAAATGCTGTCCCATGCCCGCATGACTGCGCCCTCCCCGCTCTGGCAGTCAAGAGCGATAGCGTTAAGGGCTGCGGCCTCTCGGCGGCTGTCCGTAGTCTTTGCGGCTTCGGCTGCGTAGTGACCAACTAACTTTAACATGGTGTGGTTGCTGTCAAATCTCTCCATGAACGCGGAGTAATCAGCCGAGGAAAGAACGCCGGTTTTCATCAGCTCAAGGGCGTTATTGTCGATTGCGTCAGGGTTTGCAATATTGGCGGCGCGCACTGCCTGTTCCAGCTCGGCGCGGATCGTGCGGCGCGTGGCCTTGAAGTTGTCCCAAACGCGGGCGCTCACCTCGTTAAAAATGGCTTCTGCGTCATGCAGCTTTAGCGCTGCGCGGGTTGTTCTAACCTGCTTTTCCTCGGCGCTGTCTCCGGGCTTCCATGCGTTAGCGTCACGGTTGGCCTGCTGCGCCTCTTGGAGTGCGCGGAAAGCGGTGTTGTATTCGCTGCGGGCTTCTTTGAAAGCTGTATCGAGCTTTCGGGCATAAATGTTAAATTCGCTCATGGTGTAAATTATCCTTTCTTTTTCATGCGCTGCCGCGCTGTTTTTTTTAAAGGTCGATAATGATAACGCTTTCGCAGTCTGATAAATAATCTCGTGCTGCCTGTTCCGTCTGAAACACCTTTGCAGGGCTTTGCGGCGCTCTGCAAGCCGCCCACGCGCCATTTTCAAGCAATAGCATAATTGCTACGCCCGTTTGCTTCTGCGCTGCAATCGCCTGTAAACGGGCAATGCGGTCTTTAACGCTGTTGCTCATAGATGGTCACTCTCTAGTTCCGGCAATTCCAGCTTGCCGCGTTCAATGGCTTCGTCAATAAGCTGGTAAAAGCTCAAGCTCAGTCCGTCCACGCCCTCGATTGGGTGCGGATAAAGGACAATGTGCCGCCCATCGTGAGTAACTGCGCCGTGCTGCATCAGGTAGTTGAAAGGATCTTCTTTTGTGTGATACTCTGCGCCGCCCTCGACAATAAAAGTAGTTTCATCGGCTGACAGCGATTTGAGATATTCCCGCAGCGCCGCAAGGCGAATGTCATAATTCTTCCTCATCGGTTTTCCTGCTCCCTTCGCCATGCTTCAAGCTCGTCAAGCTGCTGCATGATGTCTGTGATTTCTGTGTACTTCACCGTCTGACGTAAAATCTCTGCCGCGGCACTCACGCGGGTCTGTGCGGGCGCGTCTGCATCCTGCATGATCGTTGCCAGTGTATCCGCAGCAGCATGTGCCCGCTCCTGCAATACGTTACGCGCCGCTTCGGTTCGCTCGCGCCGTGCCTCGTTATACTTCCGCATAAACTCCGCGTCACGTTTTCGGCGATAGATCGTCTGCTCGTTGATATCGAGCTTTGCCGCCGCGCTCCGCACCGTCGCGGAGATCAGCAGCGCTTCAATAATGGTCTCATCTCTGATTTTCTTTGACAAAGTTTGAAAAGCCCCCTTTCCGGCTTTGTTTTTTCTGACGTTGCATCGTTCTTTCAGCGGTAAAACTCCACTAACGGCTTTCGAATGCGCGGATGCCGCAAGGCTCGCAGTGCTTCCCGCCGCGCCCTTGCATCAGGCTTTTGACCAAGCCAAAACTCACCGATGATCGCATCGCGCTGCGCATCCGGCAGTTGTGCAAGTGCCGCTTGCACGGCCTGTTGAAAATCCCGTTGTTCGACGTCCTCAAAGGCCTCTTCTGCTGCTTCATCTGAGATTGTGTCACCAAGCGTCAGGTCGCTGTCCTCGTCGCCTATCGGCTCGTCCATCGACCGGCAAACAGTGTTGATGGGGTCACATCGCGTCCGCTGTGTTCGCTGCCCGCAGGCTTCTGTGAACTCCGCCTTGAGCTTAATGCCGTACAGCGTGAGAAATTCACCCTTGTTCACATCCCATGTCGGCAGCGTGTCCATGAGGGAGATAAAGGCCACTTGCAGAAGGTCGCTTTCCTCGACACCTGCGCGACCTTCCATTGCCCGCGCCCACCTCAAGGACTGCTGCCATGCAAAGCGTTCAACCGTCGCCCAAAGTCTCAGAATGTCTGCCTCGCCCGCCTGCACCGCTGCTGCAATTTCGCTTGTTCGCTTATCCTGTGTGTCAAGTGATTTTGCTTGTATATCCGCTCCTCCTGTGGTAAAATCAGAATCGACAAATCGGATTCACCGCAAGAGCCGCTCTCCCTATTTGGGGAGAGCTTTTTTCATAATCGAAAATGACGGTTCATTGCCCGCTCGAATTTATCGCGGTCATCAACGGGCAGGTGCGGGATAAGCAGATGTTGCAACTCGTCGCGCTGACGGTAGCGGTCACACTTACAGCGCGCGGGTTTGGTTGATTTCAGAACGCTGCATGCTTCTAAGATAGTCATAAATCATCCTCGCTAAAATTAGAATTTTGACCATCTTTTCATTCCTCCAATATTCATGTGCCACTCTCCAAAAAACCCCCTCGGCGTTTTTTCTCTGGCTCACGGTACGGCTCCGAAAGCTCAGTAAACTTTTGATGTGAGCCGTCAAAGCTCATCTGCACCACGCCTTGACGACCGCGGCGATTTTTCGCAACAGAAACACCGATTGTTCCGAATTCATCAATTTTCCAGAGGAACAATACTTTTGAGCCGTTTTGCTCCAACTCGCCCGAATCTCGCAGGGAAAGCAGCGTCGGGCGGTCTGTGTCGTTGACACCACGGTTAAGCTGTGCCGCCGCAATGATGGGGATCTGTAGTTCAGACGCAAGGTTTTTCAAATCGCGGCTGATCTGTCCAAGTTCAAGATTTCGACTGTCTGCACGGCGCTCGGCCTGCATCAGGCCGAGATAGTCGATGACGATCAATCGCAGGTTTTGAATGGTCGCCGCTGCACCTCGAACTTTACTCACTGTTGCCGCGGGCCTGTCCCAAAAATGAAGAGGAAGACGTTCAAGGCGGTTAGACGCCACCGCGATATCGTCCCATAGCTCATCAGTCAAATCGCGGTCAATCAGTTCATCCATCGTCGCCATACTGCGGCGCACAAGCAAGCGCTCGGTCAACTCGGAAGCATTCATTTCCAGCGAGACGAAAAGCGTCTCGTTTCCGGCTCGAGCTGCACTTTCTGCAAGGTCGAGCAGAAAAGCAGACTTGCCGACCCCTGGGCGAGCACCGACGATGATGAGCTGTCCCCCCTCGAACCCCTTCAAAATGCTATCCAATTTTGGGAACCCCGTATCGATACGGGCCTGTTCCTGCGCTGAAAGGCTCCGCAGTGTCTCTGTGAGGGCCTGCGAGACGCTTTTCAGCCGTCCACCTGTGTTGTCAAGGAGATACGCCTTGCAGAGTTCGGCGATCGCTGTCGCTGGATTCTCTTCATCGAGCGCCGCAAGCACCCCATCGCGTAACCGCTTTTCCGCTGCGTGCTTATGTAGCAAGCGGGCATATTCCTCCGCGTTTGCAAGTGTGGGTGTCAAATCAATACAGTCGGCAAGAAACTGCCTGGGATTGTCCACAAGACCCCGGAGACCATCGGCGGCAATGTTTACATCAAACGCCTTGCCGCGTGATACTGCGCTATCAGCAGCGTCAAAGACCATAGTGCAGGCGGAAATGGAGAAGTCCTCGATGTTTACGATCTGCCGAAGTTGTAAGACCCGTTTGGGTTCAAGACAAACCGTTGCAGTCAGCGAGTATTCAAGAGCCGAGGTATCCTGCATCACGTATCGCCCCCCATCTTCGCCAAGAGTTGCGTAAACTGCTTCCTAAACTTGCCTCCCGACAAGATGTTGCTCTGCCAGAATGAATCGAACTGCGAAAACTGCAAGACTTCGTTGATGCTTTCCCAGTCGTGCTTGTCCAGTCGGTTACATTTGTCGAAGTCTGCCGCCCAGCTTTGCAAGGTCGCTTCTGAATGCGCCGTGCAGTTTGGCAAGCGTTCTTCGATCTGATCCGCGAGCCAGCGCGCAGCGCGGTATGGAAGCGAGTCGTGCTCAAAAACCTGCTTCGGTTTCTTCGTTCCGGCGGGAGGCGGAACGAGAGAATGATTTGAATTGAAATGTATTGAATTGGTATGATTCGTATACGCTTCGTTCAAAGGTATACGTTCGTATACGTCCGTATTCTCTCGAACACGATTCCATCTTGCTTCTATCGCCTTTTGGGCATTTTTGCAGCGATCTTGATATCTCTGTTTATCTGCGTCCAAAAGAGGTTGAACAAACCCCCATGTAATGGCCAGAGCAGGGCTATTAAAAGCCGGTTCTATCCCGTCTTCACCATAGCTGAAAATCGCATCCAAAAGCATCCCCTTTTCTTCAAGAGACAGGGCTTTTAGCCCCGGTCGCAAAGTGAAATAGAGCATCACTCCCGGTTGTTTCCCTCCGGCCATCAGTTTGTCTCCATTTGATCTTCAAGCCATTTTTCAAAAGCCTTTGCTGGAATCCTTACACAGTTACCAAGCCGAACAACGGGGAAGCCCGGCAAACGCATCCACCGATAGACTGTCGGTCTACTAACCCCCATTGCTGCAGCCAATGCCGTCGGTGTATATGCCAAAGATTCCATCAAATCGCCTCCCGTGACAGTTGTTCGATAACCTCAAAAATCTTAGACTTTTCCTCATCCGGTAGCTCTTTGCGCAACTTAGAAGAGTACCTCGATTCCGAAATCCCGAGAGCTGCTGCAATTTGGTACTGCCGTAAATCGCTTCTTGCCATCGCAGCTCTGATATCGCAATTCATTTTCATTCTCTTTTCCTCCTTTACCCTTGACTTTTTCCCTTACAAGAGGTAACATATCTGTGAAGAATTAAATATTTTTCTTCTCTGATATTCGTATTATAGCGCAGGTGTTTCATAAAAACGATATTTCACTCTAATTTATTTTAGAGAGGATTTTACAAAATATCTTCGCAGAAAAGAGGAACATAGATATGGCAAGACCGCCACGAGTTTCAACACCAACAACAAAGGCATTTGCAGACCGATTATCAGACTTGGTTCAAATAAAAAAGAGTGAAGGTCTGAGCCATGACGAGATCAGTAGACAGATAGGCGTATCAAGCGGCGTCTTATCCGAATGGATGTCAGACAACAAAACAGCAAGCATTGAAAATCTTGCTAAGTTGTCAAAGTACTTCGGAGTAAGCGCAGATTATCTTTTAGGGCTTGCAGCACTAAAAACTCCGGATGTTGATATTCAAAAGGCATGCGAAATAACCGGACTATCCGAGGACGCTATCTCTGTTTTGCAAGATTCTTTTCACGCTTCGGATGCATTAAACACGTTTCTTTTAGAAAGAAATTTTCGCAATCTCCTAATGAACATGTTGTACTTTAACTACGCTGTCATTGCATCCGGGCTCCATTATCAAATATTCAATTCGGATACCTGCAATGAAAGCGAAAAAGATGATTTGCTTAAATCAATTTATGATAGTCAGGCTGTCCTTGAAGACATCAAAGGCGCTCTAAAAACCTATATAAAAGTAAAAGAAAACCACGATGTTCTGCTACCGAGTGATGAAGGTTGCTTTTCACCGGAAGATTTTTACGAACTAAGGATTAACCGAAATCTATCAGCACTTTTGCATGATATTACTGGTGATAAATGGTGGTTCTCTGCCGAAGCGATTATAAATGAAGTTCAAGGAAATTTCACATAATGTCCACTTACTACCACAAGGTCCTATCTGATTCCGATATTGATGGAAAGTCTGTCAAACATACTATAAAATTCATTAAGGTCGTGGCATCATCGAAAATGTTAAGTACAATTCACCAAAAGTAAAAAACCGCCCCCGGTGTTGCAGCACCGAGGACGGTTATAGGGGGCAGCAAACTGATAGCCTACTGCCCTCCAATCATAACAAATGCAGGAGGAAAAAGCAATGCCAAGAAAAGCAAATACGCGCGCCGCGTCGGGCGCAGGCAGCATCCGGCAGCGTCATGACGGTCGATGGGAAGCCCGTGTGACCGTCGGCAATGACCCAGGCACAGGAAAACCGATTCGCCGCAGCATCTACGGCAACACGCAGAAAGAAGTGTTGACCGCCATGCGCGACGCGCAAAAATCGATCGACGACGGGCTTTACATAGAGCCGACGCGCCTGACACTTGCGCAATGGCTCGATATCTGGCAGAGCGATTATCTGCTCTCGCAGAAATACGGCACGGTCAAGACCTACAAGGCCCAAATCGCAACGCACATCAAGCCCGCCCTCGGCGCGGTGAAACTCACCAAACTCACGCCGCATATCATCCAGGGCTTTTACAACGATCTGCTCGCCAATGGCCGCATTGTTCCCAAACGGGACAAGCAGGGCAAGATCATCAAAAAGGACGGCGTCGCCGTCACGGAGACCGCACCGCTCAACGCAAAGACCGTGCGCAATGTTCACGGCGTTCTGACAAAAGCCCTTTCACAGGCCGTCAAGGTGGGCTACATCGCACGCAATCCGTGTGACATGGTAGACCTTCCCCGCGTCGAGAAAGCGCAGATCATGCCGCTTACCGACGAACAGGTCAAGTCTTATCTCGCCGCAGCGGATACCGACAACGATTATGGAGATATTCTGAAAGTAATTCTCTTTACCGGCCTGCGTGAAGCCGAAGCGCTGGGGCTGACATGGGATTGTGTCGACTTCAAGAAAAGCACGCTCAAGATTTGCAAGCAGTTACAGAAGCGCCCCGCCGAAGCTGGCGGTTTCCAGTTTGCCGCCCTCAAAAACGACAAGACGCGCATCCTGCGCCCCGCTCCCTTCGTCATGGATATGCTGCGCGCCGTTCGCTCTAAGCAGGCGCAAAGGCGTTTACAGGCCGGTGATCTTTGGCAGGACTGGATAGACCCCGCCAAGCAGTACGCCGCCTGTCGGCTCGTTTTCACAAATGTGCTCGGCGACCACCTGCACCCACAGCGTCTTTATGCACATCATAAGAAGATTGCAGCCAAAGCAGGAGCGCCGGACGCCCGTGTGCATGATCTGCGCCACACCTTCGCCGTGCTCTCCCTGCAAAACGGTGACGACGTGAAGACCGTACAAGAAAATCTCGGCCATGCGACCGCCGCTTTTACGTTGGACGTTTACGGCCACGTCTCAGAGCGCATGAAGGAGGACAGCGCCGCCCGGATGCAGGGCTATTTTGAAAATCTCAAAAAGGCATGAAAAAAGCTCCGTCGATCTCATCATCGGCGGAGCTGCTTTTGTCCCCGTTAAGGGGTAAAACTTTTAATTGGGGTAAACTTAGGGGTAAAACGTATTCTACGAAAACGCAAATGCAACTTTTCTGCGTCAAAAGCGCCTAAATCATGCACTAAAAAGAAAGAACCGCAACCTTTCGGCTACGGTTCTTTGGCAGCGGGAGAAGGATTCGAACCCTCACATACGGAGTCAGAGTCCGCTGTGCTACCTTTACACAATCCCGCTATATTGCATTGTTCGCAGCGCTGTGTCGTTCAGCGAACAAATGTTATTATAGCAGGAACTTTGCATTTGTCAACAGGAAAATTTCTAAAAAATCAAAATTTGGAAAATTCCTGCCTCTTCCCCACTTTCCTGTCACATCCAGATGGCAAACAAGCGCAGCAGCGGCTCGAACACGCGGCGCAGGACGCTGCGCTTAGCCCACTCCTCCGCCGTAACGAGGTGGCTGTGGTCGACAATCATATCCATGTCCTCAAGCAGCGATTCGATCATCGGCGCGCCGTAGACCATCACGCCGCACTCATAGTCGAGCTCAAAGCTGCGGTAGTCCATATTCGCCGAGCCGACAAAGGCCGCTTCGCGGTCGACCATGATGCTTTTTCCGTGCAGAAAGCCAGGGGTATAGCGGTATACCTTTACGCCGTGTTTGATGAGCTCGCCAAAGTACGACTCCGCCACGCAGTCGGCATACCAGTGATCTGGCTTGCCCGGCAGCATCAGCCGCACGTCCACGCCCCCGTCGCCCGCGATGCACAATGCACGCATCAGGCTCTCATCGGGGATGAAGTACGGCGTCGTGATATAGAGGAAGCGCCGCGCGCCGGAGATCATCTGGAGGAACACATCCTCGGCCGGATTGTCGGGGTTGTTCTGCGGTCCGTCGGTAAACGGCTGGCAGAAGCCCTCGCTTTTGACCGGCGTATGGGGCCGGTAATAGTCGTGCTCGTTGTGCATCACGCCGCCGAGGTTCACACACATGCGGATAAAGCTTGCCGTCAGGCCCCAGGCGCCCTCGCCTTCAAGACATACGCCGCTGTCCTTCCAGTAGCCGAAGCGGTCGATGAGGTTGGCGTACTCGTCGGCGATGTTCACGCCGCCGGTGTAGGCGGTCTCGCCGTCGATGACCGTGATCTTGCGGTGGTCGCGGTAATTGAAATACAGGCGGTTGACATACTCGTGCACGGGGTTGAAGATGAATACCTCGACGCCCGCCTCGCGCAGACGGTCGATCGTCTCGCCGGAAAAGCGCTTGATGTTGCCGAAGTCGTCGAAAATAATCTTAACCTCAACCCCCTCGCGCGCCTTGGCGCAGAGGATCTTTTCAAGCTCATCCCAGAGCTTTCCCTCAGCCAGAATGAAGTATTCAAGGAAGATGAAGCGCTCAGCCTTGGCTGCGCGGTCGATGAGATTACGCAGCAAAATCGCGCCCTCGGGCAGGTACGTGACAGAGGTATTCTGATAGAGCTGGAAGTCGCGGCGGCAGAGGTAGTTTGCCGTGCGCGACCAAGCGGGCAGCTGGCGCGTGAGCTTGTCGACGGCGATCTCACTGCGCATGCGCACGCTCTCCGGCTCATCAGGAAAGCGCTTGGTGTTCTGCGGCAGATGGCGCTTCTGCGCCGCGCCGCCCCAGAGGAACCAGAGAATCATACCCACCGGCGGGGCCAGCAAAAGCAGGATGAACCAGATGAGCTTATAAGAAAGCTCACCTGGTTCATTGTAGATATGCACCGCAAGGAACAGCGCGCCGACCTGTACGACGCCGTAGGCCAGCGCCAGATACTCCTGCATAAAGTAGGAGATGGCGACAACAAAGCCGATCTGCACCGCAAGCAGGACGACGACCAGCATGATCCGCAGCGCCGCAGAAATGCGCCGCTCGCCCTTTTGCTGAATCTGGAATCCTTTCATCGCAGTCTCAGTCCCCTCCTGTTGGCTGTTCCCTGTTTTTGATTTTTTGTTTTCCTCAGTTCTTCTCGTAGCGCTCGTTCTTCTCGTTCAGAAGCTCGGCCTTGATGTCGTAGAGTCTCTGCGAGAGGTCCACATAATAGTTATGCGGGTTATCGAAGCGCTTGACCTCGTCCCAGAGGGTATCGACCTGCTCGGCGCAGTATTTTTTGATCTCCTCGATGCCGGGACGCTTGTAGACGAGCTTGCCTTTCTGGTAGATGGGCACGAGCAGCTCGCGCGCTTCGAAGTGATAGACTTCCTTACGCTTCCACGTGGCGTCGGGGTCGAAGATCTCAAGATTCCGGCTGTCGTCCACGGTCTCGTCGTAGACCGTCAGATAGTCGGCGATGGCCTTGCCGGTGTCACGGCCATAGAAGCGGTAGAGCTTCTTGAAGTGCGGTGTCGTGATCTTGCCGACGTTCTCGCTGATCTTGATCTTGGGGACGATATTGCCGTCCTTGTCCTCCACTGCGACGAGCTTATAGACGCAACCGAAGACCGGCTCGCTCTTGGCGGTAATGAGACGCTCGCCGACGCCGAAGGCGTCGATCTTCGCGTCCTGCATCCAGAGATCCTGAATAAGGTACTCGTCGAGCGAGTTCGAAACGGTGATGGTGCATTCCGTCCAGCCCGCCTCGTCGAGCATCTTGCGCGCCTTGCGGGAAAGATAGGCGATGTCGCCGCTGTCCAGGCGGATGCCGCACTTTTTGATGCCAAGCGGCTTCAAGATGTCGTTGAACGCTTTGATGGCGTTGGGAATGCCGGACTTTAAGGTATTATAGGTGTCGACAAGCAGGACGGCGTTCTGCGGATAGTATTTGCAGTAGGTCGCAAACGCGTCATACTCCGTGTCGAACATCTGCACCCAGGCATGGGCCATCGTGCCGAGCGCGGGCGTGCCGTAGAGCTGGTCGGAGATGGTGCAGGCAGTGCCGCAGCAGCCCGCAATATAGGCAGCACGAGCGCCGTCGATGGCGGCGGCGGAGCCCTGCGCGCGGCGGGAACCGAACTCCATCACGGCGTGGCCCTTGGCGGCGCGGACGATGCGGTTGGCCTTGGTGGCGATCAAGCTCTGATGGTTCACGGTCAAAAGCGCGAACGTTTCAAGCAGCTGCGCCTCGATCGCGGGCGCGCGCACGACGACCATCGGCTCTTTCGGGAAGACGGGCGTGCCCTCGGGCACGGCGTAAATGTCGCCGCTGAAGTGGAAGTTTGCAAGATAGTCGAGGAATTCCTCGCAGAAGATACCTCTCCCGCGCAGGTAGTCGATGTCCTGCCGGTCGAAGTGCAGATCCTCGATATAGTCGATCAGCTGGTCGAGGCCGGCGGCAATGGCGTACCCGCCTCCGTCCGGCACCGAGCGGAAATAAACGTCGAAATAGGTAATGCGATCCTGGAACCCTGCTTTCAAGTAACCATTGCCCATAGTCAACTCGTAGAAGTCGCAGAGCATGGTCATATTGAGCTTCTGATCGGTTTTCATAGTCACCTCATAGTGTCACGGCGCGGACTGTGCCGCGCCTTGTAATAGGTGCATTATATCTTGCATACCAAAATAAAGCAAGGCTTTCCGCCCTTTTTCCGCTTTTTACTTGACTTTATCCATCGCGTCCCCTATGATAAAGGGACTTTCTAAAGAAACGGAGCATCACAATGGGTGTTATTTTAGGCATTGACATTGGCGGTTCGAGCACGAAGATCGTCGGTCTTGCCCCCGATCTTTCCGTCATCGACATGCTGCGCGTCAAGGCTGACGATCCGCTCACCTCGCTCTACGGCGCGATGGGCAATTTCCTTTCCACACATCATCTCCAGCTCTCCGACATCCGCCACATCGCGCTCACGGGCGTAGGCTCTTCGTATGTCGAGGGCGATATCTACGGCGTGAAGACCATCAAGGTCGAAGAATTCCCCTCTGTCGGCGTGGGCGGCCTCGCCCTCTCGGGCAAGGAGCACGCGGTCGTCGTCAGTATGGGCACGGGCACGTCGTTTCTCTGGGCCAACAAGGGCGGAGAGATCCGTCACCTCATCGGCAGCGGCGTCGGCGGCGGCACGCTCGCGGGCCTCAGCTCGCTCACAACAGGCGTGCACCAGTACGCGCTGATCCGCAAGCTCTGCCAGGACGGCGACCTCAGCCACATCGACCTGACGATGGCCGACCTCTCGCGCGAGCAGGTGGGCGATCTGCCGCCCGAGGCCACGGCGGCGAACTTTGCCAAGGTCGCCGACGACGCGACGCCGTCGGACAAGATGCTTGGCATCGTCAACCTGGTGCTCCAGTCCATCGGCACAATGTCGGTGCTCGCGTGCAAGTGCTGCGGCACGGACACGGTCGTCCTCACAGGCGCGCTGACGATGCTGCCGCCGGCAAGGGGAGACGTTCGAGCTGTTCAAACAGCTCTACCATGTCAATTTTATTATTCCCGAAAACGCGACGTTTGCTACCGCCATCGGCGCGGCGCTGTACAGCGTGAGAGAAAATTGACGAAAAGCATTTAAAAAAGTGCCTGCCGAATGGCAGGCACTTTTTATTTTCAAACGCTTGTTCCATTTCGCATTTTATGCTACACTGTTCATGAAACGAGGTGAACACGATGGACCGCATCATTCTGCACTGCGACTGCAACTGCTTTTACGCCTCCTGCGAGCTTTTGAGCCATCCTGATTTGCGCCAGCTTCCCGTCGCGGTCTGCGGCGATCCAACGGAGCGCCACGGCATCATCCTGGCCAAAAACGAACCGGCGAAGCGCTGCGGCGTCAAAACGGCGGAGACCATCTGGAAGGCCAAGCAGAAGTGCCCCGGCCTCATCCTGCTGCCGCCGCACCACCGCCTCTACGCCGAATACTCGAAAAAAATCAATGCCGTCTACGGCGAGTACACTGACTTAGTCGAGCCGTTCGGCATCGACGAGAGCTGGCTGGATGTGACAAATTCCCTCCACCTCTTCGGCGGGGACGCCAGAGCGCTCGCCGACACGCTGCGCGAGCGCATCAAGCGCGAATTTGGACTGACGATCTCGGTCGGCGTGTCGTTCAACAAGGTGTTTGCCAAGCTCGGCAGCGACTATAAAAAGCCCGATGCCACGACTGTCATCGCACGCGGCAACTGGCGCGACATCGTCTTCCCCCTCCCCGTCGGCGATCTTTTGTTCGTCGGCCGCAGCGCACAGGAGCTGCTCGGCCGCTACGGCGTGCGCACGATCGGCGAACTCTCAAAATGCAGCGAGGAAATGCTCGAAACCCTGATGGGCAAAATGGGCTCGCAGCTCTACCGCTATGCCAACGGCCTCGACGACTCCCCCGTCCGCGGAGCGGCGGACCGCGGGCCGATCAAATCCGTTGGCAATTCGACGACATTCCGCCGCGACCTGACGCGCTGGGATGAGGTGCAAAGCGGCATCTCGCTGCTTTCTGACAGTGTGGCGATGCGCCTGCGGCGCTACGGGCTCTACTGCGGCGGCGTACAGGTCGGCATCAAAAACAGCCGCTTTCAGGTCTTTTCGCGCCAGACGACGCTCGACCACAGCACGCACCTGATGCGCGAGATCAACGATACCGCGCTCCGCCTTGCAAAGGACTTGTGGAAAGCACCCGACCCTATCCGGCTCCTCTCCGTCACGGCACTGCATCTGACCGAAGAAACGCAATCCTACCGCCAGCTCGACCTGCTCGGCACGGACGACACACAGCAGGAAAAGCAGGAAGCCGTCGAATCCGCAATGGACGCCCTGCGCAAAAAATTCGGCCGCAGTGTGATCTCCTACGGTACCGCCGAAGACACCATCAGCGGCGAAAAAATCGAACGGGATTAAATGCGCCGCAGGCTTTCGCGCCCGCAGGCGCGAAATGATCTTAATCGTAAATTCCGACGACATGTGCGTCGGAATTTACTCTTCTCACTCCGCGCGTGTCGCAGCCGCCCTGCGGGCGGCAAGGCACGAAGCGGAGTGCAATTTTATCGGAGAGACGGCTTCGCCATCTCTCCGATAATCTCAAAAGCGGGGATTCTCTCAAAGAGAATCCCCGCTTTTGAAACGTCAGTTGATGAGCCACTCCGGCCTTGACCGCTTCTTGATGCCCGACACGACCCCCATCGCAGCGAACAGCGTCACGATCGACGAGCCGCCGTAGCTGAAAAACGGCAGCGTCAGCCCGATGACCGGCATAAGGAACAAGCACATGCCGATGTTGGCAATGGTCTGGAAGATGAGCATGCCCGCCATGCCGACGCACACAAGGCTTTCCATGCGGCTCGGCGCTTCGCGCGCGACAATGAGGCAGCGGACGATGATGGCAAGCAGCAGCACGATGATGAGAAGGCACCCGATAAAACCCAATTCCTCGCCGCAGACGCAGAAGATGAAGTCTGTCTGCCGCTCGGGAAGGCTCCACTTAGCGGATGATTGTGTCTGCGTGCCTTGGAACAGCCCCTGCCCCGTCAGCTTGCCCGAGCCGAGGGCGAGCATACCGCGTGTCTGCTGAAAGCCCTTTTTTTCCGGCTGGTAGCTGTGGTCGAGGATGACCTTGATGCGGTCGTACCAGTCACCGCGCAGAAGGCCGAGGTTCCACGCGGCGAGAAACGCGCCCACCGCGCCGCCCACGCCGAGGAAGATCCACCGCAGGGCATAGCCCGCGGCAAAGGCCATGCACAAGAAGACGAAGAGATAGACAAGCCCGCTGCCCGCGTCCTTGGAGAGGATATAGTAGAAGACAAACATCGCGCCCGCGTGCGCCGTGGGCTGGATGACATTGGAAAAGCGCGTGAGGTCCTTTTTCTCCTGCAGCAGCGCAAGCTGGCGCGCCAAGAGGATAATGAACGTGATCTTCACGATCTCGGCGGGCTGAACGGTGATGGGAAAATTCTCCAAAAAGCCGACGCCGAGCCTTTTGCCGATGTCGTTCACGCCGAGCCAGGCGCGGTTGCCGTTTCGCGTCAGGCCAAAGGGCGTGCGCAGCAGCAGAATGAAGCCGAAGTTGAACGCCAGCAGCCACTTCCATTTTTTTCCGACCTCCGACACGTCGATGCTGGAGAGCAGGAAGTAGAGCAGCACGCCCAGCAGCAAGCCAAATCCCTGAATGGCAACATATTTAAAGGTATTGCGGAAATGCGTGGCGCTCGCGATGAGCACCATGCCGTAAAGCGTGGAAACGGTGCACAGCGACAGCAGCACCATATCCGACTGCCGCACCACGTCACTTAAAAAATCGCGGAATCTGTTCACAGCCTCACGCTCCCTTCGCACAAAGTTTTCGATGTATTTTAGCACAATTTTACCCGTCTGTAAACGCACATTTCTCCCTCTTTCCGCAGAAAAGGAATTGTAAAGGCCGGCGCGCTGTGCTATACTATTTGGTAATATGGGTGAAAATGGGGTCAAGGAGGCGAAACCATGCAATTTCTGTCGCACAGCACTCAGGAGACCGAGGCGATCGGCGAAGAGCTTGCCCAAAAGCTCCGCGGCGGCGATGTGCTCGCCTTCACGGGCTCGCTCGGCATGGGAAAGACCGCCTTCACGCGCGGTCTTGCGCGCGGCCTTGGCTGCCGCGGACGCGTCACGAGCCCGACGTTCACCATCGTCAACGAGTACGAGGGCAGAACGCCGCTCTTCCATTTTGATATGTACCGCCTCGGCTCGTCGGACGAGCTGTTCGACATCGGCTGGGACGATTATCTCGCCCGCGGCGGCGTCTGTGCCGTCGAGTGGAGCGAGCGCGTCTCCGACGCGCTGCCGGAGGACACGATCTTTGTCGACATCGCGCGCACAGACGAGCACGAAGACTGGCGCACCATCACGGTCACAGGAGGCAGATTCGCATGAAAATTCTCGCTCTGGAAACATCGGCGAAGAGCGTTTCCTGCGCCGTCGTCGAAGACGGCGCGCCGCTCGCCTCCGCCTATCAGTGCACGGGGCTGACGCACAGCCGGACGCTTCTGCCGATGGTGGATGCGATGCTCAAAAACGCCGATCTGACGCTCGATGATATCAATGCCATCGCCATCGCGGCGGGGCCGGGCTCGTTCACGGGCCTTCGCATCGGCATTGCGGCGGTCAAGGGCCTTGCCTGGGCCGCAGACAAGCCGTGCCTCGGCGTTTCGACGCTCGAGGCCATGGCGCAGAATGCCGCGCACATCGACGGGCTTATCGTCGGCGCGATGGACGCGCGCCGCTCGCAGGTCTATAACGCCGTTTTCGAGGCAAAGGGCGGCGAACTCACGCGTCTGACGCCGGACCGCGCGATCTCGCTCGAAGAGCTCTGCGCGCAGCTCACGGGTAAGGAGCAGCCCATCACCGTCCTCGGCGACGGCGGCACGCTTTGCCATCGCTATCTCACCGAGCACGGCGTCAAGTGCTCGCTCGCGCCCAGTATGCTCCTTTATCAGAGCGCCGTGGGCGTCGGCCTTGCGGCCGAGCGCGCCTATGCGCGCGGCGAGGCCGTGAGCGCGCAGGAGCTTCTCCCCGTTTATCTGCGCCCCGCGCAGGCAGAGCGCCTGAGAAGCTCCAAATTGAACCAGTAAGCAAAAACACATTAAAATATATTTTTTCGGAGGTCAAAGCAATGGAAGCCAAATTCAACGAGAAAGTACACATCATGAACCACCCCCTCGTCGCTCACAAGCTCACCATCATGCGCGATGAAAACACCAGCGTCAAGGATTTCCGCGAGCTCGTGTCCGAGATCGGTATGCTCATCACCTACGAGGCCACGCGCGACCTCCCGCTGACCACCAAGCACATCAAGACCCCCATCTGCGAGATGGACGCCCCCACGCTCGCAGGCAAGAAGTTCGTTGTCGTCCCCATCCTGCGCGCCGGTCTCGGCCTGGTCGACGGCGTGCTGCGCATGGTGCCCTCCGCCCGTGTGGGCCACATCGGCATGTACCGCGATGAAGAGACGCTCGAGCCCCACCCCTACTTCTGCAAGATGCCCAAGGACGTGGCCGAGCGCGACGTGATGATCGTCGACCCGATGCTCGCCACCGGCGGCTCTGCCTGCGAAGCCATCGGCGAGATGGTCAAGCGCGGCTGCAAGCACATCACGCTCATGGTGCTCGTCGCCGCTCCCGAAGGCATCAAGGCCGTTCAGGAGAAGTACCCCGACGTCAACATCTACGCCGGCGCACTCGATGATCATCTCAACGAGCACGGCTACATCGTCCCCGGCCTCGGCGACGCGGGCGACCGCATTTTCGGCACGAAGTAACTTCAATGAAACCGACTTACGTCGCTTTCATTGAGAAAGATTCGCGTCGCTCTGTGCCTCATTGTCTGCACAAGCAGGCAATTCGACACTCGCTTTGCGCAAAGAGTAATTCCTGACGCACATGTCGTCAGGAATTACGATTTTAATTGTTTTCCGCCTGCGGGCGGAAAATGGTACGAAGAATCTTCACAATTTTGTCATTGCATTATTGTGTTCCATTCGTTATAATGATTGGGCATTTTCAATAGCACTTTTGCAAATCTGCAAAACCCAATAATTGAGAGGACTGAACAAACAAATGAGTGCATCCAGAGAAAAGAAGAGCCGCCAGGAGAATCTGGCAGGCGGTTATGTCGATCCCCGGACAAAGCGCGAAAAGGACGAGCAGGCGAAGGATCGCCGCAGCAATGCCCTGTATATCGCCATCGCCGTCATCTTCGTGATCGTCGGTATCGTCGTCACGGTCGCCAACTCCAAGGTGATCGAACGCAACGCCGACGCCGTGACCATCGGCAACGAGACCTACACGGCCGCCGACGTGAGCTACTTCTACAACACCATCTACAACAGCTTCGTCTCCCAGAACTCCTACAATCTGAGCGTTTACGGTCTCGACACCAGCAAGTCGCTCAAGGAGCAGGACTGCCCCGTGACCGATGGCGGCACCTGGTACGACTATTTCCGCGATCAGGCGCTCGAGAGCCTCAAGTCTTACGCTCTGCTCGCGCAGAAGGCCGAGGCCGAGGGCTTTGACGCCAGCGAGGAAGTGGAGCAGTCCGTGCAGGAGACGCTCTCCGATCTGGATGCTTCCGCAGCTTCCGCCGGTTACACCCGCGCGCAGTACATCAAGGCCGTGTGCGGCCCGCTGGTCAACGAGAAGGTCTTCGAGCGCAACATCCGCATGATCGCGCTCGCGCAGGCTTACTCCAACAGCTACTCTGACTCCCTGTCCTACACCTCCGACGAGGTGCAGGCCGCTTACGACGCCGACCCCAAGAGCTATCAGAGCGCCGACATTGAGTACATTCTCTTCACCTCCGCTGCCGGCGACGACGCAACGGACGAAGAAAAGGCCGAGCTTCTCGAGCAGGCCAAGCAGAAGGCCGAGACCGCTCTCTCCCGCTATGCGCAGGGTGAGACGTTCGACACCATCGGCGAGGATATGGAAGGCTCCTATGCGCACATCGGCTATGCCGCAAACGGCGCTTCCGACATGCTGACCTGGGCGTTTGACGATGCCCGTCAGGAGGGCGACACCACCGTCGCCGCCTATGGCGAGAAGGGTTATTACGCTGTGCTCTTCCACTCCCGCAGCCGCAACGACTATCACACGGTTTCCGTGCGTCATATCCTTGTTGACAGCGAGGAGAAGGCCAACGAGCTCCTGCAGCAGTACACCGACGGCGAGAAGACCGAGGACGCCTTCGCCGCGCTGGCCGTCGCCAACTCCACCGACCCCGGCAGCGCCAGCAACGGCGGCCTGTACTCCAACATCTACAAGGGTGAGATGGTCCCCTCTTTCGAGGACTGGTGCTTCGATCCCGCGCGCCAGAGCGGCGACACGGGCATCGTCGAGTCCAGCAACGGCTATCACGTGATGTACTTCGTCGAGACCAATCCCCAGCCCTACTGGTACTACAAGGCTGACCTTGATCTCAAGAACGACGCTTACGACGAGTGGTACGCCGGTATCACCGACGGCGTTGAGACCGAGCAGCTTGACGGCATGAAGTACGTCGGGTAAATCTCCCTACTTACGACAAAATAAGCTGCCGGTTTCTGACCGGCAGCTTATTTCTTTTTGATTCTGACTTTTGAGGCGACACTATGGACAATCAGTTTTTACGCACGCAGATGCTGCTCGGCGGCGACGCGATGAATCAGCTACACCGCAGCCATGTGGCCGTGTTCGGCCTTGGCGGCGTGGGCAGCTACGCGGTCGAGGCGCTGGTGCGCTCAGGCGTCGGCGAGCTGACACTCATCGACGATGACACTGTCAGCCCCACGAATTTGAACCGTCAGCTCGAGGCACTGCACTCCACCGTCGGCCAAAATAAGACCGACGCGCTCGCCGCGCGCTGCCGCGACATCAACCCCGATGTCAGACTGCACCTCATCTGTGCGCGCTACGACGCCGCGCACCGCGAGGACTTCTTCACCGCGCGCTATGACTACATCCTCGACGCGATCGACACGGTGTCGAGCAAGCTCGACCTCATCCAGACGGCGCAGGCTCAAGGCATTCCCATCCTCTCCGCCATGGGCACGGGAAACAAGCTCGACGCCTCGCAGCTGTGTATCACGGACATCTCCAAAACGCGCAACTGCTCGCTTGCGCGCGTGATGCGCAAGGAACTGCGCGACCGCGGCGTCAAGCACCTGCGCGTGATCTACTCCCCCGAGCTTCCCGCCAAGCCCGAGGCACTGGAAGCGCCCCCGCCGGGCCGCCGCAGCGTACCGGCAAGCCTCGTCTGGGTCCCCGGCTGCGCGGGACTGATGATGGCGGGCGACGTCATCCTGACGCTTGCCGGATGCAAAAAAGAGAAAGAAGGCGGCAGCCAATGATTTTGACCGGTACCATCGTCAATTCCGCCGCGATCGTCGCGGGCAGCATCGCCGGACTTCTGCTCGGCAAGTTTATCCCCGAGCGCTTCAGCGACGCAATGGAAAAGGGCGCGGCGCTCTGCGTGCTCTACATCGGCGTGGACGGCATGCTCGCGGGCGAAAACACGCTCGTCGCCATCCTTTCGATCGCGATCGGCGCGATCCTCGGCGAACTTTTACAGCTCGATGAACACATGCATCAGCTCGGCGACTGGGTCGAGCAAAAATTTGGCGGAAAAAGGTCGAAAGCCTCGCTTTCCGAGGGATTTGTCACCGCCTCGCTCCTCTTCTGCGTGGGCGCAATGGCCATCATGGGCGCACTCGACTCCGGCCTGACCGGCGACCATTCGACGCTCTACGCCAAGGCGCTGCTCGACGGCATCATTTCTGTCGTCTACGCCTCGACCCTCGGCATCGGCGTCGCGCTTTCAGCTATCCCTATCTTCCTCTATCAGGGTGCCATCGCGCTGGGTGCGTCGTTCCTCGCGCCGTATCTCACAGAAGCGGTCATCCTCGAGATGAAGTGCGTCGGCTCGATTCTCATCCTCGGCCTATCGCTCAACATGCTGGGCCTGACGAAGATCAAGGTGATGAACTACGTCCCTGCGGTGTTCCTGCCGATCCTATTGTGTCGGTTTCTGTAAGCAAAAAGAAGCGTTCCATCGAATGATGGAACGCTTCTTTTTTACTCTTCCAAAATGAGCGGCAGGGCGCGGACGCAGCAGTGCTTCATGTCGACATGGCTGTCATCTAAAAAGCCGACGCCTTCGGCCTTCAAAAGCTCGACCTGACGGTTCGCACCGCCGAAAGCAAAAGCGCTTGACACCTCCCCGTCCCGCTTGACGACGCGGTGACACGGGATGACGCCAGGCTCTGGATTCACGTGCAGCGCGTAGCCCACGACGCGGGCGAGGCGCTTGTTGCCGATCGCCGCGGCGATCTGGCCGTAGGTCGCGACGCTTCCGCGCGGAATGAGCCGCACCGCCGCGTACACTTTGTCAAAAGTCGTCATGCTTCTCCCCTCTTTTTGAGCCGGCGGGCGAGCAGCAGCCCGCCCACGATCAGGACAAGATAGAATAGATAGTAGGGCCAGTCGTGCCGCAGCCATATCCCCGCGCTCTCCCAAACGATCGGCCAGTCGCCCCCGTCCGCATACTCTCTCGACGTCGACCACAGATCCACCAGATAACCAAGCATAGAGGCCAGGCGGGCGATCGCCAGCGCCGCACCGGCTGCGGCAATGCCAAAACAGATCGGTCTGCCGCGCTTTTTCCAAACCGTACAGGCCAGCACAGCGGCGGCTATCGCCATTGCACCAAGGACGAAGTGCAGCGCCGTATACGACTCGAATCCCGTCCGCGCAGCGCTCCACACCGCTGCCATCACAACAATTGTCATCACCAGCAGCAGCGCATCGTCGAATATACCGCTCCGCCCGCGCGTATCGCCACCCTGCTTCTGCTCGGTTGCCTGCGGCGCGTCCTCCGATCTTTCCCAGATCAGATAATCCGTCGTCACACCGAAGTACGTGCAGATGGCGCGCAGCTTGTCGAGGTCGGGCGTCGAGTCGCCGCATTCCCATTTGCTGATGGCCTGCCGCGAGACATCCAGCTCCGCGGCGAGCTGCTCCTGCGATAAACCGCGCGATCTGCGCAACAGCTGTAATTTTTCTCCCAGGGTCATGTATTTGTCCTCCGTTTGCTTTGATGCGCCCAGTATAGCCGACTGCGGCGAAAAGCGCCACCAGTCAAGGCTTGCAAGTCCGCAACCAAACGTGGCAAAGAGGATTTAGTCCGCTTTTTTCTTGTTCTTTCCAAACAGCGCGCCCACGTCGACCTCCACCAGCACAAGGCTCGCGAGCATCAGCGCCGCGCCGATGTAGCCCTTGACGCCGATGCGCTCGCCCAGCAGGAAGAACGCGAAGATCGCCGAAAACACGGGTTCGAGCGTGAAGATGAGGCTCGCGCGGCTCGCCGTCGTGTGCTTTTGATAAACGCTCTGGATCACAAGGCAGACGCCTGAACACACGATGCCGAGAAACAGCGCCGCCGCCCAGACCTTTGCCGTACCCGGCAGTGCAGGCGTCTCCAGAAATACGGAGAGCATCAGCATCACCACGCCGACGACGGCAAGGTCGCACACGCCGAGCGCCAGCGGGTCGACCTTTTCATTCGCCACGGCCTTTTCCGTGACCATCAGGTCGACGGAGTAAAACACCGCTGCGAACAGGCAGATGATATCGCCGAACGCGGGCTTGAGCGTCTCGTTCAGCGTCATCAGCGCTAAGCCGATAAGGCATAAGATCATCGAAACGCCGAATTTCTTCTCCGGCTTTTTGCGATACACGATAAATTCCAAAATCGGCGTCGTCACGACCGAAAGCGCGCAGATGAAGCCCGCGTTCGACACGGATGTGTAAATGACACCGTAGGTCACGCTCGTGTACACGACGACGAGCGAAAGGCCCACTACAATGCTGTACTTGACGGTCTCGCAGCTCGCGTGGAAGACATTTTTATGAAACACGAGTCCCAGCACGATAAAAGCCGTCAAAAAACGGAAGGCGTTGAGCGTCAGCGGCTGCATATCCCTCAGGCAGATCGCCGTCAGGCAGTTGGAAATGCCCCAAAAGCTCGTCGCCAGCAGCAGCATCAGATCTGCCCTGCGCTGATGTTCCATTGGTTTTCCCTCTCTCTTCTTAAAATCTCTCTTCTCTCATTTGTCAAACGGGCGCCTTGCGGCGTCCGTTTGATTAGTTGATTTTACCATGTCTATTAGGTTTTCGCAAGTGGCATGAAAAAAGAAAATGTAAGAATATAGATGCGCACGCTTCGCTCTTTTTATTCACCAAAACCGCGGAGAGAGGCGGGAAAACCCACCTCTCTCCGCTCCGCATCAGATCTTCTGCACCGGCGGCAAAAAGCCGCGCTTCGCATTCTCCTCTGTGTCGTCCGACTCGTCGTAGGCGTCGTACGGCGCGGACGGGTCGTGCACTTTCTTCTTGAACGGCGAGCAGAGCTTATCGCGGTGCGCAAAGGCGAAGTAGAGATCGTCCGTCCAGCCGGTGTGGCCCGTCAGGATGACGGGCCGCAGGCCGCGCGTGCGAAGCTTCTGCTCCAACTCCGCCAGCGACTTGACTGCGAGCTTGTTGCTCTCCGCCAGCGCGGAAATGAAGCTATAGCCGCCGTCCGCGCCGAACCAGATCGTATCGCCCGTGAAGAGGTACCTGTCGTCAATGAGGTACACCATATGCCCCCACGTGTGGCCAGGGACGAGGAAGCATTCGATCTTAATGCCGTTGATCTCAAAGACCTGTCCGTCGTGCAGCAACACCTTTTCGTTGTTGATCGTCACCTGCGGCAGCTTGTAGAGGTGGTAGATCACCTTGCGGCGCACCTCGCCGGTGAGATATTTGTTCTCGATCTCACCGATATAGAGCTTCGCGTCACGGAAAAGGCCGGGGCTGTCCGCCTCCACCGCGCCGACATGGTCGGTGTCCTGATGGGTGATGAGGATATGGCGGATGGCCTTCTGGTCGATGCCGAGCCAGCCCATCTTTTCCTCAAGACGGTCATAGTTGTAGCCCGCGTCGACCATGATGGTCGTCTCGCCCTTGCAGTAGAAAAAGATGTTCGCCACCCATTCGCGCACGCAGGCGACATGTTCATCGACCCAGCCGGTGTTCAGCGGCTTGAATACCTCCTTGCCGCGGTACATCTTGCTCATTTCCTTTTTCTGAAATTCGGTAGCTTGCTTGGACACGGCAGATTTCCTCCCTGTTTTGATTTTTAGTTCAACGTCTCTAACTTCAAGTGATAAAAAGCCGCACGCGGCGTTCACGCCCGCGGAAACAGCTCTTCGCACGCGCCGCGCGTCAGCGTTTCGAGCACCTGCGGATACAGCGCGCCGATCTGCTCCTGATGCGACACCGTGAGGATCAGACCGCGGATCGTCGCAGCGGCGAGCGCGATACCGCCGCGCGGGGTCAGGCCGCTCTCTTCCAAAAGGTCGCGGATATGTACCTCGTCGCTGTGGTAGTGCTCGGCTTTCACCTGCGCGGGGATGCGGCGCAGCAGATAGGCCGAGTCCTCCTCGATGAATTTCATCGCACCGATCTCGGATAAGCGGCTGCAGGCCGTGAGCAGCACGTTCGCGATGCGCTCGTCGGGCGGCAGGTCTTTGCCCTCCTCCAGCGCCTGCTCGGCCACCTGATAGACCTCGCTGTGGATATCCTCCAGCACCTCGAAAAACAGCAGTTCTTTGGACGCGAAGTATTTATAGAACAGTCCCTTCGAGATGCCCGCCGCCTCGGTGAGCTGCTCGACCGAGGTCTTGCGCAGCCCCAGCGTGACGGCGCAACGGCGCGCCTCTCGCAGCAGCGTTTCGCGGATGGCCGCGTTTTCTTCTGCGGAAAAGGCCATTGGCATTCCCTCCTTTGTTGAAATTTTTGACCAACTTGGTTTATTGGTCATATTGTAGCATATCCATCGCCGTCTGGCAAGAAAAAAAGGATCCCATCCCTTTATAAATACTGAATAAAACCACAGCTTTTATCAATGCACTGCGTTATATATGTGCAGCACAGCCGCGAGGCCGGTATGGATGCGCACATCTCCAAGCCCTTCGACGTCAAGACGCTCTGCATCTGCCTGCGGCGGCTTGAAGGACAAGCAGTAAACGCAAAAAAGAGGACATTCCGATTCTTTTCGGAATGTCCTCTTCCCTTTTCTTGTCACAGCAGGCCGTAGACCTCGTGCAGATCCCTGATCTCGTGGTCGATACGGTAACCCTCCGGCGCTTTGATTCCCTCGGGATTGTACCAGCAGGTGACAATGCCCGCGTTGTCGCCGCCGCGGATATCGCTCGTGAGCGAATCGCCGACGATCATCGTCTCGCTCTTCTCGACCGGCCCGATGGCGGCGAAGACCTGGTCGAAAAACTCCTTTTTCGGCTTCTCCGCGCCAAGCTGCTCGGAGAGGAACACGCCGTCCATCAGCGCACCGAGGCCGGAGCGCGTCAGCTTCTTCGTCTGCGCGACGACCGTACCGTTCGAGACGACGCACTGGCGCACCTTGCCGCACAGCGACTTGACGATCTCATAGCTGTCGTCGCGGTAGACGATGGTGTCGCCCAGACGCAGCTGGTAGGCATCGTTAAACTGCGGCGCGAGGGAAACGTCGATGCCCTCCTCCGCGAAAAACTCCTCAAAGCGGCCGACGAGCACCTGCGGCTTCGTGATCTCGCCGCGCTCGAGTTTTTCCCAGTATTTCATATTCAGGACGGAATAGCGCGCGACCTGCTCATCCGAACATTCGCCAAGGCCGAACTCGACAAAAAGGCTCTGGATGGCGGCGCGCTCGGCGGCATCAAAGTCTAAAAGCGTGCGGTCCACGTCCCACAAAATCGTTTTGATCATAAGATATCTCCAAAAACAGTCAAAATTACTCTTTTTCCGCGTGTGCGGCGAGAACATCATACCACAGCAGGACTACACCCGCAACGCCGATTTTCCGCCGCTTGCAGGAAAGATCGTACCGTGATAGAATAGCGGCAACGATTTTGGACAGAAAGGAACTTCTTTCTATGAATATCACCGTATATCTCGGCGCGAACAGCGGCAATGATCCGACGCTCGAATCGTCTGTGCGTGAACTGGGCCGCCTCATCGGCGAGAGCGGCAGCGCTCTTGTCTACGGCGGGTCGAAAAACGGCCTGATGGGTGCGCTCGCTGAAAGCGTGCTGCGCGCGGGCGGCGAAGTGACCGGCGTGGAGCCGCAGTTTTTCATCGACAAGGGCTACGAGTATGACGAGATCACGACGCTCATCGTCACGCGCGACATGACCGAGCGCAAGACGAAGATGATCGAGCTCGGCGACGCGTTCATCGCCTTCCCCGGCGGCACGGGCACGCTCGAGGAGATCAGCGAGATCATGTCAAAGGTGTCGCTCAAGCAGCTCGCCGCGCCGTGCATCCTCTATAATCTGAACGGCTATTACGACCACTTGAAAGCCCTGCTCGCTCACATGATCGACATGGGCCTCTCCACGCCCGAGCGGCAGGAGGGCATCTACTTTGCCGAAACGCTGGACGACATTCGCGCGATCTTGAAGATTTGAGGAAAAGCCGCCTTCGGCGGCTTTTCTTTTTGTGCGGCGCTTGACAGGCCTCCTTCGCTGCGGTATGCTAAAAGAAACTTAAAGTTACTCACTGTGCTGCAACCTAAAGCGCACTTTCATTTCAGGAGGATTTCATGGTCTACACAGTCGGCGAGATGGCGAAAAAGCTGGACGTCCCCGCTTCCACGCTGCGCTATTACGATAAGGAGGGCCTGCTGCCCTTTGTGGAGCGCTCGTCCGGCGGCATCCGCATGTTTCAGGAATCGGACTTCGAGTGGTTACAGGTCATCGGCTGCATGAAAAAGGCCGGCATGTCCATCAGGGACATCCGCCAGTACATCGAGCTCGCCCTGCGCGGCGACGACACCATCGACACGCGCCTCAAGATGTTCACGCACCAGCGCGACGTGCTGCTCGCGCAGATGGAGGAGATGCGCCACACGCTCGAGACCGTGGAGTACAAATGCTGGTATTATGAAACTGCAAAGGCCGCGGGCACGATCGACGTCCCAAGGGATATGGCGGACAAGGACGTGCCCGAGCGCTTCCGCGCCATCCGGCGCGAACTCAAGACGATTCCGCAGGAGTAAAGGTAAACCACTTTTCTGCCGGCAAGCAGGAAAAGGATAAGAATAGGAAAGTAAACTATGGATCGGATCAAGAAGAATTTTGGCTTTGGCTGCATGCGCCTGCCGATGATCGGCGAAGAGGTGGATATCGAGCAGACCAAGCAGATGGTGGACGCGTTTTTAGACGCGGGCTTCAACTATTTTGACACTGCGCACGGCTACATCCAGGGCAAGAGCGAAAAGGCGCTCAAGGCCTGCCTGACAAGCCGCTATCCGCGCAAGAAGTACATCCTGACCGACAAGCTGACGGCGAACTATTTCAAGACCGAGGCAGACATCCGCCCGTTTTTCGAGAGCCAGCTCGAGATCTGCGGCGTCGAGTATTTTGACTTCTATCTGATGCACGCGCAGGGTCTTGTCAACTATGACCACTTCAAGGAGTGCCGCGCGTATGAGACGGCGTTCGAGCTCAAAAAAGAGGGCAAAATTCGCCACGTCGGCATTTCCTTCCACGACCGCGCCGAGGTGCTCGAGCGCATTCTGACCGAGTATCCCGAGATCGAAGTTGTCCAGATCCAGTTCAACTACGTCGACTACGACGATCCCGCGGTGCAGAGCCGCAAGTGCTATGAGGTCTGCCGCAAATTCAATAAGCCCGTCATCGTCATGGAGCCCGTCAAGGGCGGCAACCTCGTGAACCTGCCTGAGGACGCAAAGGCCGTGCTTGAAGACCTGCACGGCGGCAGCCCCGCGAGCTACGCCATCCGCTTTGTCGCGGGCTTCCCCGGCATGATGATGGTGCTCTCCGGCATGAGCAACATGGAACAGATGCAGGACAACATCTCGTTCATGCGGGACTTCAAGCCGCTCGACGAGACGGAGCTTGCCGCGGTCAAAAGGGTGCAGGAGATCTTCCGCAGTAAGAGCCTCATCCCCTGCACGGCCTGCCGCTACTGCACGGACGGCTGCCCCAAGCACATCTCTATCCCTGACCTCTTCGCCATTATGAACGCCAAGCAGATTCACCACGACTGGAACGCGGACTGCTACTATGAAGATGTCCACACCGCGCCGGGCCGCAAGGCGTCCGACTGCTTAAAGTGCGGCAAGTGCGAAAAGGTCTGCCCGCAGCACCTCCCCATCCGCAAACTGCTCGAGCAGGTCGCGGCAGAATTTGAAAAGGCCCCCGCAGCGAATTAAGCTCAAAATGTAAAATACAGCACCGGCGAGAGAAAGATGGAAAACTCTCGCCGGTGCTGTTTGCTTGCACTGATCCTTGATCTTTATCATAACACCGCGCCGCGGTGTTTTTCTTGGTCTGCCGCTTTGGCCGTTCGGCGAGGTGGACAGTGGACCCCAGAATTTTTTGTTTGTCGCCCTTTGTTTTAGGCTATGGCTGAAGTATAACGTGGATTCTTTAAGCGAACCTAAATTTGGTGTAAATAAAGTATGAACAATTCTCGTGTCGCGCGGGAAAAATATATGTAAAAAAGCGGCGCATTTTGCGTAAATTTTCGTTTCTTCCTTGCAATAACTGCTCCTTCGGCGTATAAAAAAGTAAATTTTGTCGATTTCTTAACAAATTTGCGGCGAAATTCATACCTGCGGCTCACCTCGCACGCGATCTTGCCGCGCGCTGCTCCTCCACATTCCGAAAGAGAGCGGCGGCACCATCGGATCAAGGGAGAAAATCATGCAGAAAAAACGAGTGCTCAGCCTGATTTTAGTCGCATTTGCAGCCGTTCGAACAGGTCGTTTTGCGGATGAGACGCGCGTGAATGAGCTCCATGCCGGCAAAATCCGGATTACAGAGCGCGGGCATGACCTCGAGAAGGTCGTGCTTTTTGGCGAATTCCGCGGTCGGACAGGCGGTGAACTCATAGTAGATGGGCTGATCCTTGTCAAACGGCGCAACGTGCATCTCAAAGTCGCCCCACTTGTCGCACTGTTTTTTCGCGTTCAAAAACGCGCGGTGCAGGAGCTTTTTGCAAAGCGGCTTGTTGATGTCGATGAATTTGAGCTTGCTGAGCTTTCGGAACGACGGCAGGAAGAGGTTCCCTCCATCTCCTCGATCTCTTGAAGGCTTGTCACGTCCTTGCAGACGACATAATACGCCATCAGCGCGATGCAGTCGTAATTGCCGCCCGGGCCGTTGTGAAAGTTTTTCTCCCCGCCAAGGTCGGTGCGCCAGTCGCTCAAAAAGTCGACATACTGCATCTGCACGCGCTCCCAGACGGCTTCGCGCTGCGATTCCGGATAGTGGTGCGCGATCTTCTCCCGAATTTCCGCCTTGCAGGGCTTTGAATAGATCACATGGCAGGTGCGGTCAAATTGCAGCTGATCGTCGTTCATTGTCTTCCCCTCCCGTATTTTTTACGCTTGCCGATATCAGAGCGTCGGTTTGCCGTGAGGTCTTCTCCCCTGTCTTACGCTCGCTGCGCTTTTTTCATCGTCACGAGCAGCCCGCCGAACATCCAGACGTTGCCGATGGCGAGCCACGCGCAGCGCAGGGCGTTGCCAAGCGGCCGGTTGCCGAGCAGCGCCGCGAGAAAATACACGAGCATGCCGAACGTCATAGAGAAGACGCAGCACCACTTCAGATACGGTGTCAGCCCCTTTCGGAATGCGACGATCTGCGTCATCACCAGCACAAAGAAGAAGATCCAGAACAGCACGAGCGGCGGCATCAAGAAGTATGCGCTGTACTGCGTCAAAAGCGCTTCGGAAAGCCCGTGTTTCATCAGAAACACCGCCGCGCACACCGGCACATGGAAGCCGCACGTGCAGAACATCAGGTAGCCGAAAATGCCGGAGCGGCAGCGGTGCGCGTATTTCGGCGACTTCGCCGCCATCAGGCGGTAAACACCGAAGCAGGCAAGTCCCTCAAGCACCACGCCGAAAAGCCCCAGCAGCGCTGCGGCAAAAAGGCCGCTGTCCGAGGTAGAAGTATAGGCCGATAGCATCTGTAAAACGCCTTCAAGCGCCTTGTCCTCCACGCCCTAGCCGAGGATCAGGTCACCGGCGAGGTGCAGAACGGACGCAAAAAAGGCCGATGGTCAGCAGCTTTTTGATGCGCGGCCAGTCAAGCTCACGCGAGATGCCGATGTCATTGAAGTCACTCATGCTTTTTATTCTCCTTTGCAAAGTCGAGGCGGACGATCTGCATGTTCATCATGCCGTCGCCGACCTTCGATAAAAAGCGGAAGAATTTCCGTACATTTTGATTCCTCAAGTCGTTGTAGCCCAGCATGTAGCCGCGCGAGGACACACGCAGCCTATCGCTCCACGCCGAAAGCTCGCGCCTTGCGTCGGTGACGGCGAAATACGCGCCGACGTCCTTGATCTCCGCGTCCTTGAGCCATGTTTTGAGCATCAGCTTGACCGCCTTGCGGTTCGCCGCGTCGAAGACGAGCTTGCCGCCTGGGAACGCCTCCGCCATCGCGCACACGAGCGCTTTGACCTGCGGCGTGAGGAAATAGTAGAACACGCCCGCGGCGAAGAACACCGCGCCGCCGCTCGCGTCGATCTCATGAAACCACGACGTGTCATTTAAGTTGCAGGGGATATTTTTCTCGCGCTCGAGCGCAGGCAGGAGCGCATCGCGCACGGCGATGACATCGGGAAAGTCGAGGTTGTAAATTTTGCACGTGCCGTTGTCACAGGCGCGGCCCGTGGCGTCCAGCCCGCAGCCAAGGTTCACGACCGCCGCGTTCGGGTGCGAGCGCAGATAATCCCGCACCTCGCAGGCGAGGTCGCTCTGCCGCATGGCGCACTCTAAAAAGCCGAACTGCTGCATCATGCTCTGCGACCTTTTCGCGAACGTGGAAAAATCGTAGTCGATCTCTTCGATCAAGCGCATGGCCGTCTCGTCGCGGAACAGGTTCGGGTAGAGCTCCGAGCACATCTTGCGCCCGTAGAGCGGGATGACGAGCGTCTCCTGCACGGTGTTTTTCTCAATGTGGTACTTCATCGGTCTCTCCTTTCATTTTCCCGCGAGCTTCAGGCAGAAGTCGCAGCACTCATTTCCGCGGCCGAGCGTCTTTGTGCGGTGCCAGACGAGCTTCGGGTGCAGGTCGTCATAGGCGATGTCATCGCTGTCGCAGAAGCAGGGGCAGAGCTCCGGACAGCCGTGTTCGACACAGGTGTCGTGATAGGGGCACTTCGTCATATCGATGCGCCAGACGCCGCCGGAGGTCTGATACTCCGTGGCCGCAAAGCCCGCCGTCTCGCCGTAGAATTTTGGCGTCAGCTTACTGAACAGCACCGGCGGCAGATGATAGAGCCCCGGAACCTTGAGCAGCTTGAGGATGGTTTTTCTCATCGTCCACGCATGCTCCGCCACATAGCCGTGGACGGTTTGCAGCGCCTCGTCCTTGGGCATGACGGTCTGCAAGGTCTCGTAGGCAGCGATGCCGGGTAAAATCTGGCTTTCCAAGTGGAACTGCTTTTCCTTCGACGCGTTCAGATGCATTGAGCGCAGGCGCGACACCGACACATAGAAGCAGCCGCAGAACGTACCGCCCGGCTTCAGCACGCGGAGTGATATCGGCGCGCGGCAGCGTTTGATAGAGCGGCATCGTCAGAATGCCTGTGCCCACGGGGACCTCGAGGAGCTTTCCCGCAAAGTCCTCCGGCACACCAGTGAACGCTTTATTCAGATATTCGCCGCACTCCTCCTTGCCCATATCCCACACCAAGCGGCACACGGCCTTGCCCGAGACGGTGGAGCAGGTGATCATACCGTCGTAAAAATTGCTGCTGCCCGTCAGGCGGTAAGCATTGCGGATGTTCTCTTTTCGATCCATCGTTTTTTCCTCTTTACCTGCACATGAATTTATCGAAATAGCGGCAGAACTCCTCGGGATAGATCATCACGAGCTCTGCGTGCGCCATCTTCGGGATGCC
>VOFG01000014.1_pt1 | contig 76000 bp, 77 predicted proteins | sample 5384171 | NCBI WGS metagenome assembly VOFG01 (sample SAMN12384726, study PRJNA508395) | human gut metagenome | isolation source: healthy gut F | host: Homo sapiens
ATCTTGACATTCAGATGAGGGTAACCGATAGAGTTACGTACCTGTTCAAAAGCACGTCCTGCTGCGAACATTGCAAAAGAGCTTACGAAGGGAATCTTACCTACCAGAGACAGTCCTGCAGCCACACCCATCATGTTGGACTCTGCGATACCGCAGTCGATGTGGCGGTCGGGATATGCCTTACGGAAGATTCCGGTCTTGGTAGCTGCTGCCAGGTCGGCATCCAATACGACCAGATTGGGGAATTCTTCTGCCAGCTCCTTCAGGGAGTTACCATAGCTTTCTCTGGTTGCGATTTTTTTCACGGTATTCTCTGCCATTACTGCTCACCTGCTTTCTCTAATTCTTTTTCGATCTTATCAAGGTCTGCCATTGCCACTGCATACTCCTCATCGTTGGGAGCCTTGCCGTGCCAGTCCACACTGTTCTCCATGAAGGAAACGCCCTTACCCTTCAGGCTATGGAATACGATACAGGTGGGCATGCCCTTGGTCTCTCTTGCTTCCTTGAATGCTGCACGGATCGCATCAAAATCATGAGCATCTGCATTGATCACATGGAAATTGAATGCCTCGAACTTCTTATCGATAGGATAAGGAGAGCATACCTGGTCGATAGGTCCATCGATCTGCAGATTATTGTTATCTACCATAACACAGAGGTTGTCCAGCTTACGGAAGCCTGCGAACATGGCTGCCTCCCATACCTGGCCTTCCTCGATCTCACCGTCACCCAGCAGTGTGTATACACGGAAATCACGATTCTCCATCTTTGCACCCAGTGCCATACCTACTGCTGCGGAAATGCCCTGTCCCAGGGATCCGGAAGACATATCCACGCCGGGGATATGGATGCAGGGATGACCCTGCAGATAGGAACCCAGGTGACGCAGAGTAGGCAGATCCTCTACCGGGAAATATCCTCTGTAAGCCAGTGCGGAATAGAGTCCGGGAGCTGTATGACCCTTGGACAGTACGAATCTGTCACGCTCCTCCATATCGGGATTGTGTGGGTCAATGTTCATCTCCTCAAAATATAAAAATGTAAAAATATCTGCGGCTGACAGGGATCCACCGGGATGTCCCGCTTTCGCACCATGAACTGCGGTCACAATGCCCTTGCGGACATCATTGGCACGCTTTTGCAGTTCTAAATTCTTCATTGTCTCCTCCATTCCGCCATATTGGCTTGTCTGTTGCGATTTACGTTGTTATACTAGCATACTTACGAATGCTAGTCTAGTAAAAGAATTGCTCTTCTACCGTAAAATATTGCAGTGGCAAATTCCAGCATACAGTTCAGACCTCCATTCATAAATTTGTTCGTTCCACTCACAAATTCATTTCATGGAGGTGCGCTCCGCTAATAGAATTTGTCATATAGTGCTCTGTGTGCAAGCACCCTCGCACTATAAGCCAAATTCTATTTCTGAACTGTTTGACCATAGTATGCATTCTTTCCATGCTTGCGATTATAGTGCTTATCCTGCAGCTCCTGCGGTGCCGGCTGAATTCTGGGGTTGATCGTCTCTGCACGATAAGCCATTTTTGCCACCTCTTCCAGTACTACCGCATTGTGGACAGCCTCTTTGGCATCCTTGCCCCAGGCAAAAGGCCCATGGTTCTTGCACAGAACGGCAGGCACTGCTTTCGGGTCCTTGCCCAGACGTTTGAACTCGTTGACAATCAAGTGTCCGGTATTTTCCTCGTAAGCGTCCTCGATTTCTTCCTTTGTCAGGCAGCGCACGCAGGGAACCGGACCGTAGATATAATCTGCATGGGTGGTTCCGTAGCAGGGAATGTCTCTTCCCGCCTGTGCCCAACTGGTAGCATAGGAAGAATGGGTATGCACGATACCGCCGATCTCCGGGAACGCCTTGTACAGCTCCAGATGAGTTGCAGTGTCGGAAGAGGGATTCAGATCCCCTTCCACCTTATTGCCGTTCAGATCCATGACTACCATCATCTCCGGTGTCAGCTTGTCATAATCCACACCACTGGGTTTGATTACGAACAGTCCACTCTCTCTGTCAATGGCGCTGACATTTCCCCAGGTGAAAGTCACCAGACCATACCGGGGCAGATCCATATTTGCTTCATATACTTTCTGTTTTAATTCCTCTAACATATACTAAATCTCATTCCTTTCCACAGCCTGCCAACTTTCCGACACATAGGTATCGTGTACTTCCGTACACTATGCAGGCTCAAATTGCATCTGAAAAATTATTTTGCCGCAACGGCTGCCTTTTCTGCGGGAAGCAGTTTCTTGTACTCTTCCAGGAAAGCATCAAATCCCTTCACATCCTCGACATCCGGGTTCAGTGTGGTTCCGGTCTGTCCTGCGAAGATCTTGTCATTCAGATAGGAAGAAAGAGTCTCGCCGTCTTTTTTCTCCTTCATGAAAGCTGCCAGAATAGCAATACCCCAGGCACCGCCTTCACTGGCTGTATCCATAACGGTGATCGGTGCGTTCATGCCTGCTGCCATGACACGCTGTCCCACCACGGGAGTCTTGAAGAAGCCGCCATGGCCCATCAGGGAATCCACGGCCACATGCTCTTCTTTTAACAGAATGTCCATGCCAATCTTCAGGGTAGCAACTGCGCTGTACAGATGGGAACGCATGAAGTTTGCCAGTGAGAAATCCGCATCGGGAGTTCTTATCACCATGGGACGCCCTGCATCCAGTCCGGTGATGGGCTCTCCTGAGAAATAATTGTATGCTGTCACGCCGCCGCAGTCCGCAGCACCTTCCAGTGCCTTGCGGTACAGCACGCCGTACAGTTCATTCTTATCTACTTTTACGCCAAAGCTCTCTGCACATTCGCCCAGAAGATTTACCCAGGCATTCAGATCGGAGGTACAGTTGTTGCAGTGTACCATAGCTACCGGCATACCGTCGGGAGTGGTGACCATATCGATCTCTTCGTGTACTTTTTCCATAGCCTTCTCCAGTACCACCATAGCGAAAATGGAGGTTCCGGCAGAGACATTACCGGTGCGGACTGCCACACTGTTGGTGGCTACCATGCCGGTTCCCGCATCACCTTCGGGAGGGCACATGGGTACGCCGGGCTGTAAGGTTCCGGTGGAATCCAGTAATTTTGCACCTTCCGCGGTCAGAACACCGGCAGGCTCTCCGGCTACCAGTACCTTCGGCAGAATGTCACGGATCTTCCAGTCAAAATTGTGTAAGCCATCGAACTGATCCAGCATCTTCTGATCAAAATCCATAATGGTGGAATCAATGGGGAACATACCTGCTGCCTCACCGATGCCCAGCACCTTTTCTCCGGACAGCTTCCAGTGAATGTATCCTGCCAGGGTGGTGAAGAATGCGATATCCTTCACATGATCTTCTCCGCTCAAAATAGCCTGATACAGATGTGCAATGCTCCATCTCTGGGGAATGTTGAAATTAAATACCGGGATCAGCTTCCTGCAGGCTTCGGATGTCTGTGTATTTCTCCAGGTACGGAAAGGCACCAGAAGTTCTCCGGCTGCATTGAACGGCATATAGCCGTGCATCATTCCGCTGAATCCCAGAGAGCCCAGGGTGGTCAGCTTCTCACCGTATTTTGCCTCTACATCGTCTGTCAGGCTCTTGTAGCATCCCTGCAGGCCTTTCCAGATATCTTCCAGGCTGTAGGTCCAGATGTTGTTCTCCAGACGGTTCTCCCAGTCGTAGGTTCCCATGGCGATGGGTGCGTGGCTCCCATCTACCAGTACCGCTTTGATTCTGGTGGAACCAAACTCAATACCGAGGGCTGTTTTTCCTGTTCTGATCGCTTCTTTTACTGCTTCGTTCATTGTGTTCTCTCCTTTTCACTTCTTTATTTATCTCATTTTTTATTTCCGTTTTCAGTGCATTCCGCAACAGATTCCCGCTCTACGACACGGGTGTCAAATTCGTAAGTCAGGTCCTTTTTCCTGCCCGCGATCATCTGTAACAATGTCTCCGCTGCTTTTTTCCCCAGATTCTCCTTGGGGTGCGGCAGGGAAGTGATGGGCACCTCGCTGTGTCTCGCCAGATCCGAATCGTCGATGCTGATGACTGACACATCTTCCGGTACCCGGATATTGCGTTCTGTCAACATCCGAATCAACTGAAAAGCAATCTGATCATTGTATGCCAGAAGGGCGGTGCATTCCTCCACCCGATTCAGGATTCTGTCCCGGCAGTAACCAAGTTGCTTCGATTCGTCCGTGTCGATCCACACCATCCGGGAATCCGTCACAGTGAGCCCGGCCTCTTCCATGGCCTTCAGATATCCCAGATAACGCTGTCTGCCCTGACCGTCATCCAGCTTCAGGATTGCCCCGATCTTCTGATGCCCCTTGTCAATCAGATATCTTACGGCCTTGTAGGCCGCCTCCGCATCATTTAACGATACATGCGGTGCCTCCAGCTCAGGATAATAGGTATTGAAAAACAGAAGCGGTATCTTTCTGGCCATCAGGTGCCGGTACAGATCCAGGTTCGGATTTGGCAATCCGCTCTTTGTCCCCTCCACGATCACTCCGGCCACATCGTCCCGTTTCAACAGATCCTTCAGAATACTTTTCTCCCGGTCCAGCGTGTTGTTTGTGAAATAGATCTGGACAGAAAACCCGCTTTCAAATAAAGTATTCTGCATTCCCTGTAAAATTCTGGGGAAAATGTAGCTGTCCACGTAGGTAGTCACCACGGCGATGCTGTTGCGCTGTTCCAGATTCTTCTGGCGGTCAAAGCTCACATAAGTGCCACTGCCACGGATCCTCTGCACCAGCCCGTCCTCCTCCAGCGTGCCGATAGCTTTCCGCACCGTCTGCCTGCTGATATGGAACTGTTCCGACAGCTGATTCTCCGAGGGAACTTTCTCTCCCGGACCTAGTTGTCCGTCTGATATCTGTTCCTGTATGTAATTGATGAGGTTTTGATATTTTGTCTCCATAATCACTTTCAGTATAATCAGACCACCGTACAAAGTCAATACATCTTTTATCTGTTTTAGGTACATTTATATATAGTTGTTTGGTGTACAACCTTGCAGTAAGTCTATCCCGTGGAGCATTCACATATACTCTTACCAACACTCTTTTTCATCAGGTAATCATCGTGCGTAAACGTCCCCCTCTCTCCTTCCCGCAACTACTCGTATGTATTAGTCTTCTCTGCGCCCTCACCGGTGCTCTGACCCTTGTAGCTTCCCATACCTCCCCGGATAGACGTTTTGAGCAGTTCACCTCCCAACTTTTTCAGGAGGAAATGACTGGCAGTACCCTGAATATGCACTACACCATTGCCGATCCAAAGACCTTTGGCATCTCCGAATATGAACCTGTGCTTCCGATCTACCACTCCGACCAGCCGGAAGACAGCAAAGAACACTGTTCCGACTTGTTGCACCGGCTTGACCGTATAGACCCTGACAGACTTTCCCCGGAAAATGCCTATACTTACCGGTTATTGCATCGCTCTCTGGAAAATGATCTGGCTCTGGCAGATTTTCCTTATTACAATGAGCCTCTGTCACCTTCCTCCGGAATGCAGTCCCAGCTTCCCGTTCTGCTGGCGGAATACACCTTCCGCACAAAACGGGATGTCACGGATTACCTGGCTCTCCTGGATCAGATAGATGACTATTTTGCCTCCCTGCTTCTCTACGAGCAGGAAAAAGCTGCCGCAGGCTTCTTTATGCCTGCCTGCTCCTCAGAAAAAGTCCGGAAGCAATGTGACACCATTGTCACAACCGAAGAACTGGCACAGGGAACCCATTTTTTACAGACTACTTTTGAAGACCGCCTGTCAGAGCTACAGAAGCAGGGACTTTTTACACCGGAGGAGACTGCCTCTCTGATTGAGACCAACGACCGCCTGCTTGCCACGGTGGTGCAGCCCGCCTATGCCGCCCTGTCCGAAGGGCTGCACTCCCTGGAGACTTCCACCAATGCCGATTCCACTGCATCCGAAACAACTACCAATGCTGCTTCGGGCAAAAACAACAGTGCCCACAATGGGCTCCCGAAAGGGCTCGCCCTGCTGCCGGACGGAAAGACCTACTATCTCCATCTGCTGTTTTCCGAGACCGGTTCCTCCCGTTCCGAAAAAGAGCTTGTGCAGATGCTGCTCATGCAATTCCAGAAAGAGCAATCTGCCATCCGCAGTCTGGCTTCCCAGTCCCCTTCCCTGATTACACTGCTTTCTGAAGAAAATACGGCAGTTTTCCCTCTGGCAGAACCGGAAGAAATGCTCTCGGATCTACAGGCTCGTATGAAAAATGACTTTCCTGTCAGCAGTCCCGTTCCCACCGTCACTGTCAAAAATGTGGTCCCCAGTCTGGAACCCTATAGTGCACCGGCCTTTTATCTGACCACCCCTCTGGGAAATTCCGACAATAATGTCATTTATATAAACCATCGAAACTCGTCCCAGGGACTGGAACTCTACACCACGCTGGCCCATGAAGGCTTTCCGGGTCATCTCTACCAGACCGTGTACAGCAACCGCATCTTTTCCGACATGCACACGGATCCTGCCAGAAAACTCATCTGGTACGGCGGTTATCTCGAAGGCTGGGCGTTGTATGTGGAATTTCTTTCCTATGATTATGCGGCCACTCTGTTGGAACAGGCCGGACAGTCGGATGCCGCACAGTCGGCCCGGCTGGAGAAGCATACCCGCAGCTTGCAGTTGTGCATGTACACTCTGTTGGATCTCCTGATCCACGGAGAGGGCGCCGGATACGATCAGGTGGCAGAGGTTCTTGGGAAATTCGGTATTGATTCTCCCGGGACCTGCGAAGCAATCTACACTTATATCGCAGAAGAGCCCTGTAATTATCCGAAATATTACATCGGTTATCTGGAAATTCTGCAGCTGCAGGACACCGCCAGAAGTCACTGGAAAGATGCTTACTCCGACCTTAGATTCCACACCTTTTATCTGGAACAGGGAACTTCTGATTTTTCCTCACTGGAAGACCTGCTTTTAATGACAAATTAACGTTTTTGTGATAGGATAAAGTGTACGGATCATCAGGTTGGAGGAACCCATGACACAGTTTACAAGCAAGGCTATCGAAGAATCCTTTATCCGGTTGCTGAATGAACGGCCGCTGGATAAGATCACTATAAAAGACATCGTGGATGACTGCGGCATCAGCCGCAATACTTTTACTATCATTTTCAGGATATCACCGCTCTGTTGGAACACATTCTGAATGCAGATGTGGAGCGGGTACTGTCACAGCATCTGGATATGGACTCCTGGGAGGACGGCTTTATCTCCGCTGCCCGGTTCGCTCTGGAGAATAAGCGTCTGGTCTACCATATTTACAATTCCGTCAGCAGAGAACGGGTGGAGCGCTACCTTTACAGTATCGCCGGAGAGGTCATGCGGCTGTATGTATCCAGGATCACGGAACAGGTGGAACATGCGGCTCATAAAAAAGTATTTCCCGAAGATCAGAAAATGGTGGTAGATTTTTACAAATTTGCCCTAGTTGGCATGATTTTAGACTGGCTGAACACCGGAATGAAGAAAGATCCGGAGGGACTGATCCGGCGTGTCGGCGAGATTTTCCACGGAAATATCGAAGCAGCCCTGACCCGTGTGGCCCGTTAATTTGGACATTTGTCCATGTTTGCACATATTTTGGATTATTTAAGAGCAATGCGCAATTTTTGTGCATTGCCTTTTTTTGTCCGTTTTCAAGACTGGATTCCTTGCATACAATACCAATTGAGAAAGAATCGACAACGAAAGGAGCCCTGTTTTATGAAATTTGGTAAATGGGTCGTAAAATGCCGTATTCCTATTCTGATACTGGCAGTTGCACTACTGGTCCCTTCCCTGATCGGTATGATCATGACGCGGATCAATTACGATATGCTGACTTACCTGCCCGGTGATATTGACACGGTAGTGGGTCAGGATATTCTGATGGATGAATTTGGAAAAGGAGCCTTTTCCTTCGTTATTATCGAGGAATGGATCCCAAGGATGTCTCCTCCCTCCGGGAAGATATTTCCCATGTAGATCATGTGGACACCGTTCTTTGGTATGACGATTTCGCAGATGTTTCCGTTCCCATGGAAATACTTCCTTCCAAACTATATGACGCTTTCAATTCCGGTGACAGCACCATGCTAGCGATCTTCTTCGATACCTCCACCTCCTCCGACGATACTATGGAGGCGATCACAGCGATCCGCAGCATTGCCGGCAAGCAGTGTTTTGTCTCCGGTATGTCCGCCATGGTCACCGATCTGAAGGATCTGTGCGAAAAAGAGGAACCGATCTATGTAGGTATTGCCGTTGCACTGGCCTGCGTAGCCATGATGATCTTCATGGACAACTGGATCACACCGTTCGTTTTCCTGATGAGTATCGGTATGGCAATCCTCTTAAATATGGGTACCAACTATTTCCTCGGAGAGATCTCTTACCTGACCAAAGCACTGTCCGCTGTCCTGCAGCTGGCTGTAACCATGGACTACTCTATTTTCCTCTGGTACAGCTACGAAGAACAGAAGAGTATGTATGAGGATAACAAGGAAGCCATGGCTGTAGCCATCAACAACACTCTGACCTCCGTGGTCGGAAGTTCCATCACCACGGTAGCCGGATTTATCGCTCTGTGCTTTATGAGCTATACCTTAGGTCTGGATCTTGGTATTGTCATGGCCAAGGGTGTCATCCTGGGTGTCATCGGTTGTGTCACAACGCTTCCTTCCATGATCCTGGTACTGGATAAGTTATTACAGAAGACCAGTCACAAATCCCTGCTGCCGGATATGGGAAAAGTTGCTTCAGGTATCACCAAAGTATTCCTGATCCTGTTCCTGGGGCTGGTACTTCCTTCTTATCTGTCTTATAAAGCAACCAACAATGAAGTGTATTACGATCTCGGTGAAACCCTTCCCGAAGATATGGCCTACGTGGTAGCCAACAGCAAATTGCAGGAAGACTTCGGTGTAGGTGCCACCCATATGGTACTGGTAAGCACCGATGTATCTGACACTGACGTACGTGCCATGATCCACGAGATGGAAAACGTCGAGGGTATCAAATATGCTCTGGGTCTGGAATCCGTAGTCGGCCCTCTGGTACCAGAGGAAATGCTTCCGGAATCCGTAAAAGAAGTATTAAAGAGTGATGACTGGGAACTCCTTCTGGTGAACTCCGAATATAAGACCGCTACCGATGAGGTAAATGCCCAGATCAATGAGCTGAATACTATTTTGAAAAAATACGATTCCAAGGGCATGCTGATCGGTGAAGCTCCCTGTACCAAGGATCTGATCGAGACCACCGACGAGGACTTCAAAGTTGTAAATACCGTCTCTATCGTAGCGATCTTCGTGATCATTGCTCTGGTAGAAAAAAGTATTACCCTGCCGCTGATCCTGGTAGCTGTTATCGAGTTGTCCATCTTCATCAATCTGGGCCTTGCTCACCTGACAGGAACGTCACTTCCTTTCATTGCCCCGATCTGTATCAGTACAATTCAGCTGGGTGCTACTGTGGACTACGCTATTCTGATGACCACAAGATACAAGCAGGAACGCTACGAAGGCAGGGACAAACGTGAAGCTGTCACCAACGCCCTGAAGGTATCCATTCCTTCCATTATCGTCAGCGCCATGGGACTGTTCTCCGCCACCTTCGGTGTTGCCCTGTATTCCGACGTGGACATTATCAGTTCCCTCTGTGATCTGATGGCAAGAGGCGCTATTGTAAGTATGTTTGCTGTTATCCTGTTCCTGCCGGCCATGTTCATGCTGTTCGACAAGATGATCTGTGTCACCAGCATCGGCTTCCGGAACAAGAATGCAGAACCCTCCAATACATTGAAAGAAAGGACGGCATAAGATTATGATCAATTTGAAAAAACAAGCCTGGAGAACCGGGGCTCTGTGCCTCGCCGGTGTGGTAGCCTTAAGTGTTACCGGTGTCTCCGTATATGCAAAAACTTCCGAAAAGAAAGAGACCGAGGTCAAGGAGCAGATCCGGGATGCCGTAGATGACATCTGGAAATCCGAAGATACCTCCGCAGCCTCCATTGATGAGACCGTCTATGTGATCCTGAATGCAGACGGAACCCAGCAGAAGATCTACGTCAGCGACTGGCTGAAGAATCAGGGAGAAAAAGATTCCTACACCCAGAGCAATCCCGATAAGGATGCTCCCATTTCCCTGAAAGTTACTTATACGTTGGACGGCAAGGAGATCTCCCCATCAGATCTGAACGGCCAGAGCGGTCATGTAGTGATCCGCTATGATTACACGAACGAATTATATGAGACCCGTGAGATTGCCGGAAAAGAGGAAAAGATTTATGTTCCTTTTGCGGTAATGACCGGTATGATCCTGGATAATGACAATTTCAGCAATATTAAGGTGTCCTCAGGTAAGGTCATCAACGACGGCAGCCACAGCGTTGTCACCGGTATCGTCTTCCCCGGACTGGGTACGAACCTGGATATGGAAGAGGATTTCGACGATTATCTGGAGATTGAGGCCGATGCAACGGATTTCACCATGAATGAATCCTACTGCATCGCCACCAATTCCGTCTTCTCCCGTCTGGATTTCAGTAATGTGGATGATCTCGATGACCTGACAGAGGCAATGGATGATCTGGAGGATGCTACCAACAAACTGTTGGACGGGACTTCCGATCTTTATGATGGTGTCACAGAGCTTTATGACAAATCCGGTGACTTGCAGGATGGTGTAAAAGAACTGTCCGATGGTTCCAACGACCTCCGGGATGGCGCTTACAAAGTAGCTGACGGTACTGTCACTTTAAGAGGCGGTGTCGGTTCTCTGCGGAGCGGCATCGGTACACTGCAGGAGGGCACCAAGACCCTGTTAGCAGGTACACAGAGCCTGCAGTCCGGTACTAATGATCTGAAGAATGGTCTCGGTCAGCTGACTGCACAGAATGATTCTTTGAACGGCGCTGCCGGCCAGGTATTCGATACTTTGTTGAAAACTGCAGCTTCCCAGTTAACGGCTGCCGGTCTCACGCTTCCGGAAGAATTGACAATATCTAATTATGCGACCATATTAAATGCTCTGTATCAGCAAATGGAGCCTCTCTCGGATGCTGACGTTGCTCTGGGATATGTCCTACAGCAGACCGGACTGACGATTGAAAAATATCAGGGTATGATTCAGGCATCCCAGAGCGTATCCTCAGGTGATGCCGCACTTCAGGCAAATTTGAAAGCCATTCAGGATAAAGCCACAAGTCTTTCACAAGCTGCCGGCAGCATTGCTGCCTTGAAAGCTTCTCTGGATGGCTATAATCAGTTCTACACCGGTCTCCAAACTTACACCGCCGGTGTAGCATCCGCAAGTGCCGGTGCTTCCAAACTGGCTGACGGTTCCGCCCAGGTCGTTGCCGGTGCTTCCCAGTTAAAGGATGGCGCTGACAAACTGGCAGACGGAAGTAAAGAGCTGTATGATGGTGCTGATACTTTAGTAGAAGGTGCCAGAGATCTGGCCTCCGGCAGCGGCAAACTGGCTAACGGCGTAAACGAGCTTTCCGATGGAAGCGATAAGCTGATCGATGGTATCAGTCAGCTGAAGGATGGTTCCAAGGAATTAAAGGACGGCATGATCGAATACAATGACGAAGCCATCAGCAAACTGACTGATATGGATACCAATGAACTTCAGGAAGTGATCGATCGTATGAAAGCTACCTCTTCCGTATCCGAAAATTACAACTCCTTCACCGGAGACAATAACGGTATGGACAGCAGTGTGAAATTTATCTACAAGATCAACGCTGTAAAATAAAACATCACAAGCCCGTAACTTGACAAAGCCCCTCTCCTTTTCTATACTTGCAAAAGGAGAGGGGCTTTTCGCTTCCTATATTCCGCTTTCGATAGCAGAAAGGCATACAAATTCCCATGGAACAACTATTATTCAGTCTCAATGCAACGATCCCCGTATTCCTGGTCATGGTGATCGGTTATGTTTTACAGCAGCTGCATGTTACCAACGACTCTTTTGTCAAAACCCTGAATTCATTCAATTATAAAATCACCCTGCCCGTACTTTTGTTCAAGGACATGTCCACTGCAGATTTTTACAGTGTATGGGATACCGGTTACGTGCTGTTCTGCTTCTTCGTGACCCTGTTCTGCATCGTCATCACCTGGGTCGTGGCAGGCATTTTTTATAAGAACAAATCCCGTCTGGGAGAGCTTGTCCAGGCAAGCTATCGAAGCAGTGCCGCTGTCCTGGGTATTGCCTTTATACAGAACATCTACGGGAACTCCGGCATGGCTCCCTTGATGATCGTGGGTACGGTTCCCCTGTACAATATCGCTGCCGTGCTGATCCTGTCCTTCACCGGACCGGATGCGAAGGGCTTTGACAAGAAATCTCTGATGAAATCCTTAAAAGGCATTATCACGAACCCCATCATTATCAGTATTGCCCTGGGTATGTTGTCCAGCGCCTGCCGGATCCATTATCCGTGATCATTTCAAGACCGTCAGCAATATTGCCGTACTGGCTACCCCTCTGGCCCTGATCGGCCTCGGTGCCGGGTTTGAAGGTCGGAAAGCTCTGAAGCTGCTGGCTCCCACCGGGTAGCCACCGTGTTAAAACTGGTGGTATGGCCTGCTCTATTCCTGCCATTGGCCGTGCATTTCGGTTTCACCGGAGAAAAACTGGTGGCGATCCTCATTATGCTGGGCTCTCCCACCACTGTCAGCTGCTATATCATGGCAAAAAACATGAACCACGAAGGAACTTTGACTTCCAGTGTGGTCGTAGCCACCACTTTTTTAAGTTCCGTTACCCTGACGGTGTTCTTGTTCATTTTGCGAAGCTTGCAGTTGATTTAGTTATATGATGCCCACGAATTGTTCCGTGTTGCGCACTCTCACAATTCTACCCAATATTCGCATATCGTGGGATTATCATCACATTTTTCCCGCAAGGAAAATACTTGCCACTGTTCCCGCTAACGTTGCCAGCAATGCCCCCGGCAGCGTGTAGCGGGTTTTTGTTACTTTTGCTGCCAGAAAATACACGCTCATGGTGTAAAAAATAGTCTCGGTACAGCTCATGAGGATCGAAGTCAGCATCCCGGCATAAGAATCCGGCCCACAGGTCTTAAAAATATCCAGTACCAGCCCGGTTGCCGCAGAGGAAGAGAACATTTTCACAATAAGGAGCGGTATCAGCTGTGCCGGAAGTCCCACCGCCTGTGTGGCAGGTCCGATCAGATGCCCCAGCAGGTCAAAAAAGCCGGAGGTCCTGAGAATCCCCACTGCCATCATCAATCCTACCAGTGTCGGAAGGATCTCCACAACGATGCGCAGGCCCTCTTTGGCCCCTTTCAAAAAAGTCTCATAGACCTTCACCCCCGAGACCATCCCATAACCCACGATCCAGAAAATCACCATGGGAATCATAATATCTGACATGTGTGTCAATGTGTTCATCATGATCCTCACCTGTCCTTCCATTTACAGTAAATGATGGCAATGATCGTACTGAACAGTGTGGCCACCAGCGCCGGAGCAATGATCACCGCCGGATTGGCGCTGCCGTACTGGCTACGATAGGCGATCATATTGACCGGGATCAGCTGTAAGGATGAAATATTCAGAATCAGGAAGGTGCACATTTCGTTGCTGGCTGCCGTGGCCTCTGCTCCATACCGCCGATCCTCCGATCCCTGTCGTCCCTTCTCCGTCCCCTGCCCTGCCACTGGTCGTAACTGCCTGTTCACAGGCTGCATCCTCTGCTGCTCTATCCGTCGCTGTTCTGCCCTCTGTTTCTCCAGCTCCGCCAGCTGCTCCATGGCCTTTAATCCAGCCGGCGTGCAGGCCCAGCCAAGCCCCAGGACATTGGCAATGAGATTCGTGGTTATGTATTCCCCTGCCGGGTGATCCTCCGGGAGCCTGGGGAACATGAATTTCAGAAAGGGGCGAATCCCTTTTGTCATTTTCGCGATTATTCCAGACTCCTGCGCGATCTCCATCAGTCCCATCCACAATGCCATGACCCCCGCCATGGTGATGCAGAGGCTCACGGCCTCTCTGGCACTGTCTAACGCGCCTCCCGTCAGTGCGCTCATCTGCCCGGTACAGACACCATAGATCACACCTAAAAGGATCATTCCTGCCCAGATATAGTTAAGCATCTCATAAACCGCCTGCTATTCCTTCGTTTCACTATATGCGGGCAGCGGTATGTCCTATGCGGCACAGGTCACCTTTGCACGTTGCTCCCGACGGGATGTCACATGCAAAATGAGCCTTGCGGGCAGTGCTCCCTGCCAGATTCAACGCTTCTTATCAGGTGCACTAAAATAAACCTCCCGGGAATAAATTCTCCGGGAGGTTTACTCTAAACTACATTTATAAGTTATATTTATTACCTTCGGATCTACAGAGTTCCCTGTGCGAACAGGCTTCTCACATGTGCCACTTCTTCTGCGGTGGCTTTCTCCGCCGGCACATAATAAGACTTCTCTCTGGCGATCTGGTACAGTTCCTCCTGGGACTGCTCACAGGCCGTACGGAACTGCTTCAGTGTCTGTTTTAACTCCTTATTCTCCGACTGGGCGATCATTCCCGCATAACGGGTCAGCTCGCCGTTGATTCCGGCCAGAGTATCTGCTACCATTGTCTTTTCCTGCATTCTGCTGCCTCCTTACTGCAAAAACTTCATAAGCTGCTGTTTGTTCTCCATCGCGCTGCGAGCACCCTTTTCAAAAAACTGTTTTACCTTCGGGTCCTCCGCTTCCTTGGCGTACTCCTGCATTTTGCAGTGGGTCGTGTCAAAACCGCCGATCAGATGGCGCAGATTCTGCAGATCTAATTCTGAAATATCACTCATGCTGTTAACCTCCTTTTTCTTATTTGCGAGGTTAGTATGCGCAGAATATTTTTTTCTATACTAGATAAAGTTTGCAAAAATAGATACCGAAATCACGGTCAAAATACCGCAGACCACGATGGACAGACTGCTCATGGCGCCTTCGATCTCACCCAGTTCCATGGCTTTTGCAGTTCCCAGCGCATGAGCACTGGTACCGATGGCAAGACCTTTGGCAATAGGATCCTCGATCTTACACAGGCGGCAAATCGTATCTGCCAGAATATTACCTAAGATTCCGGTGACAATGATGACAACTACGGTAATGGTCACGATCCCACCCATTTTTTCAGAAATCCCCATACCGATAGCCGTGGTAATGGACTTCGGCAGAAGCGTTACATACTGCTCATGATTCAGACCGAACATCATGCTTAAAGCAAAAACGCTCACCATGGCAGTCAGCACGCCGGCGATGATTCCGCCGAAAATGGCCTTGGGATAAGTCTTTAACAGCTCCAGCTGACGATACAGAGGCACTGCCAGGCTGACCGTTGCCGGAGTCAGGAAAATACTGATATATTGCGCACCGTTTGCATAGGTCTCATAATCTATATGGAACAATAACAATACTGCCACGATCAGGATTACGGAGATCAGTAAGGGATTGGCAATGGCTTTTCCGGTCTTTTGCTTGATCCACAGACCGATCTCGTAGGTGACCAGTGTAATGGCAATGCCGAAAAATATGGACTGACTCAATATTTCATTCATTTATCTGTCCTCCTTATCATCTGCGGCAGCTTTGGTTCCGACCGTCTGCATGGCTGCGGCACCTTTGTTTTTCTGCCCCCGGATAATATGCTGGGATACCCGACCTGTCACAATCATGATCAGTACCGTGGATACCACCGTGATCACGCAGATGGGAAGCAGCATCTCTTTTAAAGCATCCACACTTGCCATGATTCCCACGGTAGCGGGTACGAACATAATGGACATGGCATCCACGAGGAAATCCGCTGCGGTCTCCACCTTTTCCAGTGGGATCAGCTTCGTGATCAGCCCCACCAGCATGATCACCAGACCATAAACGCTGGCTGCGATGGGAAACGGGATCAGGATCTCCAGAAGCTCTGCCAAAAGGAGATTCCCAGGATAATCGAAAATTGTTTCACATATTTCATGATATTGTCACCCTACCTGTTAACTTTAGTATTTCATTTCTTTGATGTCGGGGCTTTTGACCCTGGCATCATCATTATATTGCACACAAACAAAAGAAGTTGCGTACTATTTTTCAGTACGCAACTTCGTATTATACTACTCGGTTTTTACTTTCACAATCAGCATTCTCTACCATTTAAGTAGACTTTTTGACCTTGCTTTCGTGAATTTTTACCTTACATCTGGTGTCTTACCACCGCATATTCGTCATCCAGTCGAAAGTAGGGACATTCCTGCTGGGTTCCGGATAAAAAGCGGTACATTTCATCTTCATCCAGATTCACCATGCAGCAATAGCATTCATAGTCTTCGTCATATTCATAATTGACACAAGCGTCACAATTAGTCATTTTCCCTCTCTCCGCATATGCCTTTCATGGATGTATCCTACATTATCCTCATATGCTTTTGTCTGTTTTGCTTCGGTTTCATTATGGTATTTTCACTGTTTCATGAGTTGCCATGCAAGTACTGATAGATTTCCCGTTTTCCGACACCCCTGTCTTTTGCCACCTGCTTCATGGCGGATTTATTATCCATGCCCTGCTCTTCGTAATAAGCCATATGTTCTTCAATGCTCATGGATTCCCAGGATGCGATCTCTTCCTGTCGTTTCTCTTCCGGACTTTTCCCTTCCACTACCAGGACATATTCCCCGCGGGGCTCCTCTGTCTTGTAGTAATCCAACGCCTTTTCCAAAGTGGTGGGGAATACGGTCTCGAACTTCTTGGTCAGTTCACGGCACAACGTGATCCGCCGCTCCCCCAGTGCCGCATACAGTTCCTCCAGTGTCCGGATCAGATGATGAGGAGCTTCATAGAGGATCATGGTACGGCTCTCGGTCTTCAGTTCCTCCAGGATCATTTTCTTTTCCTTTTTATCTGCAGGCAGAAATCCTTCAAAGCAAAACCTTCTCGTACTGAGTCCCGACAAAGTCAGCGCCGTAATGCATGCTGCCGGACCCGGCAGAGAAGTGACGGGAACGCTCTGCTCCTGGCACATCCGCACCAGTACTTCACCGGGATCGGAGATCGCCGGGGTACCGGCATCAGTGACCAGTGCAATATTCTGTCCATTCAGCAGCTGTCCTACCAGCTGGTGCGCTTTTTCTACTTTATTGTACTCGTGGTAACTGGTCATAGGTGTGTGGATGTCGAAATGATTCAGCAGCTTGATACTGTTACGGGTATCCTCCGCCGCGATCACATCCACCGTCTGCAGGGTCTCCACCACCCGCGGTGTCATATCACCCAGATTTCCGATAGGCGTCGCACACAAATATAAAGTTCCGGGCATGAGCTCCTGCCTCCTTTCCAAATCACTTTCCCTTTTTAATATCCATATATATCATATATTTCCGGCATATATACTCCCGGCGCCTGGTATACGATCAGCGGCTTCTCCACCGTCATGCGGGGTTTGCCGCCTCGCACCGCCTCGATGAGCACCATATTGGGCTCCTTGTCGATGTAGGGATATACCAGCTGCATCCGTTTCGGCTCCAGTTTGTATTTTACCAGCATGGTCATGATCTCCGCCAGCCGAAAAGGGCGATGTACCATGTAAAAATGTCCGCCGGGCTTTAACAGTTTTGCTGTCCTGCTGACCACATCCTCCAGCGTGCAGAGCACTTCGTGTCTGGCGATTGCTTTTGGTTCCTCCGGGTTCGTCAATCCATGCTGTCCGATCATATACGGAGGATTGCAGGTAATACAGTCAAAGGAAGCAGCCGGGAAAATCTGGTCTGCTTCCTTGATGTCTCCTGTCACGATGTCAATGCGATCCTGCAGGTCATTCAGTGCCACGCTGCGTCTCGCCATATCTGCGCTCTCCTCCTGGATTTCCAGTCCGGTGAGATGAGAACAGTGGTATTTTGCCTCCATCAGAAGCGGGATGATCCCGGTGCCTGTGCCAAGGTCAAGCATCGTATCCTTTTCTCTGGCATGGGCAAATCCTGTCAGAAGCACCGCATCCATACCGAAACAAAATTTCTCCGGATTCTGTATGATCTGATAACCGTTCCGCTGAAGGTCATCGATCCGCTCTTTTTCCTTCAGTTCAACCTTCATTCGTATTCTCCGGTTTTCTTCCGTTACCATTATTACCGTTATTCCCGTCTCTTCTGCCGCCGTGTCTCGGTCTTCTGCGGGAAGAATTGTCCCGCTGGGATCTGCGCTCGCCTTCCTGACTGTTACCGCCTTCCTGTTGTATCTGACTGCCTGAACGGGACTGCTCATTGCCGTTCTCCCTTACCTGATCCGGACGGTTCTCGCGGCGTCTGTCACCACGATTATTGTCCCTGCGGTTCTCATTTCTGCTGCCATTGTCACCACCGCGGTTGTCATTGCGGTTCTGATGCTCGCCATTACGGTTATTTTCCCCGCGGTTATTATTTCTGCGGTTGTCGTCCCTGCGTCCGTCGCGTCTGCGGTTTTCTCCACGGTTGTCACCACGATTCTCTCCGTCAGTTCTCTGCTCTCTGCGGTCCTGACGCTGCTCCGCACGTTTTTCTGCGCGTTCTTCCGCTTCTTCCTTCTCCTCGATCTCCTCTAACTTCTCGAGTTCCTTCTGTTCTTCCTTAGACAGTTCCTGACCGCCCTTTTTGCCGCGGCGTCTCTTGAATTGTAACGTGTCTGCCTCGTACTCCTTCAGTTCCTTCTCGTCACCGGCTTCTACCAGTACCTTGACCAGCTGACGCAGTACGTTGACGCTCTGTACTTCTCCATGCAGTCCGTCCGCCGTCTGGACATAGTCGCCCACACCGGGAAGCTTGCGGTTCAGTTCCTCGTAAGTGTCTTCCTCATTTTTCAGACAGCACATCAGTCTGCCGCAGACTCCGGAGATCTTCGTCGGATTCAGGGACAGATTCTGCTCCTTCGCCATCTTGATGGATACCGGTACGAAATCCGACAGATAGCTGTGGCAGCACAGAGGCCTTCCACAGATGCCGATACCACCGCGGATCTTTGTCTCATCACGGACACCAATCTGACGCAGCTCGATACGGGTCTTGAACACACTTGCCAGATCCTTTACCAGTTCGCGGAAGTCGATACGTCCATCCGCCGTAAAATAGAACAGCACCTTGTTATTATCAAAAGTATACTCCGCATCGATCAGCTTCATTTCCAGACCATGCTTTAAAATCTTCTCCTTACAGATCTTGAAGGCTTCCTTTTCTTTTTCTTTGTTGGCAGCCTCCTGCTCGATATCTCTCTCTCCGGCGATCCGCATCACAGGCTTCAGCGGCTGGATCACCTTGTCATCCTCCACTTCATGCACTCCCGCTACGACCGTGCCGAACTCAATACCTCTGGCGGTCTCCACGATCACGTGGTCGCCTCTCTTTATCTCAAGCTGCAGCGGATTGAAGAAATATACCTTGCCCGCTGTACGAAATCTTACACCGATTACTTTTGTCATATCTATCTACCTCACTGATGCCGTTGGCATCTTCATTTAAAATAATATGTAACTATTCAGAGCCAAGGCAATTTTCATAAATTTGCGAGGAATGCCGAATAATTACGATAACGTTAAAAATAACAGTTGCCTGCGCGAAATGCGCCTGCAACTGCTATTTTAGCATATCTTTGGAGAAATGACTACTGTAATATTATCGCTATATTTTGTCGCTTTTATATGTGTATGACAATTATTTATATTTTAGCATTGCTTTCCATCTGTATGGAAAATCCAAGTGCTTATTTGATATATATTTTTTATAGTTATTCACAAGTTTTACAAGTGGTTTCCATACGTTTTCATTCCACTTCTGATGATTTGGATACATAAGTTTTAACATATAAAGTTGTGCAAACAGTCGCCTTGTTGGAATATATTTCTCTGATGACGGCATTTTGGGGATTGCCGGAAATATCCAGTAATACAGTCTTGAATAATGTGCACACTTATTTCTAAGATCATTGAGACATCGCATCCAACTGTCAAGTGTTTGGTAGTTAATACTATAAAGATTTGCCGCAATAGCTGCCTTATCATTATTTTTCATTCCCCTGTAAAAATATGATAATGTGCCAAACGAGAAAAAATTCAATAATTACCCATATTGGAAAATGTCCGTTATATTTCTTCATATGATGCTGGACAACTGTTGTCCTTGCATTCTCTTTTATGCAAGAATTAATCCTTTTTGTGAAGGCAATATGGTCATGTTTATTATTATAATTACAAGCATCCATATATCCTTCCTCTCCATACTTATGTGCATGATAATATGCTAATTGTGAGCGAAAATAAACTTCTATTTCATCCACTACTCCGGCTATAAGATTTCGTAATTGCTCATCAAATTCATATATTGCCTGAAGTCTTTCAAATGTAATATTGGGAAATAATGAACCGTGTCCATTGATTTGAAATGGAAGAAAATATCCAGAAAAACGATAGTAGTTAACTTGCTTTAGAAATGTCTTTGCGCTTACATCATCTATAATAGCAATATTTTTGTTCTTTAGTATTGCTATCTGCTGATCATATGTCTTCGGTTTTTTAATAAGCACTCCTCCTCTTTAGAAAAAATGTGCCCCCATTTGACACTTCTATGAGAGGTGTGGGGGCTTCTGGTAATATTATTATATCCAAAATCATGGAAATTGCAACTGAAAAATTATAGTTTGACTCTTTTTTTAACGCGGATTATTATGATATTTCCATATATAGTCTGGGCACCACTTGGGTCTATGCTTTTGGTATAATGACAATGCAAGTTTCTGATATAATTCCTCACACTGATATTCTTTTGGAAGTTCATCAATGTGCTTTATTGTATAGTTTGCGTTTTTTCTGCAATTTCAATAAAATATCGCCTTATATGCGCCTGTTCTTTCATTCTTGCCAAATATGGTGCATTTTTTATTATTGCTAATTCGCCACAACTTTTCACATATTTTTGCAGCAAGTCATACGTAAAGTACTTTGCAGGATAATATTTCAAAAAATCATCATCCAATTTATTCATAAGTTGTTCTCTTATTATCCTATCTTTAAACATGCTATCCGGTACCAGTGACATAAACAGTTCAATCTCCTCATCCTTTGCACGGCACAATGGAAACACCTTTCCGCCCCAGTTTTCATAGCTAATATACGGAAATAAATTTCTTTTATTTCTCCCAAGTATTATTTTCCGTAACATTTTTTCTGTTACATCTTCTCTCCGTAACAGTAATATATTTTTCCAGTTATCCTCTATTAGATTATACCCACTTATCTCATTACTTTTAAATTCAATTTTTGAGGCCACAAGTGTATTGTCCCATTCGCGAAGCAAATTTGCCGAGAACAATCGTTGTACCTGATTTACTCTTCTAGAAACAGCATATAAGCTTTCTTTTCTGTCTATAAAAATCATTTTGTCAATATATTCTGACAAGTTTTGCTGCGGTTGACATATCAATGCATTCTCTTTCTGTAACACTCCTAATATCTTTTTCTGTTCCTCAATTTGCTCGGCTGTGGTTATTTGTTCACTAAGTCTTTCCTTATTAATCGATTCTAATAGTTTGTCAAATGATGCAAACTGTTTTGCAACTCCAAATACAGGAGAATAGTAGTAGGTTAACTTACCATCATATGGATTTACCATGATATGATTATAATAATTCACATCTACAATACATCCATGTATTGTGCCGTTAAAGCCAAGTCGTTTTACTTCTGACGCTATTCTTTCTTGTACCAATCTATATGGCTTTAATCCTTCATAAAATGACTTTACCATAGATAAAAATGTCTCATTATAATAATCCATGCTATTTATCGTACTGACCTGCTTAACCATTCCTCCTACACACATTTTGACTCCTTTTTGTGTCTTTACAAAAAAACCATAGTATCCGTCATGTTTTATCAGGTATAAGCCGGCATCTTTTTGCTTTAAAATATTGTTTATGAGCTTAGGCTCATTCAATCTCTCTCCAATATATCTATAATAAAGCACATATTCCTCTATACTAATTTTGTGGCATCCATCCGTATATCTAATGAAAGGATCATACACGCACCCCAAACTACATAATTTCATTTGAATATTTCCCGTATATCCTATCTGATTATCCGCAAAAATTGTCCTATATTTATCACGAACATATCTGTTGTGATGATCATGCCCATAAAAATATATACATTGGGAATCTTCCTCTCCTTCTTTTAACCAATCATTTACAGGGCAATGGCTGATTACAATCAACGGCAAGTGCATTTTTTTTGCTTTTAAAAGATATTTTTTGTATATTGAATAAAATATTTCTGACTCTTTAATCTCTTCATCCCTGTTGTTTATTAAATCCTTCGAATAGCACAAGTTCGTAGTGTTATACATTTCATTATATTTGGAGAAACCAGTTCCTCCAAATATAAGACACTTCGGAACACTACGTTTATCTATATAATCATATTTCATAAAACCATCATTAATAAGAAGGTGAATCCCATGCTTTGCAGAAAGTTTCATATACTGTTCATAGCACTCTTGCCTTGTAGAATAAGCAGACAATTCGTGATTTCCCAACACATATAACACCTTTTCCATAGATGGAATCTCTTTATTAAGACACGAGAAAAAAATATCAACTATCGCTATGTCATCAGCTATATCTCCATCAATAATAATGTAGTCAAAATATCCCCTTTTTGCTCTGTCCTTGTTTTCTCCAAAAATATCAATTACCAATTTTCGAATTGCCGGAGGCAAAGATCTTTTCTTTATAGTTTCAAACCCTTCAATGTGAAATTCTAGATGAATATCCGAAATGTAAAAAATATTCAAACTATCCCAAATATTTTTTACAGGAAATTGTATTTCATTCTGCCACAGCGAAACATCATTCATTCACCAGTTCCTCCGTTTGTACTATAGCGCTACTATTCTTCCTTCTTGTAAGAAATTAACTTAATTGTAGCGTCGTGAAATACCAGAATCAATAGGAAATCTTTCGTAGATATATAGTTAGAAACTAATACTGCCTGACATGCTTTTTCCAGTAGAAAAATTTGTATACAAAAATTACCAAAAAAGCGGCCTCCTTTTACAGTTAGCCGCTTTCTAATATTATCATTAGGATCTGAGTTCCACACCCAGCTTATTGTTCAGGTTCTTGAGAATCTTCTTCACGTAGCCGTCCACTGCCTCTGTGGTGAATTCTTCCTCCTTCGGGGCAAAGGTTACGGTGAAGGCCATGGACTTCTTCTCGGGTCCCACCTGTAATCCCTCATAGACATCGAAGAGTTCTACGGACTCTACGAAGCTGCTGGCTTCCGCGATGGCCTTCTCTACCTCGCCACAGGTAACGGACTTGCTCATTACCAGTGCCAGGTCTCTGGTCTCCTTGGCGAACCTGGAGATCGGTGCGAAGGTAGGAACCTTGCCGTATACGGGACGCAGGGCTTTCAGATCGATCTCTGCGATGTATGCGGATTCACGCATATCTTCTTCCTTCTGGATCTCGTAGGTCAGCTGACCCAGGTAGCCAATCTCTTCGCCGTTGTACAGAATCTTTTTGCAGTACGATAAGGATGCAGGAAGGTCTTCTTGTCCTCTACATATTCGAAATCAATGAACAGTGTCTCTGCTACCGTGTCTACCAGACCTTTCAGGGTGAAGAAATTCTCTTCCTTACCCCAGATACCGATGCAGATGGTCTCTCTCTCATCGGGATACTCGGTCAAAGGCAGATCCTTAGGGATGAATTTATTGCCGATCTCGTATACTCTGCCTTCCAGACAGCCGTTCTTCTGATTACGGGCGATGGCATGAATCATCTGAGGTGCCAAAGTGGTACGCATCAGGGACAGATCCTCGTTGATCGGGTTGATCAGACGGATGGCCTTTCTCTCCGGTGCATCCTCAGGCAGGCCTAACAGATTCAGATCGGAAGGAGAGAAGAAGGAATAATGTACACCCTCAAATGCGCCCTGTGCACACAGTGCTCTCTTGATCTTAAGCTCGGTCTTCTGTTTGGTATTCATGCCGCCGCTGGTTACGGCTGCTGCCGCGAGGAAGGTCGGTGTTACGTGGTCGTAACCGTACATACGGATCACTTCCTCTGCAATATCGGGATAGGATTCCATATCTTCACGATATGCGGGTACCTGAATGGTCAGTTCGTCACCGTTAATTACGGGCTGGAAGTTCAGGGATTTTAAGATTCTCTCAATATCAGCGGTAGGTACTTCAATACCCAGTACACCATTTACTTTCTTGATGCTTGCCTTCATCTCGGCAGGCTCGATGGAGTTGCCGGTGCTGACTTCTACGTGAGTAGAGGATACTTTACCGCAGCCCAGCTCCTCGATCAAATGCAGTGCTCTCTTGCTGGCCATAACGGTAGCATACTCATCCACACCCTTGGCATATCTCTGGGAGGAATCGGAAGACTGTCCCAGTGCTCTGGAGCTCTTGCGGATATTGTCTCTTGCAAATTTTGCGGACTCGAAGATGACAGCCTCTGTGGTGTCGCGGATCTCGGAGTTCAAACCACCCATGATACCGGCTAAAGCTACGGGCTTTACGCCATCGCAGATAACGAGGTTATTTTCGTTTAATTCAAACTCTTTTTCATCCAGGGTCATGATCTTTTCCTTGTCATGGGCACGTCTTACATGAATGGCATTGCCTTCAATGTAAGAAGAATCAAATGCGTGCATAGGCTGACCCAGCTCTTTTAAGATGTAGTTCGTGATATCTACAACATTGGAGATAGAACCGATGCCCACCAGTGCCAGACGCCTCTTCATCCATGCGGGGGATTCACCGATCTTTACATCGGATACGTAGTGTGCGATATATCTGGGGCACAGATCCGGAGCATCCACAGTTACGGTAAATCCGTCCTTGGTAATGCCGCTCTCAGTATAATCCAGTGCCGGAGTCTTCACAGGCTTATTCAGGATAGCCGCTACTTCTCTGGCAATACCGAAGATGCTCTCGCAGTCCGGTCTGTTGGCGGTAATGGCAATGTCGAAGATCCAGTCATCCAACTGTAACAGGGGCTTTACGTCCGCACCGACCTAAGCATCCTCCGGCAGTACCAGCAATCCGTTGTAGCCAGCGCCGGGATACAGATCCTCGTTCAGTCCCAGCTCAGTACCGGAACACAGCATACCGCAGGACTCATAGCCACGAAGCTTGCCTTTTTGATCTTCATGGTACCTTCGATGGTCACATGATCTTTTGCGGTAGCATATACCTGCGCACCTTCCAGTGCTACAGGGTATTTGCCGCCTGTGTGTACGTTATCTGCACCACAGCAGATCTGCAGGGGCTCTGCGCCTCCTACGTTTACCTTACATACATGTAAGTGGGTCTCAGGGATCGGCTCACACTCTTCTACCAGACCTACGACCACACCACTGATATCCTTGCCTACTTCATAGGATTCCTCTACCTCAAATCCGCAGGAAAATAACTTTTCCTCCAGTTCCTTGGCTTCTACATCAATATCTACATATTCTTTTAACCAACTAAGTGGTACTAACATATCTTTTACCTCCTTCGGCGTCGTCTTTTACGACGTCCTCTCGTACTATTCCTTGCATTGCTACTGTTCTAAAATCATATTTCCGTGATCTTAGTCATCATTGATCTGATCCAGTACTCTCATATCAGATTGATATAACAGTTTGATATTGTTAATACCGTACTTTAACATTGCCAGACGCTCAATACCGATACCGAATGCCAGTCCACTGTACTCCTCGGAATCAATGCCACAGTTCTCCAGTACCTTCTTATTCACGATACCGGCACCCAGTACTTCGATCCAGCCGGTACCCTTGCACAGACGACAGCCACAGCCTCCGCAGGCGAAGCAGCTGACATCCACCTCTACGGAAGGCTCGGTGAACGGGAAGTAAGAAGGACGCAGTCTTGTGGTGGTACCTTCACCGAAGATTTTCTGTACCAGTACTTCCAACATACCCTTCAGGTCGCACAGAGTGATGGTCTTGTCTACTACGAGACCTTCCATCTGGGTAAACATGGGAGAATGGGTCGCATCATCATCGGAACGGAATACTTTACCGGGGCTCAGAATCTTGATGGGAGGCTTCTGGCTCTCCATCACGTGTACCTGACCTGCAGAGGTCTGGGTTCTAAGCAGAAATTCCGGAGACAGGTAGAAGGTATCCTGCATGTCTCTTGCGGGGTGATCCTGCGGGGTATTCAGTGCGGTGAAGTTGTAATAATCGGTCTCGATCTCAGTACCTTCATATACGCTGAAGCCCATGGATGCGAAAATGTCGATTAACTGGTTACGCACCTGAGTTACAGGATGCAGATTACCGGTCTTACGGCTCTTTGCCGGCATGGAGATATCGATCTTCTCACTCTCGTAGCGCAACTCCATCTCTTTTTCTTTTAACTTTGTATTCAGCTCGTCAAAATGCTCGCTGGCCCAGTTCTTCAGTTCATTGACTTTCTTACCGAAGTCAGCTTTCTCTTCCTTTGGTACGGAACCCATCTGCTTCATCAGACCACCGATAATACCGTTCTTGTCCAGAATGGTCTTCTTGTACTCGTAGACACCCTTGGTATTCTCAATCTTTTCCAGTTGTTCCCGGATGTCGGCTTTGATCTGTTCGACTTTTTCATTCAATTCGTTTAAATCTGCCATCTTACTCCTCATTTCTGTGTGAATGATTCACACGTATTTTTTACTTGTGCCTGGGGAAATTTATATACAAGAAAACCGCGCATACAACTTCACCCCATTGGGACGAATTTATATCCGCGGTACCACCCAAATTCCTTATGTGAAAAATGAAAATTATTTTTACATTCACGATAAGACTCTTAACTCACGTAACGAGTGAGGAAACGTCATACCCTACCAAATCCATGCTCTCTGCTCTCGAATTCTTCCGGTATGCGGCTCGCGTGGGAATTTCGATTCTGCTTGAACCTCAGGAAGCTTTTCAGCCGGTGGGCTTCCCTCTCTGTCAGGAAAATAGAACCTTACTGTGCACGTTCATTGCCTTTACTCTGATATGATAATACCGAAATAGCGGAAATGTCAAGGTTTTTAACTCTCAAATCTCAGTATAATACTTCATCTTTTTCATATCACTAACTCTACCTTATTAGATAATCGTTTGAAATAAATAAAAGAATACTTCTCCTAAAGTCTGGCAGAAGAACTCTTTAAGAGAAGTATTTCCTTTTAAATTACATTTTATAAAAGTTCAAGGCTAACCTTCTATTTCGTTAATAGGTATTTTTAACAAAAAATGTTCCTGAGAGTTCTCACAGGCAATATAAATCAAATTCTTTTGCGAATCCACAAATCCATGCGGATAAAAGAACGGTTCATCAACCTTTGTCAATGGGATTTTTTTATTCCATGTCCTTGTTCCATCACTACTTACCCACATTTCCAATGGTTTTCTTTTGTTCCAGTCGCAAAATTCCTGACACATGGTAGGATTATGTATTAATAATATGTTATTTCCTGATTTCAGCAAGGTAATTTTTGATGCTGGATTTGGAATATCTGTTTTTTCCGGTTTGCTCCATGTTTTCCCGTAATCATCACTAAAAGAACGATAAAGATATCCCGTGAATTCTGCCCTCATAAGCATAACCAGCTTACCGTTTTCATACTCCGCAATATTATTTTCCCAAAGCGGTGTCTGTGCCTTCAAGTATCCTTCTATGTGAAAGCTTTTGCCATTGTCTTCTGTTCGCAGCACGCCGCATCGAAATGGCCAATTTTCATCAATACCATCATTTGGTACGGAATGAAGTTTCCAATCCCATGCTCCACAGCATTCCTGCCAATATATCGGAAATACCCATGCTCCATTGCTAAGCACAATTCCTTGTCTGACACTTCCACTTATAATTCCATTCGGAAGAGACTGTGGCTCTGACCAGGTTTCTCCGTTATCTATGCTAAAAGAACGATATAAAATCAGCTCTCTATATCTTGACGGAGCATAATACGTCATCAAAAAGAGGCACACTGTATTGTCGTGGCAAAACAGTTCTGTTGCCCACACGGCACGTTCACTATGTTGAAAAATTATTTCCGGTGCACTCCATGTACAGCCATCATCTTTGCTTCGGCTGATAATTACCAGATTTTGATTCGCCGGTTCTGTCTTACCTCCACTTAAGCAGACACATACTAAATCACCGTTTGGCATGCGCCTCAAAAGAGGTTCTCTTGCATACTCAAAGTCTGGTTTTGCTCTCAATATTAAATTAGCCGTGTAATTAAAAGGGTCTCTATTATTTGTCATATCTCTCTATTCCTTTACCGCACCTACAGTAATACCTTTTGTGAAGTACTTCTGAAAAAACGGAAAAACAATGATAACCGGTAATGCACCGATAAATGCCATTGCCATCCTAACCGTTCCTGACGGCACATTCGCTATAATGGAATTAACATCTGATGTAGCTGACATATTTTGTGAAAGGAACTGTAGGTCTGTCATTATTTTATTTAAAAAATTTTGTAAGGTATAATAATTAACATCCGTAACAAACAGCAATCCATTATACCAGTCATTCCAATAGCCAACTCCAACCAGAAGTCCTATAGTAGCTAAAATAGGTTTTGATATCGGCAGTACAACATTTCGAAAAATAGATATTTCTCCCGCTCCATCAATACGTGCCGCTTCCAACAGCACTTCCGGAATGTTTTCATTAAAAATGTTCTTACCAGTAATACATTAAAACCATTCACCAATAAATGGGGAAAGAGTAATGCCCACATTGTATTTTTAATATGGAAAATTTGTGTATACATCAAATATGTTGGCACCATTCCACCATTAAACAACATTGTAAAAAAAACAAAAAGCATGATCAGCTTTCGTCCAACCAGTTCTTTACGTGAAATGGTATATGCCAAAAGTACGGTTACCATTATCCCTAAAGCAGTCCCCATAAAAGTAACTAAAATTGAATTTAGAAAGGATTTCGAAATTACCGTTCCTTGTTTAATCAGAAATTCATACGCTTCTAAACTCCATTTTTGGGGAAAATATGTATATCCGTATAAATTCAAAACATCATTATCTGTAAAGGATGCCACTGCCATCAAAACCACAGGAGCAATGCACATAAATGAAATGATTCCTAGCACGACATATGCCACAATAATCACTATACTATTTCGTTCTTTTTGTTTCCTCATAACTCCACTCCTTTAGAACAAAGCATTTGAAGGACTAATTTTCCGAACCAGAAGGTTAGTTAAAAACACCAGAATAAATCCAACAATTGATTGATATACTCCTGCTGCTGATGCCATTCCCACATCACCCAGCTGAATGAGAGATCGATACACATAGGTATCAATTGTGTTTGTCACGCTAAACAGTGCTCCGGAGTTCTGCGGAACCTGATAAAACAATCCGAAATCTGAATAGAACACTTTACCAACAGCAAGCAAAACCATCATTATAATTGTAGGTTTTAAAAATGGAAGGGTAATATACCAGATTTGCTTCATCTTTCCCGCACCATCTAATTCTGCTGCCTCATAATAATCCTTGCCGATTGAAATGACACTTGCATAATAAATAATTGCAAGAAATCCAAAATTCTTTAATGTATTTACAAATAAAAGAATAAAAGGCCAATACTTCGGTTGACTATACCACTCAATGGTATTCATTCCCAGTTTGGTAAGAATTTGTGTATTGACAAATCCAAGATCATTTCCCAGAAAAGCATAAACCAGATATCCCACAATAATAATTGATAAAAGATATGGAAGTAATATGACTGTCTGGAAAAACTTAATGTGTATGCCCTTACGAATTTCATTCAACAGTATAGCTATTGTAAGTGCAACCAGTGTATTCAAAACTATAAATGCTAAATTATAAAGAAGTGTATTTCTGGTAATAATCAATGAAGTTGAAGTGCTAAATAAATATTTAAAATTGTTAACACCATTCCACGGACTTCCCCAAATACCATCTCTATAATTAAATTCTTTAAATGCAACCACAAGCCCAGTCATTGGTAAATAGTTATTTATCAATAAATATAAAATTCCCGGTAAGGCCATTAAATATAATGGCAGCTGCCGTTTCATTTTTTTCAGTTTTTGCTTTTTCATCAATAAATCACCTTCCTAATTTAGAGACAATAAGACACGGTTTATTTTATTAACAGATGTCGATACTGACGAAATCACAATAAACCGTGTCTTGCTTCCATACTGCTTACTTCTCAGCCACCCAACTGTCCAACTGTCTCTGTTTCTCTGCAATCACCTTTTCAATACCAGCCTCACGCAGAGCCTGTATAAATTTAGGCAAATATTCTTCCGGATCTAATTCACCATTTTCCAAACCAAGTCGATATTCTGCTAATACACTATCCAAAGCAGCAATTTCTGACTTAACTGAAGAGGAATCAAATATAAAACCAATTGCCTGCGACTGAATTGCATTTTCATTGAAAGCCTTCATCTCATCATAATAATTATCATTTTCTACTGTTTCCCATGCATAAGAAATAAGCTGATTACCAAACGACCATCCCTGGTTAAGCCCATATCCATCATTTTCAGAGGTAACACCTTCCGGGTAAGTAATTAAAGTGTTGGTACCTTTCACACGTTCATAATGTACACCCTCAATACCCCAATCAATAATATTAAGCACATCCGGATCTGAATACAGCAAATTCAGAAACTTTAATACAGGGATCTCATCTTCACATGTAATAGGAATAGCCATAACAACTCCATTAATGGAATCCGTTGTAGCAACGGCCTGTGACATACGCGCATCCAGGGTAGGAATCCCTGTTGAATTCTGTACATCTACATAGCCGCCCGGCTTTTTATCTCCCATGTAGGAGAATAGTCTTCCTGACTTATATAAGCCCATACCCGTATCCGGGTTGATAGAACCATCACTTAAAATCCAGCCCTTATTGTACCAATCACGAATATAATTCAGCGTATCTTTATACCATTCGGTTTCATACAAATTTACCAACTGATAGTCATTTTCGCCGCAATTCATCAGAACCCCATAGTAATCGCCCATCTTATCAAATGAAGCAAATCCGGATTCCAGTATACTTTTTCCATTATCCTGAGAAGACGTCATAACCATACCCGGTTCCTTCTCAGAAACAATTGCAAATAATTCCGCCAGATCATCTGTATTGGAAATATTTTCTCCCATTTCTACCAGGTCATATTTCTCCAGAATCTCTTTGTTCAAAGAAATTCCTCTTGCCTGTGCCATATCTTTATTTACCGGCAGACCGTATATTTTGTCCCCAACTGTTGATGCTTTCAGATAATCCCCTAAAGCATTGACTACCCCAGGTGCATATTCCTGCAGTGTATCCTGTGCAATCGGCAGAAGCTTATTCTGATTAATCGCAGAAGTGAAATCACCACCAAACATAATATATAAATCTAACTTTTCATTACCAGAAACCATTAGGTTTATTTGCTGGTTATAAGTACCAAGGCTTAATGGCACGAGTTCTACCTCTACATTAATCTTTTTACGAGTCTGTTCATTTAAGGCCTCTTCAATCATGTCCATATCTTCCGGAATGAATAAATTGCAGAAAAATGCAAATGTTATCTTGTCCGGTTCTGTGCTTTGTTGCTCCGATGATTCTGACAACACTTCTTTGGTTGAATTTTTAGATGCCGTTTCTGTTTTTCCACAGCCTTGCAGCAACGACGAAAACGCCAACAAGGCAGCACACATAATAGCTACATATTTTTTTCTTTTTTTCATTAATCTTCTCCTTTTCTTTATAATAGATTTTTAAACCTCTTTCATACCCTGTGCACATAATCTATCATACTTTCTTTCGTCATATCTGCCCTATTTTCGACTTTTTTTATCCAATTTTTGACATTATGTACAAATAATATTCTAAATATGCTATATAATATATAGTGCTACATGTCAAAAATACCAAGCTTTAGAAATGAGGAAGAAACGATTATGAAAGGAACCTTAAAGCAGACTGTAAACAAATTTATTTTTCTTTTTGTAGTTCCACTAAATATTCTTTTAATCATAACCAATTCTTTCTTTATGTTTTCCACCTATCGGCAAACAAAAATATCTACTGAAAATATGGTTAATTATTTTTTAGACGATATTGATTCTCGTTTGAGTACGATTTCGTTCTTTCTCATAAAAAAACGGAACAGAGGATCTAGCTTTTTCAAAGCATTGCTTATGATTATGTCGGCAGAGATTATGCATTGGAAAAAATTCACTTATACCAAAATCTTAATTCAAAAATTGATCTTTTGCCCGGAAATTGCCTATTTATTTATGTTTCATTCTGAAAACAACGAAATGGTCATCGTCCCTTCTTCAGAATATGTGTCGCATGGCAGTTATCAGGCAAAAGAGACTCTTTGCGAAATGTTGAAAAATCCTGAACAGTTTCTGAATGCTTCCTGGACATTAATTACACTGCAGGATCAACAGTTTTTGTTGCGCTTATTTAAATGTAATAACGCTTATCTTGGGGTCTGTGTACCGACAGATTCCATGATTCAAAAGTTAAAAAATTACAGTTTTTCCAACACAGCTGTAACAATTGCACCAACCGGTCCTTTTACAGACAAAAATAGTATGCTTGATTTTTTTCTCTTACGGCATTTTCAAATTACAGCTGATTCATCCACCGGAGATTTTTCAGTATTTTTATCTGCTGACATTCCATTACAGAATTATATTACTATTGTCTTATGTTGGATTACGACCTTTTTCTCACTATGTTTGCTATCTTTAATTCCAATAGCAAATACATATTTACAAAGAAATATATTAAACCCAATCCTTATATTTATCGAACATATGGATAGTATACGGGATAATGACTTTTCTTCCGAACTGACTGAAAATATGGGAAGCATGGAGATGGATCATATGGCAGCTTCTTTTAACACCATGATTCATAGAATACAGACAATGAAAATTGAGCTTTATGAAAAAGAACTGCAGCGCACTCAACTGGATTTACAATGTCTGCAGCTTCAGTTAAGCCCTCATTTTTTTATAAATACATTAAATACCATTTATTTTCTCTCCATAAATGAAGAAAACTTGCAGTTACAGTCTCTTACCTTAGAATTTATGGAATATTTCCGGGCTGTATTTAAAAGCAGTTCATCCCTCATTCCTTTAAGAAAAGAACTGGAACAATGCTCGCATTATATTTCCATACAGCAGGTTCAAAAAGCGCAAAAGCCACAGGTACATTTCAATATTCCCGATTCATTGACTGGCTGTATGATTCCTCCGCTTACCATATTGACTTTTTGGAAAATTCAATAAAATATGCACATGAACAGCTCAAGCTCCTAAAACTAAATGTATCTGCCATACTTCAGCAAGAGGATGCTTCTTATTACCTTATACTTACGATAAGGGACAATGGGGTTGGCTTCCCCGATTCACTTTTGCAAGATATTGAAAATTATACACCGCCTTTTTCCATTGAAACGAACATATTGGCTTGAAAAATCTTTTTAAGCAGGTTCTACTATTTTTATGACGGTAATGCATTTATTCACCTGTGTAATCCGAAGACCGGCGGAGCCTGTGCAGAAGTAAAGATTCCAATTGAACTTTAGAAAGGATTTTGTTTATGATATTGCTTATGGTCGACGATGAACCAATAATCATTCAAACATTAGCTCGTTCTATTTCCATAGAATCATTAAATATTGAAAAAATACTCCTTGCTTATAGCGCAGAAGATGCAAAAAGATATTTTTTAAATGAGCCCATGATTGACTTAGTTATGTGTGATATCGAAATGCCCCAAACAAATGGATTAGCCTTGCTTTCCTGGATTCGGGCTAATTATCCGCAAACAGGTTGTGTCTTTGTGACTAATTACAGTGTATTTCAATATGCCCAGGAAGCAATACGGCTTGGCTGCCTGGATTATATTCTAAAACCCATAACACCACAACAAATAACTGCATCTATTGAAAAATGTATTGACAAACTCCATCATCCAGATAAGGATCTTTATTTAAACCAATATTTGCAGAAAGAAAGTTTATGGCACGATATGCTTTTCTCCTATATTTCCGGTCATGAGTATATCTTACCGTCTCAGACCATGTTGGATATACTCTATTATCCGGTACTTTTTATTATTGACCGCCAGCAATGTAATAATATTCAACAAGTTGCCGATTTACGTTATAACGTTCAAAAACAAATTTACACAGAAGTACAAACATTTAGTCCACATGCTGTTGTCTTTAGCTACCAGCTCCAAAACACTTTTATCCTGTTTCCTTGCAAGGTACAATATATTGAGGAAGTAAAACAACAGATTAAAAATATGTATACAGCCCTCGTAAAAAATAGCCTTCCACTGCTATGTGTCACCGGATATAATGCCAAAATCCCCGTGTTGCTGGGTGAGATGAAAGATATGCTCCAATTAGAATCTACATGGTCCACAAAATATTTTTGAATTTGCTGAAGTTAATGAGAGCTTATTACCCAAAAACAGTTCGCTTGTTTATGTAGTGCAAAATTACATTAAAGAGCATTTGGAACAGGAAATCTGCCGAAATACCGTTGCGGACTATATACATATGAACCCAGATTATCTTGATCGTCTTTTCAAAAAAAGAATTTGGATTATCTGTCTCTCAATATATTAAGGAAAAGAAGATTGATTACGCCAAAATGCTATTACGCACCACAAATTTGAGTGTAAGTGAAATTGCACAACGTTTAGGTTATATTAATCTATCTCATTTTACAGCTTCATTTAAACAAATTACAAATATGACACCTGTTAACTATCGTAAAAAATATTAACTTCATCGGTAATTTCCTCTATTCATACCCTGAATATGAAAGTGAGGTACAACAATGAAACATATACACATTCCTGAAACAAATATCACTATACCAAGAATAGCTGCAAGTTTTGCTCCAGCCGGCAGTGATTACACCGACACACACAATTATTATCTGGTAGATGCATATCTGGAACTTGGTGGCACATTTTTAGATACTGCAAATGTATACGGTCGATGGTTTGAGCAAAGACTTCCGGTAAATGAATTGTGGTTGGGAAGATATTTTTCCGAAAGGCACAACCGGCACCACTTTATTCTGGATAGTAAAGGTGGCGCATTAAATCCTTGGGATAAATCCATCCCCCGAATTAATTCCGAGTGTCTGCGCCATGATTTGGAAAACAGCCTATCCAATCTTCATACGGACTATCTGGACTATTACTGGGTTCATGTTGATGATCCTGCTGTTCCTGCGGGTGAAATACTTGAAATTATGAATCAATTCAAAAAAGAGGGGAAAATTCGCTATTTTGGATGCTCTAACTGGAGTGCAGAGCGCATTCATGAAGCTATGCGTTACGCTGATGATAAAAAAATCACCGGCTTTACAGCACATCAAACTATGAAGAATGTTGCGTATCCCAACATGCCCGCTGTTTTATATGATGGAATGACATATATTTCTTCTGAACTGGAACAATTACACACAAATAATCAATTCCCGTTATTTGCTTATACAGCAGCAGCCAGAGGTTATTTTTCACTTGCAGACCGGACAGACTTTCAAACCGCGCCGCAGTATCGATCCTGTCGGGAATTATTTGATAACAATAAGTCAAGGGAACGACTTACCGCTATTAAAAAGCTTGCCAAAGAAACCGGCTGGGATCTTACCCAAATTGTTCTGGCATACATTTATCAATTACCATATCCTTCTGTGCCGGTTATTGGTGTACAGTCACTGCGTGATATTGTTAATTGTCTAATAGCTATGGAATTACCAATTCCCACAGATTTCTTTGAAAAAATAATCAGCAAGGAGGTTCATCATGAATAAACCTACTTCCCCTGTTATTTTAGCTATTGGAGCACATGTTGGAGATATGGAATTAACTGCCGGGGGACTTTTATCTACCTGTGCAATGCAAAATTGGACTCCGGTTATTATTTCCTTAACTACAAGTGAAAAAAGTGCCAGTGCCACAGATGATTTAGACAAATTTATAGAAATGAAAAGGCGTGAGGCTACTTCTTTTGTTACTGAATTACATGGTCAAAGCATAATATATGATATTCCCGATGGTTTCCTTGTTCCAACAGATTCCTTATGCCTTGACCTTTGTGCCTTGATCCGCAAGCTGAAACCGCAGATTTTAATAACCCATTATCAAAGCACACACAAAGATCATATGGCTTGCCATACTATTGTTAATAATGCTGTTTTTTATGCATCCTTACCAGCCATCAAATGTGAGTATCCAGCTTACAACGTACCAGCATTTTATTACACAGAAAACTGGGAAGATTGTAGTTCCTTCCGGCCGCAAACCTTTTTTGACATAAGCGAAGGTTTTTCTCTATGGCAAAAGGCACTTGAGCAGGAGCAAAGTGTACAAAATTGTCCTTTTATGCCAATTGTAGAATATTATCGACTTAAAGCAAGAACCAATGGCATTCTTATGAATTGTGAATATGCTGAAGTTTTTATGAAGGCAGAAAATATTCGTTCGTTAAATAAAGGGAATTTATGATTTTTCCCCGATGCCGCATTGACCGACGGCACATGCTGAGAAGCAAACACCGCAATTTAATTCCGGTAAATTAGCTCTCCAGGTGTGCCGCACTGGCATCCGCCGCCATCTGCCAAAGTTCCTCCGCTCCGTACTTATTCCAGTTCGGATAGACACCGTAGACGATTTCGTATTTTCCGGCTGCAATGCTGTTTCTGCGGTTTATTTTCCGGTTCCGTTTTTTCCAGATCCGAATCGCAACAGATAGCAAATAGCTTTTCGGGAAAGTGTCCTGAGATTTCAACCGGTCATTTTTTTCAAAAAAATAGAAAGTGAAGCGTAAATTTCACTTTCTACTTATTCCTGTCTTTCTGTTAACCGTTCTCCTTGATCTCCAGCATCAAAAGTTCCATAGTCAGGTCAAAATTTACGTTAGCATCCAAGCGCCTCTTTGCCTTATCCAGGGCTTCGATGACTTCCTCGATTCCTTCATAGCTGCTGCGCTGGGCCACACGGCGGATGGCACTGATCTCTTCACGGAAAACGAGATGGTTCACATCACTGGTTGCCTTGAACAGGAGCACATCCCGGTACCAGATGGCGATCAGATCCAGATAATCATTGATCTGCAGCTTATATTCCGTAATCTTTTTGATCGCTGCGGTGATCTCACTCAGATCCATATCCTGAATATATTTCAATAGCGACAACGCTTCATTCTTAATATTATCGAAGTCCTCACTGGACGCCAGGGATTTCGCCTTGCCGATATTACCTCTGGCAAATGCCACACAGACCTCCGCTTTATAATCCGGCACCTGCAGCTGATGCATGAGATAATTACGCACCAGTTCATCGGCTACCGGCTTCATGTTCAGTACCACGCAACGGCTGAGGATCGTCGGAAGCAGAGAATTCACGTTAGAAGTCAACAGCATGATCACTGCATACTCAGGCGGCTCCTCCAGCGTTTTCAGGATTGCATTCTGCGCCTGGGGAGTCATCTTCTCCGCCTCGTTCATAATATAGATCTTATACGGGCTGCTGTAAGGCTTGATGGCAATATCGTTGTTAATCTGCGCACGAATATCATCTACGCTGATGGTATTCGGCTTCTCATGGCTGACATAGATAATATCCGGCTGATTGTCCGACAACGCCTGCTTACAGGAATGACATTCCTGACAAGGCTCGGTTCCGCCCTTTTCACACTGCAGGGTCATGGCAAATACTCTGGCAATAAATTCTTTGCCGGAGGATTTTTCACCGTTGATGATATAAGCATGGGAAATCTTCTTCGCCGAAATGGCGTTCTGTAAATGCTCTTTAATCTGTTCCTGACCTATGATGTCATGAAATGTTGCCATTGGTATTCCCCCTGTCTGTATCTTATTGTCTTTTTGGTCCTGCTTTTATCGTACTGCCTTCTTGCGAATCACGCAAGCGTTTCCTGTATTTTTCATCAGGTAAAGATATCCAATAACAGTCCCCGGATCTCCCCGATCTTGTTCAGGATCGCCAGATTGTCTTTTTCATCCTTCATCAGTTCCTGTGCCAGCTGATCCAGATTCTCATCCACCAGCCGGATAATGCCGTACACACGGTGCCGTCCTCTCCGATCCAGGAAGTTCTCTCTGGAAAAAGAATGGGATCTGGTCACCACTTCATTGAGAAATTCCTTGACCAGTCCACGATAATGCCGCATACCCTTCACATCCCGTTTCTTGGCCAGCTTTTCGCCCTCTGTGGTGATCTCCGCCATCAGGTTCGTCAGTCTCTCCTGCAGTTCTGCTTCTTCCACATGGCTCGCCAGCATGAACTTGAAGCTGCCATCCGTGGGCGCTGTGTTCTGTACCTGCTCCACGGAAGCCGGCTGCTGTATCTGATTTACTCTCATTTCCATACGCCCACCTCTTTTCCTCTGTTTACCGGCTATATTCCGGCATTTTTCTTCTCTGTTATCAGTATTTCGGCTATATTCCGGCTTCTTTTAAGTACTTTGTAATATCTTTCAGACATTTTGTCAGATCTGTATTCTCGAATCTGTCCCGGATCCCTGCTGCCGCCAGCTTTTCTTCGGAGAAATCTGCGCTGTCCGCCAGAAATCTGCGACACATCTCTTCGTACTTCGGCTTCTCCTGTCGCAGTTCCCTGTCCAGTGCCCGCTGCAGGCGTACACCGTCATCCAGCTCAATATAGACCGGCAAAATAGCTTCTGTTCCGAAATAAGCAATCATTTTCTCATAGGCTTCCAGTGTTCCGATCATGAGATAATTCTTCGTGGTCAAATCTATCTGTCCGTCATCCACTGTAAAATACCGCCAGATGCCATAGACCGTATTATAAGCTCTGTCCTCTATGACCTTTCCCTGTTCCCTCAGGGTCTGAAAACCGGTCTCATCTGTGAAAAAATATTCCACACCGTTCTCTTCCCCGGCCCGGATCGGTCTTGTCGTATAAGGCACGATGGTCCGAAGATCCATCGTGCCTTCTTTCATCAGTTCTTTAAATATGGTGTCTTTTCCGGAGGAACTTTTCCCCATGAGATATACAATTTTTCCCATATCTGCGTTCTCGTTTTCCCGCTCCTGTTTCGGCTGTTTGACCGCCGTACAGTACGTTTTTATTCTACTTCCACCACGTGGATCATATCGGTCTTACCTACCACGCCCAGAGGTACGCCTGCGGTGATGACAACCGTATCCCCGGTTTTCACCAGACCTGCCTGCTTTGCCTTGAATACCGCTTCCTCGAACAGAGCATCCGTGGTCCGCTCCTTCTGGATCATGACAGGTTTTACACCCCACAGCAGATTTAACTGGCGGTATACCTTCTCATCCAATGTACAGCCGATGATCTGGCATCCGGGCTTATAACGTGCGATCATATTCGCGGTAAATCCGGACATGGTTACGGTGATGATGGCTGCTGCATTCAGATCGGAAGCCACACTGCAGGTTGCATAGGAGATTGCCGTGGTAATATCCGGAGTTTCCTGTCTGTCTTCCTTGACTCTCTGCATTCTTCCGCGATAATCGATATCCTGCTCTGCTCTCTCCGCAATGCGGGACATGGTCTTAACAGCCTCTACCGGATACAGACCGGCTGCGCTCTCGCCGGAAAGCATGATGGCTGTGGTTCCGTCATAGATCGCATTGGCAATATCTGTTGCCTCCGCTCTGGTCGGACGTGGATTCTTGATCATGGACTCCAGCATCTGGGTCGCAGTGATTACATGCTTGCCCTGTGCCACTGCCATCTTGATCATCTTCTTCTGCAGAATAGGTACTTCTTCCAGAGGAATTTCGACACCCATGTCACCACGTGCTACCATGATACCGTCTGCTGCAGTAATGATCTCTTCCAGATTCTGGATTCCCTGCATGTTCTCGATCTTGGCGATGATCTTGATCTTGCTGCCTCTGTCCTCTACGATCTTGCGCACTTCCTGAATATCTTCCCTGGTTCTGACAAAGGAAGCTGCGATAAAGTCAAATCCGTGCTCTACACCAAACACAATATCTGCCAGATCCACCTCACTGATATAAGGCATGGACAGAATCGCTCCCGGTACATTGACACCCTTATGATTCGATACAAAACCGCCGTTTATGACCTTACATACAATGTCTTCTCCTTTGATCTCTTCTACCGTCATTTCGATCAGACCGTCATCGATCAGGATCGTTTTCCCGACATTGATGTCATTTTTCAGATTTTTGTAGGAAATAGTGGCTCTTTCCGCTGTTCCCATGATTTCTTCCGTTGTCAGGACAAACTGCTGACCGGATACCAGCTCTACCTTACCGCCCTCAAAATCACGCAGACGAATCTCCGGTCCTTTGGTATCCAACAGAGTTGCTACCGGCAATCCCAGTTCTTTTCGTACTTTCAGTACTCTGTTGTATTTAACCAGCTGTTCCTTATGGCTTCCATGGGAAAAGTTAAAACGTGCCACGTTCATGCCTGCAAGCATCAATTCTCTTAATTTCTCCTCACTCTCACTGGCCGGACCGATGGTGCAAATAATTTTGGTTTTTCTCATACAGGCTAAATCCTTTCTGCTGCTATTTTTTTTGATTTTTGACTACGGTAATGCAATATTCGTCTTTTTCGGTGACTCCCTGTACCTTCAGACCCTTTCTGAAATACTCCGCAAGCTTTCGGCAATGGATCTCTTCGATCTGTTCTCCCGGTACCAGCACCGGAATTCCGGGAGGATACAGATTCACAAAATCTCCTGCAATCCTGCCTGCAGCCTGTGCCAGAGGAATCTCCTCTTTTTCGGCATCCCATGCATCCGCAAGAGACAAACTGACTTCCGGCTGCATGTGATAGAGAGATGTCTCTCTGGAATCTCCGCCTTCCGTCTGTGGCTGCGTCTGCCACTTTCCCGCAGATATGTCACGATCGATGGCAAGCAATGCATCCGTCATTCTTGTGTATGCCTCGTCACTGTCTCCTATGGTGAACATCGCAAGACAATGATCTGCAGCTGCCATTTCCAACTGCAAGTGGTACTCCTCTAATAGAATATCATAAATCTGCTGTCCTGACAAACCTGCCTTTGAAGATAATATCACCAGTTTTCCGATATCCTGTCTGGCATCCAGCGGCAAGAAATGAAGGTTCCTGCATTCTGACAGTTCTGTCAGCATTCTCAGATAATTCACCTGCAACCGGGCAAACAGATAATCTCCCTGCTCCTTTACCAGCTGTAGTGCATTGTCAATTCCTGCCATTAGTACATAGGATGGACTACTGGACTGATAAATATGCAAAAACCTGCGCAAACGTTCTCTGTCGACCAGTCTTCCGTTGACATGAAGCAACGCGCTCTGTGTCAGTGCCGGCAAAGTCTTATGAACACTGTGGATCACCAGATCCGCGCCACACTGGCAGCTGTTCTTCGCAAATCCTTCCGCCAGTCCCAGATGAGCACCATGGGCTTCATCCACGATCAGAGGAATTCCTTTACTATGTACCAGCTTTGCGATCGTCTCTATATCTGCGATCCTGCCTTCATAAGTGGGTGACACCAGAAATACCGCATCCGGAACAGGCTCCCGGCTGAATGCCTCTGCGATCTGTTCCGGAGTTACCGCATCATAAATATCATACTCCTCCATCATTTCCGGATACAGATAAGAAACTGTTAAATTTCTCAGATATGCCGCATGATACGCAGATTTATGGGCTCCTCTGGTCATAAGGATCCGCCCGCCCCTCGGAACCGCCGCACTGATTGCCGCCAGAACCCCGCAGGTACTTCCGTTGATAAGGTAAAAGCTCTCGTCTGCGCCGTACAGTCCGGCTGCCTCGTTCTGTAATCGTCTTAGGATTTCCTCTGGAGCATGTAGATTATCAAATCCATCAATCTCCGTGATGTCGATATCCATGATCTCCCGGGGGAATTCTCCACAAAGCAGTCTCTTATGTCCCGGCATATGATAAGGATAATAATCTGTCTTACTGTAGTCTTTTAATCTCCGGTATAATTCACCCAATTCCGTCATTCTCCTGTTTTGGGTTTCCACCCTTTTATTTTCCCTGCTCCTCTTCAATCTTCCGAAGCTTCTCGATCAGGGCTCCATGTCCCTTATGTACATGAAATGTCTCCATAAGCGAACACCATTTGTCTGCCATGGTGACGATCCAGGCTTCACGACACATGGGAACTGCGGAGATTGTTAGCGGCCACATATGTTTTTTTATAATATCTTTTTCCCTGGGAGTGAGATGGTATTCCTTCTGTGCATTGTGAAGCGCTCTTCCCGGATGATAAAAGCCATGCAGCTTATGGGGGCTGATATGATCCGGCGTGTGCCAGTCGTACAGAAAGTAATCATGCAATAATGCCCCACGGATCAAATCCTTTTTTTCACAGGGAATATGCAGCTTCTCGCTGATGGCAAGACTATATTTTGCCACATTCATACTGTGATCATTGACTGTCATGTTACCGTGCTGTACATGTGACCGTGTGGAGCGAAAGTTCTTAGAACGCAGAATATCCGGTGCTACCGCCCGGATCTCCTGCCTTAACTGTCGTTCTCTTTCAAATCTCTCTTTCCACTTCTGCACTTTTTTTGCTGAACGCTGTTTCATAGAACTGCCTTCCTTCTCAATATCCCATCATCTATAGTCACACTGATTCGCATTAATAGTAATAGCATACTACCGGGAAACCGGTAGATACATATTCATAAATAGCTGCCGCCATATTCAGTGGCAGATTGACACAACCGTGAGAGCCTGATGTCAGATAGATGGTTCCACCGAAGCTTCCTCTCCAGGTAGCATCATGCATTCCGACATTTCCGTTAAAAGGCATCCAGTAGTTTACCGGCGTCTCATAATCCGCACCGCGTAATACAGCATTTTTTGTCTTATAGGTCAGTCCGAACACTCCGGGAGGGGTCATGCAGCCCGCTTTGCTCATATTACCGGATACAAAATCTGTCTCCAATACAATGCTTCCATTCTGGAACAGATAAAGATGCTGATTCGTCAGATCAATTTCCACGTAGGAATTACCGATATCGTCACTTCCCTTTTGTGCTCCCTTGCTGCTGTATACCGGTTCCTTGTCGATGTTTTCTCCCTTTTCAATAGAAGCTGTCAGTTCTTTGACCTCTTCCTCGCGGTCGGTCTTCCAGCCGTAAGCTCCGCTGGGCAAGGTAAGCTCGATTCCCTGAACTGTGGTAAACTTTCTCTTTTTGCCATAGGTATCGTATTCTTTGGCCTGCTCTGCTACGAATTCCTCGATTGCTTCCTCGTCCAGTTGGGGATCCTTGTTATCCGTCTGGATCCACTCATGGATCGTATCTCCGTCTACGACAACCTTATTGCCGTTCCAGTCATAGGTGATCTGTGCGCTGACCCATTTATTCATGGTATCACAGGCTTTTACCAGCGCTGCATCCTCTGCCGTTATTTTGGCAGTTTCATAACAGCCCTGCTCCTCCAGATCTACCGTGGTATCTCCCTGCATGATTGCTGTGGATACTACTTCTTCTACCAGGTTGTTGTTCAACTCTATTCCCATGGTCTCCGGAATGATTTCATAATTCTTGTTCTTCTCGGAATATTCACTGATATAAGCATCTTCCGGTGCAATCATATTTTTGTTCTGCAGTGCAGGCATCTGTGCCAGTTGTTCCTGCAATTTGTCTGCATCATAGGACACACCCTGAACTACATCATGATTCTGCGTACTCCACAGCATCTCAATCCACAGGAATTCATTCTGTCTGTCCAAAAGCTCCTGTGCCGCATTCAAAGTATCCACCCAGTACATTCCGATCTCAGATGCTGTGATCGTACCGATCTCTTCCTGCACACCGTTCTCATCTCTGCCCAGAATCTGTAAACTATACTGCTGTGACTGCTGATCCATGATCGCCGCTACCTCTGTCGCCGTCATATTACTGCAATCACTGTTATTGATATAAGTATGATTCAGGAAATGAGACTGGTAGTAAATTGCCACACCACCATATGCCAATAGAATTACTGCAACTACAGCTGCTACAATACCAATCCATTTTTTGCTCTTTTTCTTCTGTACCGCTGTCTCTTCCACAGGCTGTTTTGTTTCCTCTTTGCTCTCCGTTTCTTTCTTATCAGCCTCTTTCTTTGTTGTTTCTTCTTTTAATTCTTTGTTATCGTTTTCCATTTTATCTTCTGTTTCTCCCTCATCTTATTTCTGTTGCGCTCATTATAGCATTTAATTTCGTAAAAAAACAGTGTGAAAAGGCTGAAAAAAAGCCTTTTCACACTGTTTTAGAATACTACTTGCACTAATATCATATAAAGTATGGTCCCTACAGCTATACTCAGCAACGTATTTTTCTTCCAGATATGAAGCAATGCCACCACGGCAATAGACAACAATTCCGGAATTCCATGACTGCCGGTAAACAGATTAATTCCTTTTACACAGTAAATAACAAGAATCACCATAATGGCCGGCGGAAGTACTTTTCCAAGATATGTGACTGTTTCCGGAACCTCTCTCTTTCCATCAAATGCCACGAAAGGAACTGCCCGTATGATCAAAGTTACAATAGCTGCAACTGCTATGATTGCGACGGAATGTAACATTTTTTCTTAACTCCTAATAATATGATTGCGGTAATGGTCAATGCAGGTAATAAAAAGGTGTCTGCGCCCAGTACCAGTAAACACAGAACTCCGACAACGCCTCCGATGACTGCCGGTTTATGTTCTTTCGTATCCATCCACTGGTTGACTACTATAACTGTGAATAATGCCGTCATGGAAAAGTCAATTCCCGTAGTGTCGATTGGCAGGACCCTTCCGGCCAGTGCACCTACACAGCTTCCCAGAATCCAATAGCAATGATCCAACAGAGAAATGTAGAAGCTGACCCGTTCCTCACGCATTCCCTCAGGAACTTTCAGATCACATAACAGAGAAAACGTCTCATCCGTAAGGGAAAAGATCATATAAGGATATGTTATACCCATTTTTTTGAAATTTTCTACAAAAGAAAGTCCGTAAAATATGTGTCTGCCATTGACAAACAACGTCATGATCAGTGTATACCACAGACTTGCTCCCGCCGTCAGCAAGGTGACCAACACAAACTGCATGCTTCCCGCATACACAAACAAGCTGATAAAAAAGGCCCACCAGAAGCCGTATCCTGCATCATTCAGCATCAGTCCAAAGGCAAATCCCAGGAAAAGATATCCCAGCATGACTGGTATGGACTGTACGATTGCGTAACGCAATTCTTTTACTTTACTTTCCATTTCGATTTTAAATCTCTTTCGTTGATTTCTTTGTTTCCGACGAATTATTTTAGCATATCATTCTTGTGCAGGCAATGGTCTGATATAGGTTCTCTTGTGCCTGGAAAAACTATGAGAAACACGCTTCGCGAGTTTCTCAAGTTATCGCGGCAGTCGCCAAGATCTCGTGCAAGCACGGACTTTGGCTCGTTGCTCGCGTAAATTAAAAGAGATCAATATACAAACCGTATATTGATCTCTCTGCAATGAGACACGGGGGATTCGAACCCCCGACAACTTGATTAAAAGTCAAGTGCTCTACCGACTGAGCTAGTATCCCATAAATATTTATTTTTGCATATTACAAATGCCCAGAACCGGAATCGAACCAGTGACACGAGGATTTTCAGTCCTCTGCTCTACCAACTGAGCTATCTGGGCATTTTAGATCTGAATTTTCACTCAGATCTTAGTAGCGGGGACAGGATTTGAACCTATGACCTTCGGGTTATGAGCCCGACGAGCTTCCAGACTGCTCCACCCCGCGATATTATGTTGTATATGATATGTTTTCCTTTTCAAAAATATTCCTGAAAAAGAAAATGGATGGAGGTGGATTCGAACCACCGAAGCAAATTGCAGCAGATTTACAGTCTGTCCCCTTTGGCCACTCGGGAATCCATCCATATGGAATTGTATTCCATAAAGCCGATGATCGGACTCGAACCGATAACCTGCTGATTACAAATCAGCTGCTCTGCCAATTGAGCCACATCGGCGTATTCATAACAGCTGATTTGTAATCAGCAGTTCTGCCTACGCTTGACTCGTTTCACTCCTCAATCGTCATGAATTGAGTCACATTGGCGTAACATTTAAAACCGTTTTCACTAGAAATGGGGCCTATAGGGCTCGAACCTATGACCCTCTGCTTGTAAGGCAGATGCTCTCCCAGCTGAGCTAAGACCCCACAAGGATTAAAATCCTTTAACGACCCAGATCGGACTCGAACCGACGACCTTCGCCGTGACAGGGCGACGCTCTAACCAACTGAGCCACTGGGCCATTCCTGAAGATAACAATTTGTACCTTCAAAACCGAACACTGAAACTCTATCTCTTATACCTTAACTTACATCCTTTTCCTATCCAAAACCTTTGGTCAAGCCCTCGACCGATTAGTAAATGTCAGCTGAACACATTGCTGTGCTTACACCTCATTCCTATCTACCTCGTAGTCTTCAAGGGGTCTTACTCATTTCTGAGGGATATCTCATCTTGAGGGGGGCTTCACGCTTAGATGCCTTCAGCGTTTATCCCTGCCGGACTTGGCTACTCTGCCATGGCTCCGATAGCCAACAGATACACCAGTGGTCCGTCCATCCCGGTCCTCTCGTACTAAGGACAGCTCCTCTCAAATATCCTCCGCCTGCGCCGGATAGGGACCGAACTGTCTCACGACGTTCTGAACCCAGCTCGCGTACCGCTTTAATGGGCGAACAGCCCAACCCTTGGGACCTGCTACAGCCCCAGGATGCGATGAGCCGACATCGAGGTGCCAAACCACTCCGTCGATGTGAACTCTTGGGAGTGATAAGCCTGTTATCCCCAGGGTAGCTTTTATCCGTTGAGCGATGGCAATCCCACTTTATACCACCGGATCACTAAGTCCTACTTTCGTACCTGTTCCACCCGTCGGTGTCACAGTCAAGCTCCCTTCTGCCTTTGCACTCTTCGAATGGTTTCCAACCATTCTGAGGGAACCTTTGAGCGCCTCCGATACCCTTTCGGAGGCGACCGCCCCAGTCAAACTCCCCGCCAGACATTGTCCCCCACCCAGGTCATGGGTGCAGGTTAGAAATCCAATACTGCAAGGGTGGTATCCCAACAGCGACTCACATAAAACTGGCGTTCTATGCTCAACGTCTCCCACCTATCCTGTACATACAGTATCGAATCCCAGTATCAAGCTGGAGTAAAGCTCCATGGGGTCTTTCCGTCCTGGCGCAGGTAACCAGCATCTTCACTGGTACTTCAATTTCACCGGATGCATTGTCGAGACAGTGCTCAAATCATTACGCCTTTCGTGCGGGTCGGAACTTACCCGACAAGGAATTTCGCTACCTTAGGACCGTTATAGTTACGGCCGCCGTTTACTGGGGCTTAAATTCGAAGCTTCGTTGCCTGACTTCTCCTCTTAACCTTCCAGCACCGGGCAGGCGTCAGCCCATATACCTCACCTTTCGGTTTCGCATAGACCTGTGTTTTTGCTAAACAGTTGCTTGAGCCTATTCTCTGCGGCCCTGCTTTCACAGGGCACCCCTTCTCCCGAAGTTACGGGGTCATTTTGCCGAGTTCCTTAACAATGCTTCTTCCGTCGGCCTTAGGATTCTCTCCTCATCCACCTGTGTCGGTTTACGGTACGGGTATGTGTATCACAATAGCGGCTTTTCTTGGCACATGGCTCACATGCTTCCCTACTTTGGTTCGGTCCACATCACGTCTTCGGATTGTAAGGAAGATTTGCTGTCCTTACTCCTACCACGCTTGTACCGGTTTTCTCTTTCCCGGCTCATGCTCTCCACATGCGTCCCCACAGTTCTGGGTACACATAGTACAGGAATCTCCACCTGTTATCCATCGACTACGTCTTTCGACCTCGCCTTAGGCCCCGACTTACCCAGAGCAGATCAGCTTTACTCTGAAACCTTGGATATTCGGCCGGAAGGATTCTCACCTTCCTCTCGCTACTCATTCCGGCATTCTCTCTTCTTAGCACTCCACTGCTCCTTATCGGTACAGCTTCGCTGCGCTAACAATGCTCCTCTACCAATCCTAAAAGGATTCCTAAGCTTCGGTGTCGTGTTTCAGCCCCGGACATTTTCGGCGCAGGACCTCTCGACTAGTGAGCTATTACGCACTCTTTGAATGTATGGCTGCTTCTGAGCCAACATCCTAGTTGTCTTCGAAATCCCACATCCTTTTCCACTTAACACGCACTTTGGGACCTTAGCTGTAGGTCTGGGCTCTTTCCCTTTTGACCACCCAACTTATCTCGTGCAGTCTGACTCCCGTACATCACCTCTATGGCATTCGGAGTTTGATAATCTTCGGTAGACTTTGACGCCCCCTAGGAAATTCAGTGCTCTACCTCCATCAGGTTAATACGAGGCTAGCCCTAAAGCTATTTCGAGGAGAACCAGCTATCTCCGGGTTCGATTGGAATTTCTCCCCTACCCACACCTCATCGCCACCCTTTTCAACGGATGTGCGTTCGGCCCTCCATTGCCTTTTACGGCAACTTCAGCCTGGACATGGGTAGATCACCCGGTTTCGGGTCTACGTACACTGACTTAACGCCCTGTTAAGACTTGGTATCCCTTCGGCTCCGCACCTTAAGTGCTTAACCTCGCCAGTAAACGTAACTCGCCGGACCGTTCTACAAAAAGTACGCGGTTGTACTCGTATGGTACTTCCACAGTTTGTAAACACAGGGTTTCAGGTTCTCTTTCACTCCCCTCCCGGGGTCCTTTTCACCTTTCCTTCACAGTACTCTGCTCTATCGGTCACTAAGGAGTATTTAGCCTTACGGGGTGGTCCCGCTCATTCCCACAAGGTTTCTCGTGTCTCGTGGTACTCTGGATCCTGCTCTGCTTCTTTCTGTTTCGCCTACGGGGCTCTCACCCTCTCTGGCCGGTCTTTCCAGAACCGTTCCGCTACAGTCAGAAGTCATAAATGCAGTCCGAACCCCGGAGTGCACGCACTCCGGTTTGGGCTCTTTCCATTTCGCTCGCCGCTACTTTGAAAATCGAGTTTTCTTTCTCTTCCTCCGGCTACTTAGATGTTTCAGTTCACCGGGTTCCCTCCGTACACCTATGGATTCAGTGTACGGTGACTGAGGTATGCTCAGCCGGGTTTCCCCATTCAGAAATCTACGGATCAATGGATATGTGCTCCTCCCCGTAGCTTATCGCAGCTTATCACGTCTTTCATCGGCTCTTAGTGCCAAGGCATCCACCCTGCGCTCTTTTTAGCTTGACCTAATAACTGAGCAAGCGGTTTTCGAATAAAGCAAAGCACGTTGCAAGCTCGCTTGCATAAGGGCTTTTGATTTATTCGGAAATCATTTGCGAAGCAAAGGACATGAGTAAGACGAAGTCTTACGAATGACCGCTTACGCGATTCCCGCTAACCAGTTCTTCACATCTAGCGTGATGTTACTTTAGGTTTTGTTTCATTTTGCTTGTTTGATCTTACATCTCTGCAAGATCCCTCGGATGTCTTGTTATATCGTTTTGCAAACTTGATATAATAGATTTAATATTTCAATATTCGGTTTTCAAGGAACAAATTTCAACAAGTAAAACTTGTTGAGTGGAGATAAAGGGATTCGAACCCTTGACCCCCTGCTTGCAAGGCAGGTGCTCTCCCAACTGAGCTATACCCCATGGGAATCTGGCAGCCACCTGCTCTCCCATACCGTCTCCAGTATAGTACCATCGGCCGCTTAGGTCTTAACCATCGTGTTCGGGATGAGAACGGGTGTGTCCCCTAAGCGCATAACCACCAGAAATTTTATTTGTGAAGATGTCTTGGCTGGTTATGCGCTTTGCGCATTCGCCACCATCTTCCTTTGATTTACCTCTTTGGCAAATCAACAGTAATGCAACCCCTACTTCTTCCGTTTCCTTAGAAAGGAGGTGATCCAGCCGCACCTTCCGATACGGCTACCTTGTTACGACTTCACCCCAGTTATCAGACCTGCCTTAGGCGGCTCCTTCCTTGCGGTTAGGTCACCGACTTCGGGCATTTCCGACTCCCATGGTGTGACGGGCGGTGTGTACAAGACCCGGGAACGTATTCACCGCAGCATTCTGATCTGCGATTACTAGCGATTCCAGCTTCATGTAGTCGAGTTGCAGACTACAATCCGAACTGAGACGTTATTTTTGAGATTCGCTCTGCCTCACGACTTCGCTTCTCTTTGTTTACGCCATTGTAGCACGTGTGTAGCCCTGGTCATAAGGGGCATGATGATTTGACGTCATCCCCACCTTCCTCCGGGTTATCCGCGGCAGTCTCGATAGAGTGCCCATCTTACTGCTGGCAACTATCAATAGGGGTTGCGCTCGTTGCGGGACTTAACCCAACATCTCACGACACGAGCTGACGACAACCATGCACCACCTGTCTCCTATGTACCGAAGTACTAACGGCATTGCCCGTTATTCATAGGGATGTCAAGACCAGGTAAGGTTCTTCGCGTTGCTTCGAATTAAACCACATGCTCCACCGCTTGTGCGGGTCCCCGTCAATTCCTTTGAGTTTCATTCTTGCGAACGTACTCCCCAGGTGGATTACTTATTGCGTTTGCTGCGGCACCGATGGGTCGTACCCACCAACACCTAGTAATCATCGTTTACGGCGTGGACTACCAGGGTATCTAATCCTGTTTGCTCCCCACGCTTTCGAGCCTCAACGTCAGTTACAGTCCAGTAAGCCGCCTTCGCCACTGGTGTTCCTCCTAATATCTACGCATTTCACCGCTACACTAGGAATTCCACTTACCTCTCCTGCACTCTAGTCCTACAGTTTCCAAAAGCAGTCCCGGGGTTAAGCCCCGGGCTTTCACTTCAGACTTGCAAAACCGTCTACGCTCCCTTTACACCCAGTAAATCCGGATAACGCTTGCCCCCTACGTATTACCGCGGCTGCTGGCACGTAGTTAGCCGGGGCTTCTTAGTCAGGTACCGTCATTTTCTTTCCTGCTGATAGAGCTTTACATACCGAAATACTTCTTCACTCACGCGGCGTTGCTGCATCAGGGTTTCCCCATTGTGCAATATTCCCCACTGCTGCCTCCGTAGGAGTTTGGGCCGTGTCTCAGTCCCAATGTGGCCGTTCACCCTCTCAGGCCGGCTACTGATCGTCGCCTTGGTGGGCCGTTACCTCACCAACCAGCTAATCAGACGCGGGTCCATCTTGTACCACCGGGTTTTCACACTGCTTCATGCGAAGCTGTGCGCTTATGCGGTATTAGCAGTCGTTTCCAACTGTTGTCCCCAGTACAAGGCAGGTTACCCACGCGTTACTCACCCGTCCGCCACTAACTTACATATCGCTAGGCTTCAATGTAAGTCCGTTCGACTTGCATGTGTTAGGCACGCCGCCAGCGTTCATCCTGAGCCAGGATCAAACTCTCATGTTAAAATGGTGTTTGTGTCCTGCCAGTTTTATCTGGCATTGTTTACTGTTAATTCGTGTAGCTTGTCAATCTTTCGATCAACTTGCTTGTTCTTGAATTTCTCTGAAAATCTTGGAATTTTCAGGGTTGCATTACTGTTTATTTGTCAAAGATCAAAACCTCTTGCTCCGCAAGAGCTGTGTTGTTCTTTGCTGTTGTTCTCAGCGGCAACTCTGATATCTTATCATAACCGCTTTCGTTTGTCAACAACTTTTTTCGATTTTTTCAAATCTTTTTCTCGACCGGAAAACTTTCATTTTCGCGGTGGAGTTTCATACTACCACATTGCTCCGTGCTTTGTCAACAACTTTTTACATTTATTTTTCAAAGCATTTACACAATGGTGGAAATGGCGCAAAAAAAGAAATCTCAATCTCTTAAGATTCTTCTTTTACTTCCTATTGGTAGTAAACGGAGAAAGAGGGATTTGAACCCTCGCGCCGGTTGCCCGACCTACACCCTTAGCAGGGGCGCCTCTTCAGCCTCTTGAGTATTTCTCCATGAACCGAACATCGTCTCTACCAATATGTTATTGGCGTCATTTCGTGACGCAAAAGTTATTATACATAAGCTCTATGCTTTTGTCAATTGCTTTTTTTATTATTTTCCTAATTGTAGATATTGTTTATGAATATTGCCGAATAGCTTCTTCAATCTTCGTTTTTACAATGTCCGCAATCTCCGGTGTTTTCAACTGTTTATACTCTTCATAACAGATTGGCGGTAAATAGATCAGCTTTACCGTAACCGGAGCTATGGACTTCTCATCAAACGGTTTGTAAGAATCAATCAGAGCACATGGTACAATGGGGCACTTTGCTCTGACTGCGCTTTTGAATGTTCCTCCCTTAAATGGAAGCAGTTGATTTCCCATACGGCTTCTGGTTCCTTCCGGGAAGATCAGAAAGTTTCTGCCCTGCTTTACTTCTTCTGTCATCTGATTGATCACCTGAAGCGATTGCTTAATGTCTTCTCTGTCTATGGCAATCGCGTGCAATGCCCGAAATACTTGTTTTAACAGGATTACATTGCTTACTTCTTTCTTATAAACTACAGAGAAAGGAACCGGGCAGGACTCCAGAAACACAAGTGCATCAAACATTCCCTGATGATTTGGGAAAAAGATAAACCCGTTTTCTTTCGGAATATTTTCCACACCATAGCTCTCTATGGTTACTCTTCCGGCACGGTTTGCCGCTTTTGTTACCTTTTTGATAAATGCATAGTTCTTTTCCAGGTCAAAATTCTTTCTGGTTCCCAGCCACCATATCCGAATCAGATAATACGGCACCTTATAGAACAGTCTTACCACCATCAGTATGATTCTATACATAGTCCGCCCCAGTCTACTCTTCGTTATATTCTTTTACCGCCGTTTCATACAGGTTATTACCTTCTGCGTCAATTACTACAATCGCAGGAAAGTCCTTTACGGTCAGTTTACGGATAGCTTCTGTTCCAAGATCATCATATGCAATGACCTCAGAAGAAGTAATTGCGCGGGACAAAAGTGCTCCTGCACCACCTACGGCTGCAAAGTATACCGCTCCGTTTCTTACAATGGCATCCCGGACTTCCTGTGACCTTTTTCCTTTTCCGATCATCCCCTTCAGTCCCAGATCCAATAATCCCGGTGCATATTTATCCATTCTGCTGGCTGTTGTCGGGCCTGCAGACCCTATAGGACGGCCTTCTCTCGCCGGAGACGGTCCCATATAGTAGATTACGTTATTTTTCATTCCTATAGGAAGTGCTTCTCCCCTGTCCAGAGCTTCCTGCATTCTCTTGTGCGCCGCATCTCTGGCTGTATAGATGGTCCCTGTCAGATATACATAATCTCCTGATTTCAGAGAGCGGGCATCTTCATCGCTGAGAGGTACTTTTACATATTTATCCATGTCGCTTACACTCCAATTATTATAATATCCGGACATCTTTACTTCAGATCTCTCTAACTGCATGCCTGTTGACATGGCAACAGATGTTTACAGCTACCGGCAATCCCGCTATATGTGTGGGATATGTACTAATATTGACCGCCAGTGCTGTGGTTGATCCGCCCAGTCCTCCCGGTCCGATGCCTGTTTTATTAATCTTCTCCAGTAGCTCTTCTTCCAGTTCCCACACATAGGGTATCTCCGAATGTTCATCCACCGGACGTGTCAATGCCTTCTTCGCCATCAATGCACATTTTTCAAAAGTACCGCCAATGCCCACTCCGACTACCATAGGAGGGCACGCATTCGGTCCTGCATCCTTTACCGCCGTCAGGATTGCGTTCTTCACGCCTTCTATTCCGTCTGCTGGCTTGAGCATAAATACTCTGCTCATATTCTCACTGCCAAATCCCTTCGGTGCCACGGTTATCCTGACACGATCCCCCGGAACAATACTATAATGAATGATCGCGGGTGTATTATCCTTCGTATTCTCCCGGTAAATGGGATCCTTCACCACAGATTTTCGCAGATAACCGTCCACATATCCCTGTCTGACACCTTCGTTGACGGCATCTTCCACATTGCCCCCTGTCAGATGCACATCCTGACCCACTTCCAGAAATACAACCGCCATTCCGGTATCCTGACAGATGGGAATCATATCCTTGCCTGCAATATCCATATTCTGCTGCAACTGTTGCAGGATCTGCTTCCCCAAAGGTGCTTTTTCCTGCTGTTCCGCTTTTGTAAATGCCGTCTTCATGTCCTCAGATAAGAAATGATTGGCCTCTATGCACATTTCTTTGATATTTTGCGTCAAAGTAGCTACATCTACTGTTCTCATGGTTTCTCCCTGTTATTCGGTAATGGTTTTGCGAATCTCTTCCAGTTCTTCCGGTGTACTTTCCCGGATTCCATAAAATATGCTGTCCATCATTCTCATAACGGGGAATCAAATGCATATGAAAATGGCGAACGGTCTGTCCGGCAGCCTCTCCATTATTCTGTACGATATTGAGACCATCGCAATGTAATTTCTCTGTCATCTTTGTTGCCATCTTTTTTGCAAGAACAAATACTTTTGCCGCTGTATCCTCCGGCAGTTCATAGAGATTATCCGCATGCTCCCTGGGCAGGATCAGCGCATGTCCTCTGGTAGCCGGTCCCAGATCCAAGATTACTCTGAAATCCCCGTCTTCGTATAATGTCTTGGAAGGGATCTCTCCGTTTGCAATTTTACAGAAAATACAATCTTCCTTTTTCATCGTTTTGCTCCTATCTGTTATTTTCTTCAAAGGGAAACATCTGATCCAGTGTTCTGAGAATTCGGAAATCTCCCTTCATTCGCTTCATAATGCCTGACATAAACGCCCTCTGGAAGGTCATTCGTCCGTTCACAATATCTTCCATGGCAGCACGATTCATCTGCATCTCCACATCCGGCTTCTCCGTCTCACCGTATCCGCATTCCAGTGCGCCACTGCCAATAGCGATCCACAGAGGATTCTTCTTTTCTTCTATATTAATAACATATCTTGCTTCAAAACCAGGCTGCGGTACAAAAACTTTTCGGAACTCTTCCAGATATTCCTGTTCATTATCCGTTCCGCTGTTATCCAACATATCCCGGAACATGGAAGTCAATTCCTGAATATCTTCCTTCTGTCGCTGTACAAACGTATCATCCGATACATATTCCGACAACTGTTCTGTCTCCTGCGGTGTCAGGTTGATTGCCTTGGGGATCGTTACTTTCTGACGCATCACTTTATTGCTGGCCGGGAAACTGGCAATCTTCTGGTTGATAGTACGGTACATGTTCTCAGCCTTTTTCTCAATGATCTGGCCGTACTGTCCGTTCATCTCCAACGTTACTGTATTCTCTATATATCCGCATATGCCGCTGCAGGGCAATCCTCCCAGAATCTCCCAGGCCGCCGCAAGACTGAGCTTGCCTTCTCTCTCTCCGTAGGTGGTAGACATCACGACCGGACACATATAAATTCCCGCGATCGTCTCTTTATCCCCATACAGCCAGCAGGCATCCAGAAACTGCTGCATATAGCCACCGATACCGTACCACTCCACTGTCGTTGCCAGAATAATTCCGTCTGCCTCTTTCAGCGTCTGTGGCAATGTCGTAATATTGGTCTTTCCATCATAAAGATTGTATCTCTCCACATGCACCCGCAACTCTTCCAGCACTTCCTGCATCTTATTGATCACATAGATCGTAGGATCATCAATGATTCCTCGTCCGCCATAGTAAATGTTGATATTCAAGTCCACACCTCTTTCGTTTTCTTCTGTCTTCTGTGTTTCCTGAGCGCACAAAACAAAAGTCCCGCCAGGAATCCGGTCACCAGTCCGCCCACATGTGCCGCATTGTCAATATTTTGTGCAGTAAAACCACTGTACAGAGATAATGCTATCATCAGAATCACCCGTTTGGGTGTCACATCCGGCATAGATTGCCGATCCAGCAAAATCCAGGCAAGCAGTACTCCGTCCAGTCCAAAGATGGCTCCGCTGGCACCTACAGATGCCGAATAATCCATCTGCAGAAGCTTTACCAGCAGTGAGCATAAATTCCCTCCGATTCCGGACAGAAAATAAAGCACCAGAAACGTGACATGACCTGTCACCTTCTCAATCATGGCCCCCAGAAAAAACAGGAGGACCATATTATTAAAAATATGCTCTATGCCCGCGTGCAAAAACATTGCCCACAAAAGCCTGCCGTACTGTTTACCGGCCAATACACTGACTACATCCAGTTCGCCTTTATTATATAACACATTTCCCGAAAAAGTACACATCAGGAACACAATTACATTGATCACCACAAGCATTCCGCTTACCCAGGGTACATTACGAAGCCTTTTCACCTTCATTGCTCCTCTCAATGTTCTCTCCATCCGGTATTGTATTTCAAATGTACCACTGTTTATATCACTCCGTCAACAAAAAGGGGGCTGCACACTGCCTACCGGTAGATTACCGTGATCTTACCCAATGTAATCTCATCTCCTTCTTCCAACTTTCGCCTCTCATAAGGCTGCAGTTGTAATCCGTTCTTAAATGTACCGTTTGTGGAATTCATATCTTCAAGATAATACCCATCTGTTTCCTTTATGATCCTTGCATGCAGACGACTGATCGACTGATCATTCAATACCAGATCCGTTTCTCCCCGTTTTTTTCCGATCGTGTAGATTGGTTGTTCTAATGTTGCAAGCAGCTTCCCTTCTTCCGACAACAGGCGGTGTGTACTCTCTCTGGGGGCCGGTCTTTCCTCCATATACACAGTCCTTCCCATATCTTCTTCCTCATAAGCGGTCTCCTCCGCCACCGCATATCCCGTCATGGTCAGTTGCAGACTCCGGGTATAATTATCCCGTTCCTGCTTCTCTTTCTTTTTCCGGTTTTCCCACAGATTAAACAGGCCTTTCTTTTCCTTTATTACTGTAACTTCTCCCACCGGCATTTCCTTCTCTTCTTCCCTTATCGCATCCTTCTCCTGATCTTGTCCCACGACAACAGTTGTTTCCTCCTCTACGGCATCCATTTTTTCAGGGATTCTCAGGCACTCTGCATCCTCAAAAATTTTGGCCTGCAAATAGACCTCTCCTGCCGATTCATATTGCTCGTAGGCTTTATAGACATATTCCACCAGGCTTTCATCCTGATAATCCACATGTTCCACCAGGTATTCCATCAGCTCATCAAATCCTGTATTTTCCGTGCAATACGGGACATATATAAAATAAAATTCTTTCTTCTCCAGATCCTGATAGACATGTTGCGGAAACCACACGATGTTACTCTCTTCCAAAAGGAAACGGGACATTTCCTGCCGCACTCTGCGCATACTCCACAAAAAGTCCATGATCCATTGTCTTGTAATAGGCTTCTTCTCAAAAAGCTGTGCAATATTCTGTCTGGAAGTAATATCATAATAGAGATAGGCCTCTCCGTCTATGTATCTCAAGCTGCAGGGCAGCAATCCTTTGATCCCTCCCCGGCTGATCATACAATACTGATATTTCTTTTCCTCCGGTTTCCGTTCTAATAATAGTCTCTCATAATTCGCATTTAAGCTTCTGATATATTCTGTATTTAGCAACTATTCTTCCATCCTTTCTCACTGTACCGCACCACTTGTATTTTCCTTGTTATCACTCTCTGTTGTTTCTTCCGTCTTCCCACGATACCTCTGACTGTTTCGCAGAATCTCCACCGGATTGTTCCTCTTCACCTGAAATGCGGCTTTTGCGCTCCAATACCTGGGTACTTCCGCTATTTCGGAAAACGGATAAGGCATTCTTCCCGTCTGTTCCACGGTTACCTGATTCTTTTCCAGTTTCCAGACCGGCAATTCACTCTCCCAGGCAATATATTTCTCCGTGTCAAAAAACATATCTTTCTCCTGCAGCTGTCGATTCAGTTCCTCTTTTTTCTGCATCCATCTACTGCCGCTTCTCACTGCCGCCCTTCCCATATCCTGTTCCAAAAGGCAGCGATCATATTGAAAAAACAGTAAATACGTCATCAACACTATCACTCCCAACACTATAGGATACAGAACTGCCGCCTCCACGGTAAAATACGCTTTATAATTCTTTCGTTGCATACGATTGCTCCCTCCAATCATCCTGTCATCCATGCCGTTATATATGCTGCCAGTAAAAAGGGAAGATATGGGATCTGCAGGCTGCGATTCCGCTTTCTGCAAAACAGGATCATTGCATAAAGAAAGATATACAGAAGGCTTATGCCTAAGATAAGAAGAATATTTTTATCTCTGCTTATAAAACCGGTCAGCGCCAGTACGATACCATCCGCCTCACCGATTTTCTTTGTTGCCTTTGACAAAAGCAACAGCAGAATTCCGGGAAGTAGTGCGACAAGCCTGCTGCATTCAAAGCCTTTCCAGACAATAACCATAACAGCCAGTACTCCGCCCAGGAACAATACCCCCACCGGAACCGCTCTCTTCCGGATATCATACCAGCTGCCCCATAGCAGATAGCCGGTCAGTATCACATTTTCCCACAACTCCATCTTCACCATTCTCCAGTTTTATATTCTTCCGCATCTACTGCATTCTCTGTACCCTGTCCACATCTTTCCTGGCAATGCAATATACGGTTCTCTTAAGCCCAGGGCAGTCCCGCCTTCTGTGATAACATTCACCCTCCGAGCAAATATAGTAGCCATTCTCTTCCGGGGCAGCGGCATCTTTTTTCTGTACCATACACTTCTCACAGGGATGATAACCCTTAGGAATTTCCGCTGCTTCCACCCGTCGAACCGACAATCTCAGATGTGTACATTCTCTGCTTCTATGATATACTTCTGAATCTTCCGTTACATAGACATATTCTTCATCATTCTCAGTCCCCGGAATCGCATAGCCGTTCCACAAATGCCCATAGTATCGGTTCGCCATACGGAATTTTCGAAATCCCAAAACCTCCGTGAGCGGACTGATCCCATAGGTGACTACAATCTCACAGATATCATTCTTTGTGCTGCTCTCCAGAAATTGCAGGCTGTCTGCCCCCTGTTCTAATGGCGACTGCTCCAGATATTCTTCTCCCAGCTGATTGCAGATCTGATTTTTAACATAGGTATAGGAAACAGCCACTGTTCCCAACCTGTCATCGTTATCCTCTTTCTCTCCGGCATCTCCTGCATTCAGTATTCCGCCATAGATTCCCACCTGTCTGCCGGCATCCCACAATGCTACTTCCAGGTTTCCATGCAAACGCATCATTTCTATAGCGCTTCCCATATGGATCATAAAAAAGCAAAACAACGGCAAAACCAGTGCTGTTTCCACCGTCATACTTGCCCTCACCGGTGTTCGCGGGAGTATAAGCAGTGATATCCTCTTTATGAAGTTTGCTGTCTGTAGGAATTTTACGGGGAGTAAATCGTTACATGGGTTAAGAGTTTTTCTTAAAGTCGGAGTAGGACTTGATTCATTCTTGTTAATAGTTATAAAGCTGTACTTGCATAAAGAGGACATCGCTGCTCACCTCCCTTCCCGGCTCGTCTTCCTAATTACCAGTATTTTCTATTGCCTCTAAAGATCCTATATAAGATTTCTGTCTCTCGATCTCAAAAGAATAGCCATATTTGCTTTTTACTTTCACATTCATTGCAATTTCCACAATGCAGGTATCCAGTCGGAATGCTCTGTTTCCCGGAGTATTTCGAATATCCATTTCCACCACGTCCATAGCCCGGCAGGTAACAGACTTTTCCTCACAGAGCAGCAAAAATATTCTCAGATAATCTTCATATCCCATTCCCGGTGAATCGGAACCGGAGGCATCCTCTTCGGAAGTCCCGGGCAATTCTCCCTGTAATGCGGAAGAAAGTCCGTAATGCCAGGTAGCATCTGTTTTAACAGGGGAATCTTTTCCCCGGCAAGAAGTTCCTTTACATCATAAACACTTTCTGCAAAAGCCCATCCCAGGATCAGTGTCGCCGCAAGCAACTCTCCAATCTCCGGAACCATCATTGCCGCTGCAAGTGCCTCTCCCAATAGCTCCGCTATTGCCCGTTTTTCCTCACTACCGGTCAGATACATGGTATTTGCAGCTTCTCTGATAACGAATATTCGGTTCACTATTTCCTTCAGATTGTCAGTATCATTATCCTTGCCTACAATGACATATTCTGTCTGATACCATAGGGGGCTGTCCTGTTTCTCCTGGCCATACCGCCCAAGATACCGCAACAGATACTCATGGAAAAAAACTTTTTGTTTTAACGCTTCCCATTCTTCATAATTTTCTGCGGTCCCCGGCACCAGATTTCCGCGGTTTATTTCTCCTCGCTCCATCCGCGTCTCCAATAGGGACTCTGTTTCTATCCTGCGGGAGGAGATATTGTCTTCCTCTGTTACCAGCTTTAACAGACCTTTATTTCTTTTCTCTTCCAGGGCTGCGGTAGGATTCTCTATATGAACGGTTTTTCCTTCCGTGGTCTCCTTCCCGTCATATTCCTGAATCTGTGCATCGATCTGCTGTTTTTGTCCCGCAATATCCTGTTGCTCCAGTCCACGGGATTCTATGACCTGCAGCCAGTCCGTCAGTTGCTGTAAGAGTCCGATTCCCACCGTATCCTCTATGGCATCGACAGCAACCCGCCGAAAGACTTCTCCTTCGCCATCCGTCAGAAATGCCGCTTTCACAGCCTGTGCTTCTTCTGCCTGAACAGCAAAAAAATCCCGGTACAACAGTTTTTCGAGAAACACATCCTCCAGAGAAAAATTACGGTTCATATACTCCAGCAAATGACTCTCCGTCAGCTTTGTCGAAGCACTTTCTGTCCCGTAAGAGCAGTCTATGGCAAACAGATTGTACTGTTTCTGCAGTTCTCTATGATATTCAGCCAGGATACTATCCATTCCGATATCCATGACGCATTCTGTTTCCAGTGAGATTCCCCGATACCGACAGCCCTCGATCAAAGCAAGACACAGGGCCATGATCACTGTCACCGTCAGTGCCAGATATACCGTCATATAACCACCCGGGGTTACCTTTTTCACGGATGTCATAACGTATTTTCCTTATATCTTTTTGGTCTGATTTGTAATCTTTGTGAAAATGGAATTGACAACTTCCGTGATCTTCTCTTTAAAAATAATGACCAGCCCTACCAGTACCACAATGATTAGTATTACTTCCACTGTACCCATTCCGTCTTCTTCTGTCAGAAACTGTCGAAATGATTTTAATTTGTTGTTTCCCATAACCATACCTTCCTTTTCTTATATTCCCGCATTCGAAAATGCAGGCACCATGATCATTACCATTACTACCACCAGCAGCATCACCATAGGCAGGAGCAGTTTTGTCGTCGCTTCCTCACTGAGTTTTCTGGCATTCTGTATCCGCAGTTCTTCCGCCTGGACAGACTCTTCCTTTAATTGCTGTAAAAGCGTAGAACTGCCCTTTTTCAGATTTTGCGTCAGGAATGTGCTTAAACGGACATATTCCCTGACTCCTGTCCTTTTCCCAAAGTTCTCATATGCTGCCCCTTCCGGCACTCCCATATGTATCTCCCGGGTTGCTATCAGCATTTCCTCGTAAGCTTCCCGGCAACGTCCCCCTCGTTTTCTTTCCTTCTCGTAATCTTCTGCAACCCGGCAAAACGCAGACCGGACCGTCAATCCCGCTTCCAGATACAGTGTCAGCTTTTGCAGGATTTCCGGATAGCTTCTACGTTCCTCCCGCTTTTTCTTCTCCACCAGATCATGCAGGTCTTTGTCCTGGAAGAAAAAGACTGCCGCCGCCAACAACAGAGCCCCCTGCCAGAATCTTCCATCCAGTCTCCGGAATATCTTCTTCCCAGGAAATTTTTCTGCCCTCAATTTCTGTGGGCAGCTGGATTTTTCACTTTCCGGATCTTCCTCCTGCGCCCGCTGCAGTAATTCCGACAACTTGCTTTTTCTCTCTTTCCTGTGGGGTCTCATTCCTTTTTACGACTGTTACCTTAACCGTTGTCTCTCTGACAAATTCCCCGTATTGTATCTCCGCTCTCAACAATACAGGCACATCCTCCTGCCCGGGATGTATCTGTCCATTCTCTTCAACAGCTTCCGTAGAATTGCTTTTCCAGTTCACCAGAAACGGGTATCCTTCATACGTTTCCGATAAATCCAGATTCTCTCTGATCTCATCGGGAGAATCATTTTTCTCCAGGATCAACTGAGGCAGTTCTCTCCCAAACTGCTCGTACAAATTCTCCAATTCGCTTTGGCTATACTTGCGAGGCATCACTTCCATCTGGAAAGAATATCTCTCGCCGTCCTCCACCTGTCCGGTGATGCTGTATTCCCGACTGCCCTCTTCCCCAGATCCCCGATACACCCATTGATTCTGCAGGATATGACTTTCCCGACTGCTGTAATGCATTGTAATGGCAAGCATTATCCCAGCGATCAGTATGACTGCAGAAAGTGTCAGCTTTGTCACATAATAGTCTGTCACACACTCCTGCGGATTTTCTCCCGGGTGCATACGATTCAGATCCGCTTGCACCTTATCTCTTCCAGGTATCGGAATTCTCCACAAATGTAGCTTTTTATAGCAGACCATCGTCACCTTATAGAAAAAACGCAGGATGCCTTTCTTACCTATCATCTCTTTCTACAGTTCCTCCTCGATCCGATCCAGTATCTTCTCACCCAGCAGATATGCTCCTGCATAGACTGCAAGGCAGAGTGTCATCACTATGATACCCATTCCATTATGGTAGAGCGTTCCAAAATATCCCGGATAAGCGGCTGCGATATAGAGAGAAATTCCAAACGGCATGATCTCCATCACGTTCTGTTCCAGTCTTCTCCCCTGTAACATGGTCAGCATCTCCTGCATGGTTTCCACTTTATTACTGATCACCTCTGCTGTAGTCCGTATGATCTGCGTGACATTTCCACCGCCTCTCTTGGCAATGTTCAAAATAGCGGAAAATTGCTCAATTTCCTCAATGCCACTCCGGTCTGCCAGATCACTGATCAACTCTTCCAGCGTGATATTCAGTATCATTCCTCTGCGGATCAGTTCCAGTTCCCGGTACATGGCGGAATGTTCACCATACAACATTCGTATATCCTCCCGGCTTTCCAGAAAAGCATTTTCCAACGCATATCCGCTTCTCAGAGAATTTGCCACAGACAAGATGCATTCCTTGAATTGCATGGTCAGTTCCTGTCTGTTCTTCCGACACTGTCTGTTGACGCACCTGCGAAAATAGAGAATCCCCAGAGGGAACAATAGCGGAACCGCCCAGATAGAGCGATAGAAAAACCAGGCAAAAAATATAACTACCCCTGATGTCTGTGCCAGCAGCCGTATGCAATCTCCCCGCTTCTGAAAAACCTTATGATAATCCTGCTGCCTTAAGCTTTCCTTCATGAAGTAATTCTCCTTTTCTCCGCAGCCTGCCGACCACTTTTCCTTCACTGTTTTCCCCCAGCTCTTCAAACTGATACAAAGGATTCAGGCGTATTTCTCCATTCTCACAACCTACTACCTCCGTGATCTCCAGGACACGTCTACTCTTATCACGGATCCGCCCCAGATGTACAATAACATCCACTCCCGAGGCGATCTGGTTGCGAATAGCCGTCAGCGGAAGATCCATTCCCATCAGGACCATATTTTCCAGTCTTGCCAGCATATCCGTGGCACTGTTGGCATGCCCGGTGGACATACTCCCATCATGGCCGGTGTTCATGCATTGCAGCATATCGATAGCCTCCGGTCCCCGGACCTCTCCTACAATGATCCGGTCCGGCCGCATCCGCAGAGACGAACGGATCAGTTCCCGGATTCCGATTTCTCTGCATCCTTCGGTATTGCCGTTACGAGTCTCTAAACGAACCAGATTCGGAAGACCCTGCAGCTGTAGTTCCGCACTGTCTTCTATGGTGATCACCCGCTCTTCCGCCGAAATATAGCCGGACAGAACATTTAGGAATGTTGTCTTACCGCTTCCCGTTCCTCCACTGACAAAAATGTTGTAGCCCGCCTTCACCAGTGTCTCCAGGAACTGGGCTGCCTCCAGCGAAATGGTTTCCAGACCGATCAGCTTCTGCATGGTGACAGGCTTGTCCGGGAATCTCCGGATCGTGACGATCGGACCATTCAGAGCAATGGGATTCATGACAATATTTACTCTGGAACCATTATTCAACCGGGCATCTACGATGGGTGACGCTTCATTGACCACGCGATTACACCCCGCCACAATCTGCTGAATGACATCCTGTAATTTTTCCACGGAATCAAAGGCTCGATCCAGTTCCCGCAGTTGTCCATCCTGTTCTACAAAAATGTGATCCATGCCGTTGATCATGATCTCTGTAACAGAGCTGTCCTCCACAAAAATCTGCAGAATATCCAGTCTTCTCAGGGAATCAAACAATTCCTTACGCAGACGTCTCCGCAATTCTACCGGGCATAACTCCAGACTTTCCTGCTCCATCAGTACTTCATCGATCGTATCCTCCACTTCTTCATCCGTATAATCTCTTCCATAATCCAGTCTTTCCTGTACCATCTGACGAAGTTTTCTTCTCTGCTCTAAATAATCCATTTGTCCTTCTCCTATTCTACTCTTCCAATGTCTCTATTTCTTTTCTCACATAATCTGCCAGTTCCCCTCTGGTATACTGTTCCATTTCCACGGGAAGTCGCTGAAAGTATGGCAAATTCAGCTTTCTGGTCTTCCCCTTTACTTCCTCTTTCTCGCATAGTGACAATAGCTGTTCATATTGATCCAGTTTACACTGTGACATCTTGTCCTCTCTGGTCAGCGTAAATACTTTGATACACATCTGCAGAACATCCAACAGCCCCTGTATGCTTTCACTCAGATCCAGAATGACATATTCGTATTTCCCCAGCTCCTCGATCCTCTGGAACAGACTTCTCCATTCTTCCCAGGTGATCCCCAACAGGTTCTGTCCGTTCCGCATGGGTGGAATATAATCCAGATTGCCTTTTCTCTGAATGACCGTCTGCATGCGAAGAGGAAATTTTCCTTCATCTCCTGCTAAAAAATAGAGCAGATCTGCCAGATCCCGATTCTGTCTCTCCGGAAGCAATTCTATGATCCCCACATAATGTTCGAAATTCAGATACAGCGTGGGATGTTTTTCTGCCATCAGCTGTGCGAAAGTCAATGCGAACGTACTTTGAAGGCATCTGTGAACCGGAGAGTACATTCCGATAAAACGGGTCTTATATTCCGCACATAACAGCGGCATCCGTATCCCCGTCGTCTCTACATACAACGCCAACAGTTCCTTCCACACCTGTCCCGCTTCCTGATATTTGTTAATATTGGGAAACTGATGAAAGCGGAGAGTTCCGCTCTCATTTAAAATTGCCTGACATGTCGGCTGTAATGTGTTCAATGCCTCCTCACAGGAGGATTCCGCCACCACCAGCATTGTTACCTCCCCGCTTTTCTCTCCCGCCAACAGTTCTTCCGCTCTGGTATAAGTATGGATCTGCCAGGGCAATTCCTTTTGCCTCTTCAGGTATTCTGAAAAAAGCCGCGCGTATTCTTCCTCCCGGTCATACAGAACCAGAACCGGTTCCTTTTGTTCCATCAATACATTCCTCCCATATACATCAATGCACTGCAGAACACCGGTCCCGCCATGCAAATCCCTGCTCCGGCACCTTCCCGTTCTCCGGCAAAATAAAGTTTCCATCTTCCACACCGGAATACGTCCCATAAGTACTCTCCCAAATAGTACAAACGGTCTTTCATATTGCGTTCCAGATACATTTTGAAAAGTGCAATTACTGCTGCAATCATGAGCGCGAAAAACAGAAAATAAAGTACTTTATTCCAGGGAAAAAAACCGGCACAGACTCCCAACATCTTAACATCACCGGCTCCTATGGCTCCGATCCAAAAAACAAAATAAAGTAATATCGTTGTCAGTAATGCACTTGCCAGATATTCCAAAACGCCTTTGTGCCCGCCGCTGATCAACCGATACCCCAGGCCTGCAAACATGCAGCATACGATCAGCCAATTGGGTATCCTGTGCGTTTTGTAATCAAAACAGCAAGCTATTGCCAAAAGTATACATAATACCCCAAATATCTCATCTCCTTCTCCTGATTTCACATTCTTTTCCTGCGTATAGTCCTGTCGTCACCTTCCTCCCAACTATTCAAGATCAGTCTTCTGGTAATGCGGGATGAATCTATCCCAAAATAGAAATTCTAAAAGATCTTATAAGATGCTCTGAACAACCATCGCGATTGGTTGTAAGATGAATTATAAATGCTCACTTTCCGTCTGGCAATACCTTTTTCGTAAAAAGATAAACTTTAGTACATTTTAACAAACAGAATTGTTTTTCATATTTTCAGTCATCCTGAAATACGCTATTTTACACGCTTTCCGTATGTCAAAACACCTTTTTATAATATTTCATAAATACTTAGCCCGTACAGCATCACAATGCCCGGAATTCCAAGGATTCCCGTTGTCAAAATACTTACTGCATTGATTCCAACCACTGTAGTAAATCCAAGGAAAGTCACACCCATATTAATAAAATAAATGGCAATGGTTCCCATAATGCCCCGCAATGCAAAATTGAGGAGCCACTCTGCCTTTTTCCCCAAAAAGCTTATGAGCAGCAATAATGCCGCCACTGCTAACAGCCATAATAAATTTTCCGGATGTTCCACTGTTGTTCTCGCATTCCCGACAATTCTTTATCCTAATCTATTCCTCTTTCCGTGTAAAAATGTCTTCCGTTTTCCTCCATGTCAGGTATATTTTTCCTTTTTTGTTCCTATACTGTTAGCAGAAAGGACGGTTAATGTTATGAAAATCTTTTTTAGTCAGGCAGATGCCTCCCCGGAAATCATTGAAGAGGATTTCTCTCCCATAGATCTGAAAGAATCCATAAGAAAAACCCGCCAGGCGTTGGAAATCGCCTATGCGGGTTTCGATAATGCTTTGGAAAGTGATCTCATTGACAGTTACATCTATGAGATCAATGCGCTGCAAAAAAGGTATCAGCATCTCACAGAGCTGGCCGCTCTGCAGCCGGCGGATCGGGAAAAAAATCTATACCAACATTCCCCGATTCGTGCCCTGGTCAGCCATGTTTTCGGTTAACTGGTTCCTGCCGTAAGTCAGTCCGGCATATACTGTCTGAGAATTGTTCATCACCGGGCCGGAAGTATCCTGATCCTGGATCTGCCTGTACGCATCGCAGAGAGGTGCGATCACTTTGCGAATCTCTTCCAATATTGTGCGGTCTCTGCGGACTTCACATACAGCAAGTCTGCGAAGGCAGAACAGGTACAGTCTGGAAAGCTCTCCTGCCGGGCTGTATTCTCTGTGCAGAGAGTTCAGGAGCTCTTTGATACATCCCCTGGCTCTGTGAACAGCTTCCACCAGTCCGGCATCATCTACTGCCTGCTCTCCGTCTGCCAGATATTGTAAGGTCATTTCATACAGGATCACGATCAACTGCGTGGAATTCGCCTGTGTAATCCGAAGTGTAAATTGTTGTTTGCATTCTTTTGTCATTCTGCCATGTCCTCTTATTCAGAACTTTCCTACTGTAACAACTGCAGTACCTGAGACGGTCTCTCGTTGGCCTGTGCCAGCATGGAGGTTCCTGCCTGTGCCAGGATCTGATAAGTCGTATAAGAAGTCATTTCTTCCGCCATATCTACATCCATGATACGGGAATATGCGGAAGTCATATTTTCGCTGGTAATATCCAGACTGTTGATCGTAGATTCCAGACGGTTCTGGAATGCACCCAGTCTGCCTCGAACGGAAGATACATATTTGATGGCGCCGTCTACGCGATCAATGGCATCGTCCGCACCTTCTGCAGTGCTGACATCAACATTCTCAATTCCCATATTTTGCAGGGAAACAGCCGGAATATTTACTTCCAGCACCTGATGCTCATTGGCTCCGATCTGTAAACGCATAGCGCCGATACCTGTGGCATCGATCGTCAGATTCTGAATCGTTGTTACTGTTTGTGCTCCGGTCAGTGCGCCGCTCACATCAAGTCGCATCTCAAATCCGTTTTCTCCGGTAATAGTCAAAAGATCATCCTTCAACTCAGTCTTTAGTGTCTTCGCATCCGGGAAACCATCTCCAAACGTCACATCTCCGTTCAGCACAATATTGCCGTCCGCATCCTTTGTCAGCGGTATAGACTTTATGGTATATTCTTTTACCGGCACGTCGGTAGAATAGTAGTTCACCTTAACTTCCTGCTTGTTGGTATATCCCTTCAGATCGTACTCCCCATTCAGCAGTTTCTGTCCGTTGAACTCTGTTACGTCAGAAATTCTGGTGATTTCCTCTTTCAGTTGCTTTACTTCATCCTGTACGGTAGCTCGGTCATCATCCGTCATTATACCGTTGGCAGCCTTGACGGAGAGCTCATTGATTCGCTGCAGCATCTCACTGATCTCGGTCATGGCGCCATCTGCAATCTCGATAATGGATACGCCGTCGCCGGCATTCTGGTTTGCCACGGACAGGCCCTCGATCTGGGCATTCATACGTTTGGACATTGCCAGTCCTGCCGGATTATCCTTTGCATGATTGATCTTTAATCCGGAAGAAAGTCTCTCTAATGATTTGGACAGCAGGTCATCATTGGTAGATAAGGCATTGTTGGATAACATTGCCGATACATTGTAATTAATTCTCATGTGTTGTTACTCCTTACTTTCCGCTGCTGTCTGCGACAGCCTGCAGGAATCCTTTTGCCAGGCGGTACAGTTGCGCCGCATCTGCCCGGCTCTCTATTGTTTCTGCATTTTGCGTCTCACCGGCAGCCATCCTTGTCATATCCCGGGAGCTGACAACAGAAAGCTTTTCCGCTTTCCAGTCTGCAGAGGTATCTGTCTGAATCCATTCAAGGAATATATCGGAGGTCTTTTCCAGTTTCGTAACCTCTTCCGGGGTATTTCCTACGAGATAACCTTCGATGTGTTCTCCGTTGACCTGTAAATGCGCTTCCAGCTGTTCGTCTCCCGCATCTACCCGGATATCCACAGCCGAGGTCTCTCCGGTTCCCTGCTGTAGGGTAAGATGCACTCCTGCCAGCTGGTCTCCCAGATACATCGGTAGGAAATACTCCTGCCTGTTCTGAAGATTTCCTGCAAGGCGCAGCTGTTTGTGTACCAGCTGTAACTGTTTCACATCCAGATGGCTCTCTGCCTGTTCCAGACTGATCGTCTCTGTCTCCTGTAAAGCATCCTGAAGCATGGTCCGGTAATCATCTGCAAAATTCTGCTGATCCAGCTGTTCCCACAATCCGGAGGCTTCTGTTCCGGCAGGCTCCTCTCCGGTTGCCGCCACAGGTATTTCTTTCTCTTTGTTGTATTTCTTACGATAGCGTTGCAGGTCGCTGAACAGTTCCGCCGGATCCTCCAGCAGAGCCTGAGCTGCCAGCAGGTTAGAAGTACTGGTATTTACCTCTCCCCTTTCCAACATTTGTGCTGCTCCCGGTTCGGTCTCTACCGCTTCCCGCATCTGCTGCAGACATTCCTGATAATATGCGTCTCTGCTCTCAGTGTCTTCTGACACATCTGTCAATATTTCTTTTGCCATCCCTACAGAAATCTGCTCTGAAATATTGTTCTCCGATAAACGTACTTCCTGTGTCAGTCCGGTATCATCCGACACTTTCCAGTCCATATGGGAGGTTCTTCTGCCCTGGCAGCTGCCAGAAGTGTGGAAAATTGCAATTCTGCGCCGGTATTTACCACTGCGCCTACTGCGGCACCATCTTCTCTCTCAATCTGGTGTACGATACGATAGATACCAATATAAGCTTTTTCCGCTCATTCTCCGTGATATCTTTCTTTTGTTCCAGCTGATACAGGAAACGGCTGTAGTCCTCCGCCTCTTCCTCATAACTCTGAGGATTTTCGGCAAAATAGGACTCCAGTTCCCCAAAAGTCTTCTCCAACGGATTTACGCCGTCCCGGATCATCTGCAATACATTCTTCGGTGTCAGTTTCTCAATCACTGCAGTGACCTGTTTGTCTGCTTCTTTGACTCTTTTCGATATTTTCTGCAGTAATCTCCATCCGGTTATACGCGAGGATGCGGACCGACCGCTGGTTCTCCGGTGTTTTATCCAATGACATATCTGTCAGAATGTCATCTACATTGGAAAATGCCTTGCGGATGCTGTCCCCAGATCTCTTCTGGGGCTGTCATCAGTGTCTCATAACGTTCATTTGCTTCTGTATAGGCCGTCTGCAACGCCTTACCTTCGCTGTGAAATTCTGCCACGGTCTCCTGAGAAACTTTCTGTTTCAGGCTATAGGGTCCCAACACGCTGACCGGCAGTCCCGGCAGTTCGTTTGTCACCTGTACGGTCTGTGTATAGATCTCATATTTTGCCACGGCATCCGCATCGTTGGGGAAATACTTATCCGCAACTTCTGCCTCCGCTCTACGCAGTGCTTCGATCAGCTGCTCCATAGGGGCCGTATCAATGGAAAAATCACTCTGTAAGAGTTTCACATTCACTTCCGCTGTCATGCGCAGCCGGATCTCTTCCAGTTGTTTTCTGGCCGCCAGATTCTCCGCCGTGACATCCCATTTTGCATCCGAGAACCAGTCCTGTACCATTTCTGTGGCTTTCTCGTATATATTTTCCTGCCGTGCCAAATTCGCATGAACAGGGATTTCCCTCCGCGAGTGCCGATGCCGCTGCCTGTGCAAAAGCATCCTCACTGACGGGATAGTCAATCGTATCCAGTTCTGCCAGCTGCTGCAAGGTATCCGTTGTCAGCGGCAAACCTGCTCCCACCAGCCACTGCGCTTTCTGGCGGTTCTCGTCATTGACCGGCAGGCCGGCATCCGTGATCACCTTATCCATCTGGTCCTGCAATTCCTGCGGTACGGTATTCTGCTGTACTTTCGCACCGCTGTTCTCTGCCACATACAAGTTCCAGATCTCCGGCTCCAATCCATTATCTACAAGATACCCGACCTCGCCTTCCTGGGGCTGCTGCAGAGAAGATGCCAGCTCCCAGGCGGTTTTTTAATTCATCTACATTTTCAGGAGTCAGAGGTATATCCGTTGCCCGGAACTGTTCTTCAATACTTTGTGCCAGTGTATCGCTGCCCACAGCTGCCGCCAGGGTGTCCAGATCTATGTCGTCCGTGTATCCGGCAATGTTCTGTCCGGAACGCACCAGTTCTGCTTTGATCCTGTCCACGATGGTAACTGCGGTATCCTGATCCAGTTCTCTGGGGTCAAATCCGTCCTCACAAGCCTTCTGCATAATCCTCCTGGGACATAGTATGTGACAGTAGTGTCATGTAATCCTGCTGTAATGCCACATTGGTGTTCCCGGCATCCTGCTGCAGTTCAATCAGGGATTTTCCTTATTATTCTCTTCATTTCCCACAGGCATTGGGATCTGCCCACTCTCGTATACGGCTCCAAAAGTATTTGCATTCACTTTTTTATTGCGCTGTATTTTATCTCTGCCCCAGGTATTTTTCTCCGTCTGGATACTTTCTGTTCTATTTTCTGTATCAGTTACCGTCTGATTCTGAAATGTTATCTTCACGCTTGTCGTCCTTCCTGGTAATAACTCTTGAAATAACTATTCAGAGACTCATTCGCAAAATCGCTCTTTCAGAGCTTTCCTTTTGCCCATTGAGGCTATATCGCCCTATAAATATCACTAAATCCTCTTACGAATGCAATCATTCAAAGAGGCCTTAGTGATATTTACATGTCTCTGAATAGTTAAGAAAAAGATGAGTGCACCTTTGGGTCACACTCATCTTTTATTTCGGTCGTTTCTTATAATTTCTTAACCGGACTTAGAACAGAAATACAGCAGCTCCATAAGGGGGCAGATCAAAGCTGATAGAATAATCCTTGTAATGGTAGCTTTTTCTCTGCCATGATCTGCGGGAATCTCATTGCCCCAGCCGCCAAAACGTTCCTCATCACTGTTGAGCAGCAGCTTTATATTTCTTCTTTTTTCGGCACGGGTACGGTATAATTCTCCCATTTCATCGGAGTCATATTCAATACAAACAGCAGATTGTTCTTGCCGCTGGAACATTTTCTCACAAAGCAATAGGTGCTGTGTTCTGCATCATCCGCATTCATCCACTCGAAACCGTCCCAGGTATTGTCGATCTCATACATTGCAGGATACTTGCGGTACAGTTCCAACAGTTCCTTTTACATAGGTATGTACGCCCTGATTCAGCTTCTCACCTAACAGATACCAGTCCAGTTCGCGCTCTTCACTCCACTCACGCTCCTGTCCGAAATCCTGTCCCATGAACAGCAGCTTTTTGCCGGAATGTCCGAACATGTAGGTATAGCCCACACGCAGATTTGCGTATTTATCCGCAGTATAACCTGGCATCTTATTTACCATGGAACACTTCAGATGTACCACTTCGTCATGAGACAGGGGCAGAATGTAGTTCTCACTGTCATTGTAGCTCATGGCAAAGGTCATAGCGTAATGATTGCCCTTACGATACAAAGGATCCAGCTTCATGTATTCACAGAAATCATGCATCCAGCCCATATTCCATTTAAAGGAGAAGCCTAATCCCTCGCCTCCGATATCGCTGGTCACATTCGGCCACGCCGTGGATTCCTCGGCAATTGTCACAAATCCGGGATACGTTCCACGGATGACAGAATTCAGATGGTGGAAGAACTCAATGGCCTCCAGATTCTTGTTGCCACCGAATTTATTCGGCAGCCACTCACCTTCTTTTTTACCATAATCCAGATATAGCATGGATGCCACCGCATCTACACGGATGCCGTCCACATGGAACTCTCTGAGCCAGAACAAGGCATTGGCTACCAGGAAGTTCTTTACTTCATTTTTGCCGTAATTGAAGATTTTGGTTCCCCATTCGGGATGCTCTCCCAGACGGGGATCGGGATGTTCAAAAATGCACTGACCGTCAAATTCAGCCAAGCCATGGGCATCAGTTGCAAAATGCGCAGGTACCCAGTCCAGAATCACGCCGACTCCGGCCTTGTGCAGTTCGTTGATCAGGTACATGAAATCTTTCGGCGTTCCGTAGCGGGAAGTCGGTGCATAGTAGCCGGTCACCTGATATCCCCAGGAACCGTCAAACGGATGCTCTGCAATACCCATCAGTTCTACATGGGTATACTTCATCTCCTTCAGATATTCTATGATCCGGTCCGCAAACTCCCGGTAATTGTAGAATCCTTCGGCGGTACCGTTGTTAGGATGCTTCATAAAAGAACCGATATGGCATTCGTAGATCGCCATAGGCTCTTTATTCATATCCTTTTTGTCCCGGGCTTCCATCCACTTGGAATCTCTCCAGTCAAAGCCTGTAATATCGGTAACGATAGATGCAGTGCCCGGCCGGTATTCCGCATAATTGGCAAAAGGATCGGCTTTGTAGAGCTTTCTGCCATCCCTTGCATAGATCAGGAACTTATACATCGTTCCCTCTTCCACGCCGGGAATGAACAGCCCCCAGATACCGCCTTCTCCCAGCTTCTGCATGGGATGGGATTCCTCATTCCATTCATTGAATGTGCCAATGACATTCACCTGTGCTGCATTTGGTGCCCATACTCCGAAATAGACTCCCTGCACGCCGTCTTCCACCGACAGATGTGCACCCAGTTTTTTGTAAATATCATAATGGGTCCCCTGGGCAAAAAGATACTGATCTGCTTCGGAAATAAATACCTTCTCCTTCGTCATGACCGCGCCTCCCGCTATACAAAGTCTTTCTCGGTGAGGATGATCATATCCTCATCGTCATATCTCTTGGCGAACAGTACATCGAAGAAATGCTTCAATGTCTTTTTATTTGCATGATTGATTGCTTCATCCACAATCTGCTTCACATCCACTACTGTAACCACATGATCTATCGTCTGCATATCTTCGATTCTGGTATGTAATGCCAGCTCTCCGAGTTCGTCAATAGAGTATTCCATCTCCCGTGCATACTGTTTGCCGAATGCCACCAGTGTGTTATTGCTGAGGGCTTCCACATCCATTCGTGCGGTAAAGCACTCTCTCAATTTTTCATGTTTCTCGAGGAATTTATCAATATCCCTCTTCGTATCTTCCAGAATAATTACGATTCCCTGACTCTCCTGCTGCAATGCCTTGTGAAGTACATTTGCCGTAGCATCGTTCATTTCGGATGCCTTGCAAATGATCAGCGCCGTTTTTCAGCTTGGATAAGGTATCTGCAGTATCCTTTTTATTCAATGCATGTCCAGAGATCTTTGCCACTTTTCCGGAGAAATTGCTGTCGGTTGCCTGAATTTCGCGAACCATGTTCTTCGCCAGAGATAAGGTATCCATACCCTCTTCTCCAGTGATGATCACGTTGCCGGTGTAGGCTGCCAGACTGATATTATCAATGGCCTTGACTAACTGCTCTCTGGCAGATCTGCTCTGGATAAAGGGTGCGTACAGCTCTCTCTCTTCTCTGGTAAGCGCACGAACCTTTGCTTTGTCTCGCTCTACTGCGGGGCGCTCCGGCTGTTCCGGTGCTTCCCGGCTTCCGGCGTTTCCTCAGCCGTCAGTTCTATCTCTTCGCTGGCTGTTTCCTCATCTACCGATTCTACTGCTTCCGCCGTGGGCTCCTCTACAGGCTCGTCATCCATTGCTTCTTCCGGTTCTGCCTGTTCCTCGTCTATGATTTCTTCCTGCTCATAGATTTCTGCTTCCGGTTCCGCAGGTTCCTCAAATTCTTCTGCTTCCGGCTCATATGCAGGTTCTTCCGCGAGTTCTTCTACAGTATCCTCTTCCGGAAGCTCTTCTACAGGCTCTTGTTCCGCTTCCTCTGCAGGAGCAGCCTCCGTCAGTTCTTCCACGGGTTCCTCTGTGGCAGGCTCTTCCGTGATCTCTTCCAGCTCTTCTACCTCATCGGTATCTGTTGTATCTTCTGCCACGGTATCTGCCGTGTCCGCAGCTTTTTTCTTTTTCCAGTTTTTCCAGCAATCCATCTCTTACCGCCTGCTCAAACTCCGTGAACATGGCTCCGGTCTGCTGTAATACATGTTGGCGAACCTCTTCTTCTCTCTTCTCCAGGTTCTCCTTCTTCTTGCGTTCCCACTCTGCCAGAATATCCTCGATATTCATCTGGCCGGTGATCTGTTTCTCAATGCTCTCTGCCTCCGGCATTACCAGGCTGATCTGACCGTCGGATTCCTGTGCCAGCACATCGGCCAGTTCCTTGGGCGGCTCTACGGGAGCTGCCGGGGTTACCGGTGCTACAGGAGCTGCCGGCGCCGATGCCGTAACTTCATGAATCTCCTGCGTTCGGGAAGCTTCCGGTACTTTCTGTGCTTCCGGTTCCTTCACGATTTCCTGTACTTCCGGTGTCTTCTGTACTTCGGATAGCTCCGGTACTACATCGGTTCTTCTTGCAACAACAGGCTCTTCCGGCAGAATTTCTCTTCCGTCTCTCCATCCTCCGGGGCACGTCTGTGACAGATCGCCGATAGTTCCGTCCATCGTATTTTTCCTGCTGTTCTGGTGTTAGCGGCCGATGGAGCATTTCAGCTCCATTGCCTTGATAACATATTTGCCCTCACCAAACCAAAATGATCAGCTCATCATTCCTCTACACATCTGCAGCAAGTCCTACTTATGATATAGATAAGCCAACTCATATGCCCATTTTCTCTGTAATCTCTCTTTTTCAGTTCTTCCAGAACAACCAATGCGCTCTTCAGACTGACATCCTGCGCCTCATATATAATTTGTACTGCAAAATATATCTGCCGGGATCCTTGGGCGCTTCTACTGCACAAACTCTTTGTAATACTCGATAGCCTGTACATACTCTTCCATTTTAATGGAGGTTCGCACAGAGAATAGCAGATCGTC
>VOFG01000389.1_pt1 | contig 76000 bp, 92 predicted proteins | sample 5384171 | NCBI WGS metagenome assembly VOFG01 (sample SAMN12384726, study PRJNA508395) | human gut metagenome | isolation source: healthy gut F | host: Homo sapiens
AGTATCCTGACAACCGTTTGTGATAACAGAATGATAACAAAATTTCCAAATTATATTAAACCTAATAAAGAACTATTATGAATTAAGGCACTAGGATTATATTTTTTCTATAAGGGAATTTACGATTAAACGATATCCAGCACTTATTTTGGGGCTTAGAGTAATTTCCATTTCGGAAAAAGCAACATCGTCTAGTTGTAAATCATAGAACGGGGAATGGTTGCTTTTCAAGTCCATGTAAAATCTTATTTGCCATTATTTGGACAGACGTTGGAAGTATATTAGATCTTGATTAATATTTACAGGATAAAATTGTAAAATATATCTCCATTCATGTTGAAATTCCCAATGTATATTTTTATGAATTCCCAGGGTTCCTAGGGAAATAGAAAATTTATCACCCTCATAAGTAACTAATTTTGGATATAATTTACTAGGATCCGAAGTATATTCAACTTTATGCAAAATGTTATTACTCATTGCTGCAGGACAGATGTAGCCTTTTTTCATCATGTCAGCTATAGGAATTATCGATTTAAGATAAACACCATTGGATTCATCAGTTACAGGAAGGACACTAACCTCTTTTATTGATTCAGGAGTATTCTCAAATAACTTGAAAGGATTTGCTTTTAATTTTATTCTTACACCAGAATCAAGAGAACTGTACATTTTCCACATCGGTATACTTTCAGTTTCATCATCATCCATGAACTGATATAACAAAATTGTCCGATATTCTTTATATCAGAAGTTTTTTTTCTTGCAAATCGTCCATCTGATCAAGAGAATTTAATCTGAATGTTCGATTGCTAAGAATCAACGCCAAAGTTTCAATACTTGTATAATGGTACAAAAAATCAGTACATTGATTCATGAGTTTTAACACCTCCTTATGTAAGATCATATGTCTTGATAATAGTATCTTCAGTACCCTTTTTACGATAGTATGACAACCTATCGTAGTTCCCATAGCACGCAGTTTCCATCTTCCTGAGTAGCGTTGAGTTTATCCAGTTCTTCCTGTCTTTTATCTTCATCTTCGATAGCTAATATTTCAGCTTTTTCCTTTTCAAAGACATTTTTAAATTGACACCATTTACTGAAAAGTCCTGCATTGTAGGATTGTCGAATGTCAGCGCAACCTTCTGATCAGGTGTCTCGGCAAGTGAGAGGTTCACTGAATCATCAATAGAAAACAACAGAGAGAGTACATCTCCGACTGTTTCAATATTAAAATCCAGAAAAACACTTACATTTAATCCCAGTGCAGTTGCTATCTTTTCTAACTGATCCGGTTTTGGATTCCGGATTCCCAGTTCATATTTTCTGATCGTACCTACGTTAATGCCGGACAGCTCGGCTAACTGTATCTGACTGTACCCTCTGAATTCCCGGAATGCCCGGATTTTCTTACCTACCATAATGCTGCCTCCTTAATAATATTTGTGCTTCTATTCTAGCACAAAAGTGAATGATACAAAAGAGGTTGATTTTCGTAGAGCCTCAAAATGTAGAATGGAATATAAAAATAAAATTCGCAAAAAGGCTATTGACAAAGTCACAAAAGTGAATTATAGTATGAAACATCAAAAGAGTCACAAAAGTGACTGGAAAGGAGGACGCTATGAGAACTAATTATATGATGACTGTTGATGATGTCATGGAAGAATTAGGCGTGAAACGCAGTAAAGCATATTCTATTCTGAAGCAGCTCAATGATGAACTGGCAAAGGAAGGATATGTTGCAGTTCGTGGGAAGATACCACGTCCTTACTGGGAAACAAAATTTTATGGATGCTCTCAGAGAGCAGTATGAAGGAGGGTTTAAGATGTCAGCTTACAAAGACAAAACACAGGGAACCTGGTATGTGAGCTTCCGTTATATTGACTGGACAGGAAAGAAAATACAGAAGCTGAAAAAGGGTTCAAGACCAAGAAAGAAGCATTGAATTATGAAAAGGAATTCATAAGAAAAACTGCGGCGGATATGAAAATGGAGATGAACAGTTTTATTCAGGTCTATTTTGAAGATAAAAAGAATGAACTGAAAGAAAATTCAATCCGTAACAAGCAGCACATGATGAACAAGCACATTGTTCCGTATTTTTGGAACAAGAAAATGAATGAGATCACACCGGCAGAGATTATCCAGTGGCAGAACACCATTCAGGAAAAAAGGTTACAGCAAGACTTATGAGCGTATGATCCAGAATCAGTTAAATGTACTGTTTAATCATGCACAGAAAATTTACAATCTGAAGGAAAATCCATGTAAGAAAGTAAAAAAGATGGGGAAATCGGATGCAAATAAGCTGGAGTTCTGGACGAAAGCAGAATATGACAGATTTATCGCCGGGATTGACCTGGGGAGTGAAGATTATCTGATATTTGAAATTCTGTTTTGGACAGGAATCAGGGAAGGAGAGCTTCTGGCATTGAGTCTTTCAGATTTTGATATGAATGGAAATCTCCTGCATATCAATAAGACTTATAACCGGATCAGGAAAAAGAGATGTGATTGATACACCAAAAACAGAGAATTCGGTCCGTACTATTGATATTCCCAATTTTCTTAAGGAAGAGGTACAGGAGTATGCAAAGAAGTATTATGGATTTCCGGAAGATCAGCGGTTGTTCCAATTGTGGCGAGAACGCTGCAGAAACGTCTCAAAAATATGAAGCATTGACTGGTGTAAAACCAATCAGAGTGCATGATATCCGGCACAGTCATGTGGCTTATCTTATTTATCAAGGGGTAGAGCCATTGATTATCAAGGAAAGGCTGGGGCACAAAGATATTCAGATGACATTGAACACTTATGGGCATCTATACCCGTCACAGCAGAAAAAAGTAGCTGAGATGCTGGACAATAAACGTTAATACGGAGGAAAAGAAGCAAATGAAAACAAAGAAAGTAGTCGGAAAAATATTTGATGCAATTAATTACAGTAAGAAGTTGAAGATAAGTTCCATTTTACCTGATCGAGATTCAGATTATGTGATTCTTCTTGAATTAGAGGACGGAAGCAAATTTGAAATCATCATTATTCCTACAAGGAGATTTGTGTAAGGAGTGGAGCTATGGCTACTGACAGACAAAAAGAAAAAGCCCAGACAAAATATCTGAGCAAGTTCTCTGATAATCAGATTCACTGATATACCATCTTGGCAGATTAAGTATATCACGAATTGAAAGATACAACAATTCCCGAATATCTGTTCATCAGAGACTTGCCCGGAGGGGCAAGAGGTAGATGATGAAATGAATATGAATGAAAAAAATAAAGTTGAAAATTGCAGAATAGAACCACAACTGAAACTGATCAACATGGATTCAGTAGAGGTGGAGCAGATAGAATGGCTGCTTTATCCGTTTATTCCTTATGGGAAAGTGACTATTATACAGGGAGATCCAGGGGAAGGCAAGACAACGATGGTACTTCAGATTATTGCAAAAAACTGAGCAGAGGAGATCCGATTTTTCCTGTTACGGATACAACGATGAAAAAAAAGAAAAACGAAGTGATGAAGTTGATAGTGGGAACGATGGTTTAGATGGCGAAGACAATATGCAGGAACAGTCTTCTATGTCACCTGTACATGTGATTTATCAGACAGCAGAAGATGGTCTTGGAGATACTATCAAACCCAGATTACTTGCTGCGGGTGCGGATTGTTCAAAGGTGATGGTGATTGATGACAGTGACCAGCCACTGACAATGGCAGATGTTCGATTGGAAGAAGCAATCGTGCAGACAAAAGCAAAAATGGTTGTCCTTGATCCGATTCAGGGGTTCCTGGGAGCAAACGTAGACATGCACAGAGCAAATGAGATTAGACCATTGATGAAGCGTATAGCAGTGCTGGCAGAAAAATATCACTGTGCAGTCATTTTGATTGGTCATATGAATAAAAACAGCAACGGCAAATCTTCTTATCGTGGACTTGGCTCCATTGATTTTCAGGCTGCTGCAAGAAGTGTTCTGATTGTCGGGCGAGTTAAGGAAGACGGAAGTAAGAGTAGTATGTCATACGAAGAGTTCTCTTGCACCGGAAGGAATGTCCATTGCATTCAGGCTGGATAAGAATAATGGATTTGAATGGATTGGAGAATATGATATCAGTGCCGATGAACTTCTTAATGGAGATGGCAGAGGACAGAAAAGCCAGAAAGGCAAAAGAATTTCTTCTTGAAATTTTGGCAAATGGAGGAATGGCTCAGAAGAAAATTGCAGAAGAAGCAGAAGGCAGAGGAATAAAAGGAAAAACGTTGTGGAATGCCAAACGGGAACTTGAGATTGATTCTGTGAAACGTGGAAAGCAATGGTATTGGATGTTACCAGAATAAAAATGGAAGATGGCAAGATTACCATTTCTTAAGAAGAGGGAATCTTGCTACCTTGAAAGGAGAACAGATGCAAAATAGAAATGTACAGATTCCATACGAGTTATTTCTTCAACTCCTGCAATATTTTTGATGGACAACTATGATGGTGAAGAAAAAATCCGGTTGGTGAATCGTGAAATGTATAGCAAATTCAAAACTGCACCAACGGAAGAAGAAAGAGAAAAGTTCCGGCAGGAATACCTTGACAGGAAAGGAATACAAGAGAGACTTTCGATGGTAAAGGTTCTTTCTGACTACTCTATTACAGGAGCGTGTCACGCACCTGTAGATAGCAGACAAGGAGAATGTCGGTAAGGTGTAGCCGGGAGTTAGTTGATGGTTTGTGAGTTTATAGCAAATTAGATAGTCGTGAAGGGAGAAAGATACAATGAAACAGGGAAGATTAGGATACAACAGTAGTAATGGAAGATATGGATTATTATCATCAGATTTATGGATTGATACAGGATTTCACTGCGGAGAAGGACTGGAAGTGCTGGTAAATGATGAATGGGTACAGACCAGAATGGAGATGAATCTGGCAAGAGAATGGTATCTGGTGGGGACACCTTATTGTGGAGATCTGGAATATGTGCAGGCAAGGAGACCGGAATAAGTCAGTAAGAATAGTGATGTAGAAGAAAGCCGAACAACGCGAGGAATACGTTACTCGGCAGGGCGCAAGGGGACTTTTGATGGACGGTACGGCTGTCGAAAGTGCTTTTTGCGTTACTTTTGACAAAAGTAACAAAAGAGGGCTTGTCCCCGATACTTCTCGAACTACTAATGTTCGAGAAGGTTCCTAAATTATCGTATCCGGCGAAAATTTCTTAAATATCGCCATAACTGGCGTAAATAAAAATTATGTGCCATGTCTGGCACTCGAGTAGAAAAGAGGTGAGAAAATTTATGATGAAACGGACAATCAGTGGCATGATCGGAGTCGGCTCACTGGCTCATAACAGACGGGATTTTGTAGCAGAAAATGTAAATCCAGACAGAGTACAACTGAACATTTGTTATAAGAATGAGAATCTGAAAGAAGTTTATAAGGAACTGTTTGACGATGCTACGGAGAGATACAATGTCGGGAAAAGAAAGGACCGGCAGATTGCAAATTATTATGAAAAAAATCCGACAGGGCAAACAGGAGAAGCTGTTCCATGAAGTGATTTTCAGATAGGAAATCGTGAGGATATGGCAGTTGGCACAACAGAAGGAGATTTGGCCGTAAGGGTATTGGATGAATATATGAAAGATTTCCAGAAACGGAATCCGACACTTCGGGTATTTAGTTGCTATCTGCATCAGGACGAAGCTACTCCACATTTGCATATTGACTTTGTTCCTTTGTGACCAACTGGAAGGGAAAAGGAATGGATACCAGAGTTTCACTGAAGCAGGCATTAAAAAGTCTTGGATTTCAAGGGGGAAATAAGCATGATACAGAACTGAATCAGTGGATAAATCATGAAAAAGAAGTGCTGGCAGAAATCGCAATGCAACGTGGAATTGAATGGGAACAGAAAGGTACACATGAAGAGCATCTGGACGTTTATAATTTCAAAAAAGGAACGTAAAAAGGAAGTGCAGGAACTGGAGCAGAAAAAAGAAAATCTGACAGCAGAGAACGAAGGTTGATTTCTCAGATTGCGGACGCAAGGGCAGATATTAAATTACTGGAAGAAGAAAAATTCAGTTCCAGAAAGATAAAGAAACAGCAGAAAAACGTGCAGAGAAAGCAGAAACGGAATTGAAAAAACTGGAGGACAGAAGAGAATTCCTGCAACCGGCAATGGATAATGTCAGTAAGGAAATAAAAGAATATGGAATGATCAAAACATTTTTACCGGAAGCTACTACATTAGAACGTGCGGTAACTTATCGGGATAAGAAAATCAAACCCTTGTTCATCGAAATGAAGAATAAAATTGGTGCGATGGCTGCACAGGTAAAAGAACTTACAAGAGAAAGAGATAATTGGAAAAGTAAGTTTCTGAAGAAAAAGAAGGAACACGAGAACACTAAAAGGGAGCTGGCGGAAGTTCAGGAGGATTATCAGAAATTATCCGGTGAGAAAGAAATTTTGCAGGAAATTGCAGACAGATATAACCGACTTTTACGCATGTTGGGGAAAGATATGGTAGAACGACTGGTGCGAGATGATATCCGAATACAGACGGAGCTTGAGGTGAAAAAGCAGAAAGAGCAAATGCCGAAAAAAATAAGCGACCGCATACAATGGGCGAAAGAACGAAGTGAAGAACACAATGCGCAAATTAAGAAGAATAAAGCAAAGTACAGAGGAATGGAGTTGTAAGAATATGAAGAAACAGATTTATGATGAAAAGAACGGACTGAGCTATACATTGCATGGAGATTAATATCTGCCGGATCTGGAAATCAATGAGGGAGAACCCACATATGGGAAATATGGAATAATGCGAAAACAGTTTCTGAAGGAACACAGGAGTGCAAGGTATCAGTATCTGGTACTGACCGGGAAACTGACGGAGCATCTGAATCAGGTCGATAAAGAAACAAGAGAAAAAGTTGAGATGCTGGTGGAACAGATGGTTGAACAATGGGGCGTGACGGAAGAATTGAAGATGCATGAACAGATGGAATGGGTTAGGAGGAAGGATAATATTCAAGCAATTGCTGAAGAAATAGTATGTAAAAAAATATAATCTTTATGTAGGAAAGAGGCTGTCTGCAGGCGTTGTGGACAGCCTCCTGTATAGGAGGGGTTATTCTTCAGATATATCATAGTCAGTGGTTGTATCAGAAAATTTTGTGTCCCAAATGGCTTCTTCAATGGCTTGTAAACATTCTTCTGTATGTTTGGAAATATCTTGCCCCCAGAAGTGAAGGACAGTATAGCCTAGAAATAGAAGCTTTTTATCATTTTCATAATCACGATTACGATTTCGCTCGATTTTTTTGATCCAAAAGTCTGGATTTTTCCCCTTTTCAAGCCGAAGCTTGAGAATCTCCCAATCTTTTCCGTGAAAAAATTCACTATCGCAAAAAATAGCAATTTTATATTTGGTAAGAACAATGTCAGGAGAACCAGGGAGAGCTTTATAATTTTTGCGATAGCGATAACCTTTGTGCCATAGAGTTTTTCGGAGACAATAGTTCTATGGAAGTATCTTTACTGTGAATCTTACGCATATTGTTTGAAACAGTAGCGGAATCACGCGACATATAAGTACCTTCTTTCTGCCTGAACTGATGAGAATATATTATCAAAAAACAGGAGAAATAGCAAACGGGTTAAGAAACATACAAGAGGAAATCTAACGATATGGTGAGAAAACTGCTTGTTGCTAATTGTGGGATATGATAAAATATGAGTTGTACTATTTTTTGATTTTGGAGGAATTTTAATGGCGATTTGTTATGATAAATTATGGAAATTACTGATAGATAGAAAAAAAATGAACCGCACAGAATTGAAGGAAGCGTCAGGAATAAGTTTTAATGTATTAGCTCGATTAGGAAAGAATGAGCCAGTTTCATTTGACTCAATAGAAAAAATATGTTTTACGTTAAATTGCAAGATAGAAGATGTTGTAGAGATAAAAAAGAAGAATCACCACAACGATAGTGATGCATTTACAACCATAGAACTGTTTGCTGGAGCTGGCGGTTTGGCTTTGGGGATAGAAAAAGCTGGATTTGAACCATTGGGACTAATAGAGTTTGATAAGGATGCGGCAGAATCTTTGAAAACCAATAGGCCGAACTGGAGAGTTATTCATGATGATATAGCTAATATATCTTGTTTGGATTTGGAAGATTATTTTGGTATAAAAAAGGAGAACTGGATTTATTATCGGGAGGAGCACCGTGTCAGGCTTTTTCTTATGCTGGAAAAAGATTAGGACTTGAAGATGCAAGAGGAACACTTTTTTATCACTATGCAACTTTTTTACAAAAATTACAGCCAAAGATGTTTTTGTTTGAAAATGTGCGGGGGTTGCTGACTCATGATAAGGGAAGAACATATGCAACGATAACAAATATTTTTTGAACAGGCGGGATATACCATTCAGAAAAAGGTTTTAAATGCGTGGGATTTTGGTGTGCCACAGAAAAAGAGAGAGACTAATCACTGTCGGAATTAGAAATGATCTAGTGGAAAAGATTTCATTCTCATTTCCAAAAGAACATGATTATAAGCCTGTTTTGAGAGATGTTTTATTGGATTGTCCAGAAGGATGGGAGTACCATACGGAGAAAATAAAAGGAAAATATTTGAATTGGTTCCACCTGGAGGATATTGGAGAGATATTGATCCGGAGATTGCAAAAAGCATATATGAAAAGTTGCTGGGATATGGAAGGCGGAAGAACAGGGATTCTTAGGAGAATGAGTCTGGATGAACCATCATTGACAGTATTGACTTCACCGTCTCAGAAGCAAACAGAAAGATGCCATCCATTGGAAGCAAGACCTTTTACAGTACGTGAGAATGCAAGATGTCAAACATTTCCAGATGAATGGCAGTTTTGCGGAAGTGTTCAATCTCAGTATAAACAGGTAGGAAATGCTGTCCCGGTTAATTTAGCATATGAAATTGGATTAGAAATACATAATTCATTAGAGGGGGTAAAATAAATGGCATGGAATTTAGATTTTATATCAGAAGAAGATTTCAAGAAGCATGTGCGTGCAACGATTATGAAATATGGGGAAAAACTGGAATCTTTTGATATGAAGCGGTTCAATAGTAACCTGATTGATCCGATCAAGCTGATTTTTGATAAGTCGGTTTATCGTACAAGTTGGGAAGAAATTGTAAATAATGAAATTTTCCGGCAGAGAGATAAGTCTAATAATAATGATATAGGATATTTTCATCAGAATATTTTTTCTTATTTCATAGGTTGCGAAGTCCCACAAGCAGGCTGGGATGTTATTTACAGAAATCCAGATGGAATACAAATGCCAGATGGAGATATTGTACATACAATATATGTGGAAATGAAGAACAAACATAATACTATGAATTCTGCATCTTCTGCAAAAACATATATAAAGATGCAGGGACAGATTTTGGAAGATGATGATTGTGCGTGTCTGTTGGTTGAAGCAATTGCAAAGAAATCACAGAATATAAAATGGTCAACAAAAGTTGATGGGAAAAATGTACAGCATAGATTGATTCGCCGTGCGAGCATGGATCAGTTTTATGCAATTCTCACTGGTGAAGAAGATGCATTTTATAAGATGTGTATGGCATTGCCGGAGGTAATCAATTCTGTTGTAAATGAAGAAGGCGGTGTTGAAGTACCACACGATACGGTTATTGATGAATTGAGAAAAGTGGCATCATTATATAGTGATGAAAACGACGAGCTGTCTATGGCAATGGCTGTATATATGCTTGGATTCAATACGTATATGGGATTTGGAGATAAAATCCGTGGAGAATTAGGAGAAAATAAAGATGGAATGCTGAAACGGATTTATGAATATGTGAAACGGTTAAAATAGGCATATAAAGAATGGTGGGGAATGAACATGAGCACTTCGACACATGATTTATTTGATTTTTTAAAAAAAGGCAAATAGTAATATTTCGGATGAATACACAAGAATTTGTAGAAGAGTGAATGAAGATCCAGGAACTGCAGGGGATCAAGGAGAAGAAAACTGGAAAGAACTTTTGGAATCTTGGATTCCACCTTATTTTCAAATAGTTACAAAGGGAAGAATATTAAGTGATTCAGGGGAAACAAGTCCGCAAGTGGATGTGATTGTTTTATCACCAGATTATCCTAAAAGTTTGTTGAATTGCAAGGAATATTTATCTGGAGGAGTAGTGGCTGCATTTGAATGTAAAACTACATTAAGACGTAAACATATTGGCGAATTTATAGAGCATTCAAAGAAGATAGAAAAATTAGCTATTAATGAGAATGGAACGCCGAGAAAAGACTTACAAAGCAAAATTTACTACGGATTATTAGCGCATTCACACGAATGGAAAAAGGAAAATTCGAATCGAAAGAAAATATTGAAAAAGGCCATTTGGGAATATGATGAAAAATATGTTACACATCCTAGAGAGATTCAGATATTATATGTGTTGCTGATTTAGGGTATGGAAATCTCAAAAGATGATAGTGCCAAATTATGATAACGGAAAAGGTCTAAAGGGAAATTATGTTATGAGTGGGTACATAGCATCGGATAATAAAGAAGAATTTTTTACTCCTGTAGGTTCATGTGTTTTTGATCTGCTTCAAAATATTGCGTGGCGATATCCAAGTGTAAGAGATATTGTAACTTACATGAGAAAATTAAATATTTCTGGTAGCGGTAGTGGATATTCTAGACCATGGGAATGGAGTATATTGTCTGAAGAAACACAAGAAAATATATATAGATTAAAAAATGGTGGATTTTGGAATGAATGGGGTATGGTTATAGATTAACCCACCTTTACAACTGAGATGGGGAGGCAATTATGAGAATCGATTTACATTGTCATACGAAGAAGGTAAAAACAGGCGATGCTTATACAAGAAATGTTACCAAGGATAAATTTTTTCAGAAGGTTATTGAAGCGGAGGTTAAAATTATTGCAATAACAAATCATAATCAATTTGATTATATGCAATACAAAGAATTTAAAGATGTCACAGAAGGATATTGTGATATTTGGCCAGGGGTAGAACTTGATATTATAGGAAAGGCAGATCAAAAGGGAAATTGTAAAGAGGACATTTGATTGTAATCGCTAATCCTAAAAATGTTGAACTGTTTAACACTCAAGTGCAGGAATTGGTTAACGATGAAGATGTAAATACATTTCAAATTGGTGTGAAAAAAGTATATGAAACGTTAGGGAAGTGTGATTGCATTTATATACCACATTTTCATAAAGAACCTAAACTGTCAGATGAGGATATTCAGGAATTAGGGGAATTATTACCCGATTCTAGCCGACTATTTAAGGAAACGTCTGATTATCGAAGCCTTGGCGTTTTTTCCAATTTTGATTATAGTGTTATTATAGGAAGTGATGTGCAGGATTGGAATAAGTATGAAACCAGCAAGTTTGCAGATATAAGACTGCCAGTACAAACATTTGAACAATTTTGCTTGTTAGCAAAAAAAGATGTACAAATCATAGATACCTTGCTCAATCAAAAACGAAAAAAGAGATTCCTGTATCGCCATATAAAAAGTAAACTTTAAATTACCTTTTTATGAAGATATTAATATTATTTTCGGGCAGAAGGGAACGGGAAAAACAGAAATCCTTGAATCTTTGAAAAAATATTATATTGAAAATGGAATTGCAATGGAAAGTTACAAAGGCAATGAGAAAGATTCGGATTTTTCGAAAATGTTAAAAGTTAATGATATAATAGCCACACCTGATAAGCTTCAATTGGATAGTATGAGGCAACAGTTTATTGATGTTTATAACTGGAAAGAAGAATTACCAACGTCTTTTTGAAAAATATATAAGTTGGATGGAAACAAAAGATAACAATAAAAATAAAGGGAGAATGAAAATAACAGAGTGTGTACATATAGAGGAGGGAGTGCGTGACCGAAAACTTGAATCTGACTATAAATATTTGAAAGAATTTACAGAGTCTACATTTGAAAAAATTGATATAGAAAAATATTTGGATGAGCAAGAACGTACAACTTTAATGCTGTTATTGGGAAAATTATGTGAAAATATCAATGATGCAAAAATGCAAAAGTGGAACAGTGATAAAAGTATTAAGCTTACAAATTGGAGCATTGATAAGATAAAAGCAATAGCGGACAAATGTTCTGATACGATATCAAAACCTAGCAGTGTAGGGTTTTATGATTTCGCTATGGGACGTTTTAAGTTGTTTGAAAATGTCGAGGAAATATGTAGTACGTTTTCTGTAGAGGATAAGGTTGAAAAAGAATATTTGGGAAACCTTGAGGAAAAAGGTGATATATATATTCAAACACGATACAGAATGTTAACCAAAGAATCACGTACAGATGAATTTAAACAGGGAATAACTGTATTAAGAAATTGTAAACTTGTAATAGATGGGATAAAGAAAGCTGTCCTAGAAGAGAATATATCAGAAGAAGTATTAAAGTTTCAAGAATTCTATGATGATGGAATTAAAGATATAGGAGCTTTTATAGGAGTATCTAAAGAAACTGCATGAGAAAATGGAGAAATTTACAGACCGTCTAATGGAGAACGAGGAATTCTACTGATGCAAAAGTTATTGGATTCAGAAAGTGATGTATATATTTTGGATGAACCAGAACTGGGAATGGGAAATTCATATATAACATCTAATATACTTCCGAGGTTAACTGATCTTGCAAAACGGAGAAAAACAGTAATTATAGCAACACATAATGCTAATATTGCAGTTGGCACACTTCCGTATATTAGTATACTAAGAACTCATGAGAATGGAATATATAAAACGTATGTTGGTAATCCTTTTATGATGAACTTAGAAATATAGATGATGAAACAGACACTAAAAACTGGACTCAAGAAAGTATGCATACTCTTGAGGGCGGTAAAACTGCATTTTATGATAGGAAGGATATTTATGAATCAGGAAAGCAAAGCGATTAATGTACATTTGGAGAAAAGAGAAAATAAAGATTATTTAGTATTTGGCTTTGAAGAAGTTGCAGAAGTATGCCTTAATGATGATGAAAGTCAAAATAATTTGAAAAGCATATTTGTAAAGTTACTTACGGAGATTACAAAATATCCCGTTGAATTACAGTTTTTGGAAAATCCAGAATATAAAACAGGATTATATATAGATGTGTGTAAAGAATATATAAAAGATTTAAATAAAGAGATTACGAATGTGAGAAAAAATATGCCAGAAAAACTAAAAATGCAGTGATAACACCATGATAACAAAATCTCCAAAAACCATAAGGACACAGTGGAAAATGCGGATTTTTCCACACAAATCACACGAAAAATCACCATTTGCACACCGCAATACATCGGTCTGATATCGTGAAGGTGGACGTACAGTAGGATCTGGACGTGTTGCTACAGTTATCGAGTAATTAAATATTATTCAGTAAATTCAAGGGTTTCGGAGATTTCTCCGGAACCCTTTTTACATGCGATAATAATGAAGATGAGTGTGAGCGGTGCCAAAACGGTGCCAAAAAGAAAAACTCCATCGAATTTTGCTATTCAACGGAGCTTTTTCTTACCATCCCTTAATCTGTTTTACCTGTTCTGCCCGTTCGGGATCTCTGTGATATTGTAGTTTGAATTGTATCGTTTCAACCACTTCTTTCCTAGCTTCATCATCCAACTGATAAAAAGAAGTCAGAAGATTATCCACATCCGGCATACTATTTTTACCGAATAGGTACATAAGTGGATAGAGAGAGTTTTTCAAGTAGGTTTTGACTCTGCTTGCATCAAGGCTCCATTCAATCCATCTGGGAGAGTGGGATATATTTCTTCTTCGGTAATAGCTCCAGAGAAAGGACTTGCAGAGCATATCTCATTCACATCAATATCTAAAGCATTGGCAAGACGAAGTGCAAAGTCAAAGCGGATATTGGAATCTTTTTGAATAATCGTGTATAACGTGGTGGCACTAATGCCGGTTTCTTTTGCAATTCTGCGTACATTTGTACCTTTTTCATCAAGGTACTCTTTTAATTTCTTTCCATCGCCCATAAGTAACCTCCTATTTTCATAGACAAAGTAATTACGAAAAACATAAATCAATTGTTATCATATCACATTTACGAAAAACATAAAAGTGAAAATTACATAATTTTAGAATTACGAAAACCGTAAAATATTATTTACGAAGTATTGACATTATTTACGGACAGTGATAATATGAATGTACGAAAATCATACACAAAACAAATACAAGAGTTGTAACGGAATTGTAGAATGAGAAGGGAGGACGAATGTATGGCGAATTATCAATATATGATGAGTGCCGATGATGTGGCTAAGGAACTGGATTGTTCCAAGTCCTATGCTCACAAGTTGGTTAAGGCAATGAATAAGGAACTTGCGGAGCAGGGATATATCACAATGGCAGGACGGATTCCAAGAGCGTATTGGGCAAAAAGATGTTCGGATACGAGCTGGCTGCGAACTAAGAGAGGAGAAGAAAGGAATGGCTTACAAAGAAAAAGACACGAAGAAATGGACTGCCCAGTGGTTTGAAACGAATGCAAAGGGCGAAAAGAAAAAACGAAGAAAGAGAGGATTTTCCACAAAAAAGGAAGCTCTGGAATATGAGCGACAGAAAAAACTCAATAGCAGACGAAGTATGGATATGAAGCTAAGTGAATTTATGGAAGTATATTTTGAAGATAAGCAGAATGAGCTGAAGGAACGCACCATGAAGAACAAGCGATATATGATGGAGCAACACATCATTCCGTATTTTGGTAATAAGATGATGAGTGAGATAACTGCAGGGCAGATTATTCAGTGGCAGAATGAAATGCAGACCAAAGGATTTTCGGAATCATATCTGCGAATGATACAAAATCAACTAACCAGCTTATTCACTCACGCTTCACGAATTTACGATTTGCATACGAATCCATGCATTGGATTTCTGGACAACAGAGGAGTATCAGCAGTTTATTCAGACTATAGAACCGGGAACAAGATATTATCTCATCTTTGAAATTCTTTTCTGGACTGGATGCAGAATTGGAGATGATGATGATAAAATAAGACTAAATCAACGGAAACCCAGTAAATACAAGGGGTTGAGGCGATTTGGTCCTGAAAAAAACTTGCAACGAATCAACAAATTTATGAAGGAAAGGCCTATCTTTTATAAAAACCTTATTCAGATGAAAGAAAATATTCGCTTTTATCTGAGATGCTTTTTTACTGTATCACGAAAGTGATGATATTACAATTTAATAGCGAAAACAGGACCGAATTAGCTCGTAATGGATGAAAATCTGTTTAGCTGATTCGGTCATTTTTATTGATTGAAAAGGTGATGAAAAAATGGCTAGAATTATTTCTATTGTAAACCAAAAAGGGGAACTGGAAAGTCGCATGTACAGCTAATTTAGCAGTAGGATTAGCACAAAAAAATATGAAAGTGTTAATCGTTGATGCCGATCCACAGTCTGATGTATCCGCAGGATTTGGATATCGTGATTGTGATGACAGTAATGAAACACTTACAGTTCTTATGGATGCAGTAATGAAAGATGAAGATATTCCTTCCGACTGTTATATCAGACATCAGGCAGAGGGGATAGACATTATCTGTTCTAACATTGGACTGGCAGGTACGGAAGTACAGTTGGTAAATGCAATGAGCAGGGAATATGTATTGAAACAGATTTTATATGGTATCAAGGATCAATATGATGCAGTCATCATAGATTGTATGCCATCATTGGGAATGATTACGATTAATGCGCTGGCTGCATCGGATGAAGTTCTCATTCCGGTTGAAGCGTCCTACCTACCAATCAAAGGATTGCAGCAACTGGTAAAAACAATCGGCAAGGTCCGTAAGCAGATCAATCCGAAGCTGCAAGTAGGAGGTATTTTGTTTACGATGGTCGATGCTCATACGAATGATGCCAGAAATAATATGGAGCTTCTCAGAAATGCATATGGAAGTCAAATCCATATCTTTGATAATTATATTCCATTTTCTGTAAGAATGAAGGAAGCAGTCAGAGAAGGACAGAGTATTTTCTCTTATGATCCGAAAAGCAAAGCTACAGAGGCTTATCGGAGAGTGACGGAGGAGGTGCTAGAAGGTGCCATCTAAAAAAAGAGCAACTCCGTTTCCTTACAGCCGCTTGATGCATTGTTTGGAACAAACGAAGAGTCAATCAATGGAATTAGTGAGATAGCAATCGGAAGTCTTCATCCATTTCCGAATCATCCATTTCAAGTAAGAGATGATAAGAAAATGGAAGAATTATCAGAAAGTATTATACAATACGGCGTATTGGTTCCTGGCATTGTGCGGTTGAGAGAGTCTGGGGGTTATGAGTTGGTAGCAGGTCATCGGCGAAAACGAGCATGTGAACTTGCAGGATTAGAGAAAATGCCGGTTATCATCAAAGATCTTACGGATGATGAATCAACGGTGATTATGGTAGATTCCAATATTCAAAGAGAAGAACTCTTAATCAGTGAAAAAGCTTTTGCTTATAAAATGAAATATGAGGCATTGAAACGACAGGGTAAGAGATCGATTTAACTTCTTGCCAAGTTGGCAAGAAGTTGGCGGCAGAGGAAGTCAGTCAGAATACTGAAGATAGTTCCAGACAAATATTAAGATATATTCATTTGACATTGTTACTTCCCGAACTGTTGGAAATGGCAGATGATAAGAAACTTCCTTTTAACACGGCTGTTGAAATTTCATATTTGAGAAATGAAGAACAACAGGTGTTACTTCAGTATATGAGTAATCACAATATGGTACCGTCCATGAAGCAGGCAAAGGAATTGAAACAGATTTCAAAAGAACGGATGTTGACGTATTCAGAGATTGACCAGATTTGCATGAATGAAAGTACTGAAAAAGTTCAAGTGCAGATTCCGGCGAAAAAGTTGAAACAATATTTTCCAGAGACATATACAAAGACTCAGATGGAAGAAATTATATTTATGCTTCTGGCATCGTGGGCAGAAAGAGAGGGTGAAGAATGAGCAATGAAGATATGGCAAGTAGAATACAAGTCTATAGGAAAAAGATAGAAAAGATACGTGTTAAACAGATGAAAAGAGAGAAGTTTAAACATTTGTTGAAAACATTAAGATTATCAGCAGGAAGAAAGTGAAAGTATGGCTTTTAAAAATGTACGAAGATATGATGCGAACGGAAGGGAGCTTACGGAGAAAGATCTGGAAACCTTTCGATTGGATTCTCCTGTGGTTAGAGAAATATTGGCAAACCTCAATCGGGAGGTGACGGAAGGAATCAGACAGAAGGAGAAAAAAGGTGACGATTGAAGATGTAATTAAAAATCAATTCTGCCGCTGGCATTTATGGTATTCTGGTTCTGGATGATAAAATAATTATGAAAGTCAGCGGTCAGACAGATTGGTTCTGGTGGATATTTATTGCCGGATTACCATTTGGAATACATAAAATGCGGCTGATTCTAATCCCAAGGGGAATGGATACCACAGCAACACTTGGTATGGCTGCATTAAGTGTCATCATTGGAGCATTGATCGGAAGTATCATGATTCCAGTGTATGTGATCAGAGCGATATACGTTTTTATACGGTATATCATTGGAAAATAGAAGATTAGTTTGATAAGAGGCAGGCTTGCGAAAACAATAATCGTAAGTCTGCCTCTTTTTTTGTGCCTAAAAACAGGCAATTCAGGGTAAATCCCTTTTGCAAATATTAGTTTGGAGGATTTTATTATGAGAGAACGCATTGAAAGCAAGCATGTAACAAAAGAAATCAAAAGTCAGATGCCGGTAATTTCACCTGAGATTATCAAAGAAAGAGGTTGTACGTTTTGTCCGTATTATCTTGGAAGTTATGAGAAACAGCCACGCTGTATGATGAAAAATTGTGCCTGGGATGATGAGAATGAGCGTTTCCATCCGATTCTTCGTGGACTGATTCCATTTTACAAAGAGAAGATGGAAAAAGCGGAGGAAAAGTTCCTGGCAGTGAAACAGATTTATACAACTCTTTTAAAGATGTTTGCCGATGAAATGAAGCAGGAAGAGTTGGAAAAAGATGAATGTTACGGATGTGCCTATGGAAAATGTGGACCATGTATCGGTATCTGTTACAAATCAATGAAAGTATAGGAGGGTTAAGCCAATGAATACAACAATTATTTCCGGGAGATTGGTAAGAAATCCTGGATACAATGAAGTGGAGAATGAAAAAGGACTTCATAAGATTGCCAAGTTTGTTCTGGCAGTCAGAAGAAATTATTCTGATGAAGTCAGTTTCATTCCGGTAAAGGCTTTTGCAAAGAAAGCAGAATTTGCCAGAGATTATCTGATGCAGGGAACGAAGGTCATGGTGGAAGGCGAGATTGTCACGGGTAATTATGAAGATAAGGATACCGGGAAAAAGATTTATACCACCGAAGTGTATGCAAACCGGATTGAATTCGCAGGTGCAAAAATGGTTGACAGACCACCATTCCCAGAAGATGCGGAAGGGTTCTTAGAGATACCGGAGGGCATGGAAGAGGAAATGCCGTTTAGATAGAGGAGGATAAAAGATGGTTTCAGTAGATCAGGTGTATATGATAGGGCATATGAAAAATGCCGATGGAAGTATCAATAACAAAAATGTAGTGCTGTCAGCAGCATGTGAAGCAGCGGAACTATTCCAGTGCATGATGGCAGTAAATCAAAAACTGGAGGACTGGCAGAGATTCAATCACACCTTGGAGATGCATCTTACAAGTGTGGAATGTGAGAAAATCCATGATATCTGTCAGGCAGTATATGGGATGAAACATCCGTCCAATGAACTGGAAGGATTGTATCTGGCAAGGGAGGATGAACAGATATGCCTGCTGTATTATCAGGTTTTCGTGGGGATGTTGGAAATCAATATCAATTCAGCTGAAGTGCTGTACAAACAGAAGGAGAAAACAATCAATGAGTAAGATGGAGTATATGCCGGTAGATTGTCTGCAGGTGCCAAAGGTGCTGTTCCAGATGGAAAAATACAAAAATCTGTCAAATACAGCAAAGATTTTATACAGCTTATTTCTGGATCGTTTGAAATTTGCGGTACAGAATGGCTGGGTAGATCATAATGGAGATCTGTTTGTTGTCTATCCGAAAAGTGAAATGAAGAAAAATCTGAATATGACCCGATATGGAGTAGATCAGGCTGTACAGGAACTGGTTCAGGTTGGAAAGCTGGTGCGTATTATTCCGAATAATGGAAAAGCGAACCACTTTTATATCAACGATATTTATGAAAATGAGATGGAGGAAGAATCAATGATGACATTAGACAGAATTATGGCAAATATGCCACTGGAAGAAAGAGAAATTATCATGGACAAGATGGTGGCAGCATCCAGAGATATTCTGAAAACTATTGTAGATATGGGGTATCTGGATGAGTATGATTCAGAACCAATGGAAGGTGAAGAACAGGAGGATTTTGAGGATCTGAAGAAGAGGATTTCCCAACGTCTGGTTTTGAGTTTGGAATGAACCTTGCCTTTAAATATCTGCATGAAAATGAAGAAGATTTTAAAAGAGTAAGAAGACTTCAGCAATATCTTCACAGACAGTATAAAGACTGTTCAAGAAAGAGATATAGCATTATCCTGGAAGCACTTGCTTACGCTATTGATTATGATAAGAGTTTTATTTATGACTTGAGCATGGCAGATAAGAAGTTAAAAAAAATGTATCTGGAGGATTTTATGGAGGGATTCGATTATGCTTTGTATGATTCACGTTATGAAGAAAACGAAGCCGAAGAATAGGAAATAAGTTATGGCAGATTTTGAATATTTCAGAGCAGAAGAATCTGACCAGTTTTCTTTTTTTCGGATACCCAAAGCTCTGTTCACAGAAAAAGAGTTTGCAAGCCTGTCCACAGACGCAAAGCTCCTTTACGGAATTCTGCTTGATCGAATCAGCCTATCCAAGAAAAATGGCTGGATCGACAGTGATGGTTATGTCTATATCATTTACACAATCGCAGAATTACAGGAGCTGTTGCGAATGTCGCATACGACAGTGACAAAGCTTCTTTATGAGCTTGACAGTGTGCATGGCATTGGATTGATCGAACGGTATCGGCAGGGGAATAATCGTCCTTCTGTCATATACGTGAAAAATTTTGTGAAACGGAGCAGAGGAAAGCCAGTAAGATACTTTGCTTCTGGAACGCCAGAAACTGGAAATCCAGACTGCAAGGAATTGGAAATCCGGATTGCAAGAAACTGGAAGTCCGGAACGCAAAAAAATAGAAGTCCGGACTGCAAGAATCTGGATGGAAGTAATACTAAGATAAATAAGACTGAAAAGAATCATACTGATAAGAGTAAGGGCAATACTCCCACTTTGAAGAAGAAAAATTCAGTCAGTATGGTAGATTTAAAAATGTTGTTCTGTCGGAAGCTGAACTGCAGGAGCTGATGACGCTATTTCCATGGGATTACCAGAAACGGATTGATCATCTTTCTGTTTATATGAAATCCAGTGGAAAAGAATATCAGAACCATTTTGCAACAATCTGTCTTTGGGCAGAAAGGGATGGAACCAGGGCAGGAATGGACAAATATGAATTTCAGGAAGGAGAAAGCCTTTAATGAAAAATAAAGTGGTTGAAGATTATGTGGACGAAGATGGGTGCCTTCATTGTGGTATCTGTAGAAAAAGAAAACAGATGAAGGTCAGTCTGATGGGATTTGAGCATGTAGTGTCCTGTTTGTGCGAATGCGAGGTAAAAGCCAGGCAGGAACTAGATGAGAAGATGCAGTGGGAAGAAGCACAGCGGCAGCTTTATCAGAGAAAATCCGTCGGACTTCGGGAAAGAAGATTCTGGGAATGGAAATTTGAAAATGACAACGGAAGCAACCAGAAGATACTAATTGCCAGGCAGTATGTAGAAAACTGGACAGATATGAAGAGAAAAAATGTAGGACTGCTTTTGATGGGACCTGTTGGAACCGGGAAAAGTTTCTTTGCAGGTTGTATTGCAAATGCACTTTTGGAACAGGGAGAACGTGTCATGATGACAAATTTTTCCAGGATCCTAAATGAAATGACCAGCTATCAGGCAGATAAGAACCAGATTATACAAAATCTTGTGGATTATCCGCTGCTGATTATTGATGACTTGGGAATAGAACGAAATTCCGAGTTTGCTTTGGAGCAGGTCTATAATGTGATAGACAGCCGTTATTGTAAAATGCTTCCGCTGATCGTAACAACGAATCTGGGACTGAATGAAATGAAATCTACAGATTTAGATACTGCTCATCAGCGTATTTATAGCAGAATACTTGAAATGTGTGTTCCCATCTATTGTGGTGGAGAAGATAAGAGAAAAGAAGAAGGGACAGAAAAACTCGTACAGGTGCAGAACCTGATTACCGGTTAATCTGTCTTTTTTCATTAAAGGGGGTGATTGCCATGATTACAGATCTGGACAGCAGTTGAATCGCTGAAAGGAGGGAAAAGTCATGCAGGAAGAGGTAACTCAGAAAACGGTCACGTTCTGTATTCGGACTACTAAGATTACGGCAGACCTGTTGAAAAAGGTTCTTGTTGCGTATCTGCGTCATCAGAAGCAGAAATCAGTAGAGAAGAAAGCACAGAAAAATCAGCCAAAACAGGGAAAGGTCACGGTAAAAGAGCTGGCAAAACAGAATGCCGGGATGGTCAATATCGAGATCACGGACAAAAATATCAAGTCCTTTGAACGGTATGCCAGAAAATACGGGATCAATTATGCTCTGAAAAAGACAAGAGCAAAGAGCCTCCGGTTTATCTGGTATTTTTCAAGGGACGTGATCAGGATGCCCTCAATGCTGCTTTCCGTGAGATTTCCCAGAAACAGATTCAAAGCGAATAAGCCTTCCATTCATAAGCGTCTTGCAGCTTACCGGGCAATGATGCCAAAGAAATCGAAGGACAAAGTAAAGAACCGGCATCAGGAGCAGAGCCGATGATGAAACAACACGGCAATAAGCTGATGCAGAAGTGGAAGAATAAGGCTGGGGTCAGGCTGTCCGCCCTGGATAAAAAGAAACTGGTTCTTACGAATCTTCCCTATGTTCTGACCGCTTTTTATGCGGACCGGGCCTCCTGCTTATACAGGAGAAGTCCCGGAGAAGATATTGGGAACAAGCTATTATATGCGATGGAACATGCAGATCGGATCTTTACAGGAATTCTGCTAAGTTTTGACCTGAGAGACCTATTGGTTGGAGTTACTGTCGCAGTTATTTTGAAACTATTGGTTTGGCAGAAACAGTCAGATGCAAAGAAACTCCGGAAAGGAATCGAGTATGGTTCAGCCAGATGGGGAAACGCTGAGGATATTAAACCTTATATGTCGGAAGATCCCTGGATGAATATTCCATTAACAGCAACAGAAGCATTGACTATGGAAAGTAGACCGAAGCAACCGAAATATGCAAGAAATAAAAATATTGTAGTTATCGGCGGCAGTGGTTCCGGTAAGACACGTTTTTTCGTAAAACCATCGGTCATGCAGATGAACTGTTCCATGGTCATTACAGATCCCAAAGGCACTCTGATCGAGGAGTGCGGGAAGATGTTAGCAAAGGGACCGCCGAAGAGGGATAAAGATGGAAATGTCATCAAAGATAAATCCGGGAAAGTGGTATATGAGCCTTATGTGATTAAGGTTTTGAATACGATCAATTTTTCTAAATCCCTTCATTACAATCCATTTGCTTATATACGGTCTGAAAAAGATATCCTGAAGCTGGTTACAACAATCATTGTAAATACCAAAGGCGAAGGGGAAAAAGCTTCCGAAGATTTTTGGGTGAAAGCAGAGAAATTGCTGTATACAGCACTGATTGCTTTTATCTGGTATGAAGGTGATGAAGAGGAAAAGAATCTGAATACTCTTCTGGATCTTTTGAATGTAAGCGAAACCCGTGAAGAGGATGAAACTTACCAGAATCCAGTGGATATGATGTTCCAGGAACTGGAAGAAAGAGATCCGCAGCACTTTGCGGTCAGACAGTATAAAAAATACAAAATGGCCGCCGGCAAAACGGCGAAGTCGATTTTGATTTCCTGTGGTGCCAGACTTGCCCCATTTGATATCGCAGAGCTTCGTGAGATCATGTCTTACGATGAAATGGAACTGGATAAGACTGGGGACAGGAAGACAGCCTGGTGTTTGAGTATGTCCGATACAGATACAACCTTTAACTTTGTGATTGCCATGTTACAGTCACAGCTTTTCAATCTGCTTTGCGATCAGGCAGATGATGAATATGGTGGAAGACTTCCGGTGCATGTGCGTGTCATCGCTGATGAGTTTGCCAACATCGGACAAATTCCTCAGTTTGACAAGCTGATCGCAACTATCCGAAGCAGGGAAATCTCTGCTTCTATTATTTTGCAGTCACAGAGTCAGTTAAAGGCAATGTATAAGGATAGTGCAGATACCATTCTGGGCAACTGTGATACGACTTTATTCCTTGGTGGGAAAGAGAAGACCACATTAAAGGAAATGAGTGAGCTTCTGGGTAAAGGAAACCATTGACCTGTATAACACTTCGGAGACGAGGAGTAATCAGAAATCCTTTGGATTGAATTACCAGAAAACAGGCAAACAGCTGATGACAGAAGATGAGATTGCAGTCATGGATGGAGGGAAATGTATCCTGCAGATCCGTGGTGCCAGACCATTTTTCTCGGACAAATATGATATCACGAAACACAAAAACTATCGGCTTCTTGCAGATGAAAACGAGAAGAACCGATACAAAGTTGAGAAAGAGTTAAATCCGCAGTACACACCGAAATCTGAAGAAGAGGTGGAAGTAATTCATGTAGAACTGTCGGAGTAACCTTGGGATGAACGAAAAATAATGAGGAAAGGAATAACTGACATTAGGTGCGCCGGCTTTTTAGTCGGTGTTTTTTCATTCCCGTAAACACCTGAAAAAAGTCAGTTTTGGTGAATGTATATGGCGTTTTTTAGCAGTGCAATTACAACTTTAAAAACTCTTGTAGTCGCAATCGGTGCAGGTCTTGGCGTGTGGGGTGTCGTAAACCTTCTGGAAGGATATGGGAATGACAATCCCGGCGCTAAGAGCCAGGGCATCAAACAGCTGATGGCTGGTGCCGGAATCATGCTGCTGGGAACTACCCTGATTCCACAGCTGGCAACATTGTTCTCTTAAGAGGAGTAGTAGATGAACACCATCATTGAGAGAATTACGGAAGCGATAAAGGATATCCTGATCGGGCTTATCAAGTCAAGTTTGGATAACATGTTCACGTCTGTCAATGAGCAGGTGGGAACCATAGCCGGGCAGGTGGGACAGACACCGCAGGGATGGAATGCAGGGATTTTAATCTGATTCAGAATTTATCCCAAACAGTGATTGTCCCCATTGCGGGACTGATCATCACCTTTGTCCTGTGCTATGAACTGATTACGATGGTAACACAGAAAAACAATTTCCATGAATTTGAGATTTACAATATTTTCCTCTGGATCTTCAAAGCGTATGTAGCTATTTATCTGGTGACAAATACGTTCAATATCACGATGGCGGTCTTTGACGTTGGCCAGCATGTGGGCGACAATGCCGCCGGAGTAATTTCCGGAAACACAGCAGTGGACGCATCGGAAGCAATCACAAGGATTGTGGATGCACTGGAAGATATGGAACTGGGGGATTTGTTCCTGCTATCCATGGAAACGATGTTGATCAGTGTTACCATGCACATTCTGTCAATTATCATTACGGTAATCTTGTACGGCAGGATGATAGAAATTTACCTTTATACTTCCATAGCACCAATTCCGTTTGCCACTATGACGAATAAGGAATGGGGCAATATCGGAAACAACTATTTAAAAGGCTTGTTCGCACTGGCATTTCAGGGATTCTTCATGATGGTCTGTGTGGGAATTTATGCAGTTTTAGTAAATGCAATGACCATATCCAGTGACCTTCATGCAGCAATGTTTTCAGTAGCGGCTTATACCGTGATTCTTGCATTTTCATTATTCAAGACCGGAAGTCTTAGCAAATCGATATTCAATGCCCACTAACGGGCAGGAAAGGAGCGCATACCATGGCGTATGTACCAGTACCAAAAGATCTTACCAAGGTCAAAACAAAAGTAGCGTTAAATCTGACAAAACGGCAGCTGATTTTCTTTTCACTTGCCGCAGTTGTGGGAATTCCGTTTTATCTGTTCATGAGAAAACCAATCGGTTCCAGTATCGCTGCCATTTTGATGGTAACGGTCATGCTTCCGTTTTTCTTCATGGCAATGTATGAAAAAGACGGGCTTCCCTTTGAAAAAGTGGTGGCAAATATCATTCGACAGAAGTTTATCTGTCCGGCAGTAAGACCATATAAGACAGAAAATTTTTATCAGGAGATTTCCACCCTTGTAAAAAAGGAGGGTGTGCCGGATGGCAAAAAAGACAAAGCAGGAGGCTCAGCAGGAGCGTCTGTCCCTGGCGGAAAAAAAGAAACCGTCAGGAAAGAAAAAACAAAAAAGCAGAAAAGAAAGAGAACAGGAAAAGCGTAGGAAGAAACAGGAACGGGACCGCAGGAAACAGAAAAATATTCCTACAACTGCACAGCAGAGTATTCCGTATATTCGGATGCTGCAGGATGGTATCTGCCAGGTGACAAAGACCTTTTTCTCCAAGACAATTCAGTTTTATGACATCAATTATCAGCTTGCTTTAAATGAGGATAAGACCACGATATTTGAGAATTACTGTGATTTCTTAAATTACTTTGATTCTTCCATCAGTGTGCAGCTGTCCTTCATCAATCAGCAGGTGGATGTGGCAGAATTTGAGAAAAGCATTGACATTCCGGATCAGAACGATGACTTCAATGCCATTCGTGAGGAGTACCGTACTATGCTGAAAAATCAGCTTTCCAAAGGAAATAATGGTCTGGTGAAGACAAGTATATCACTTTTGGAATCGAAGCAGAAAGCCTGAAGGTGGCAAGACCGAGGCTTGAAAGAATTGAAACAGATATCTTAAATAACTTTAAGATTCTGGGTGCACAGGCACATTCACTGAATGGTCTGGAAAGGCTGGAGATTCTGTATCATGTGTTCAACCAGGATCGGATCGAACCATTTAAGTTCCAGTATAAGATGCTTCCGGAAACCGGATTAAAGACCAAAGATTTTATTGCACCGACTTCCTTTAACTTTTCCAAGAATCAGACATTTTTGATGGGAAGAACGATGGGAAGTGTAAGTTATCTGCAGATTCTTGCACCAGAGCTGACAGATCGGATGCTTGCAGATCTTCCTGGATGTAGATGACAGTATCAATGTCAACATTCATATCCAGTCCATTGATCAGAGTTCAGCAATGAAAATGATCAAGAGCAAGATTTCAGATCTGGATAAGACGAAGATCGAAGAGCAGAAACGAGCGGTACGTTCCGGTTATGATATGGACGTTCTTCCATCGGACCTTGTGACTTATGGAGAAGAAGCGAAGAATCTGCTGGAAGATCTGCAGTCCAGAAATGAGAGAATGTTCCTTGTAACGGTTCTGGTTATGAATACCGCAAAGAAGCGTCAGAAACTGGATAATAATATTTTCCAGGTGCAGGGGATTGCACAAAAATACAACTGTTCCTTAAAACAGCTGGATTATCAGCAGGAATCAGCACTTATGTCCTGTATTCCGCTTGGAGTCAATCGAATTGAGATTCAGAGAGGGCTTACCACATCGGCAACAGCGATCTTTGTGCCATTTACGACACAGGAACTGTTCCAGGAAGGGGAAGCTCTTTATTATGGATTGAATGCATTATCCAACAACATGATTATGGTTGACCGGAAGCGTCTGAAGAACCCGAATGGACTGATTCTTGGTACACCTGGTTCCGGTAAATCCTTCTCAGCAAAAAGAGAAATTACGAACTGTTTCCTGATTACGGAGGACGATATTATTATTTGTGATCCAGAAGCCGAGTATTATCCACTGGTGCAGGCACTGCACGGACAGGTCATCCGGATTTCACCGGTATCAGACCAGTATATCAATCCGATGGATCTGAACCTGAATTATTCAGAGGAAGATAATCCGCTGTCCTTAAAGGCAGATTTTATTCTGTCCCTGTGTGAACTGATTGTCGGTGGAAAGAATGGACTGGAACCGGTAGAAAAGACGATCATTGACCGTTGTGTGCGGCTGGTCTATCAGGAATATCTCGCTGATCCGGTGCCAGAGAAGATGCCGATACTGGAGGATTTATATAATCTGTTGCGGAAACAGGAAGAGCCGGAAGCACAGCGTCTGGCAACTTCATTGGAGATTTACGTTACAGGTTCCCTAAATGTATTTAATCATCGCACAAATGTGGACATCAACAACCGTATCGTATGTTTTGATATCAAGGAGCTTGGAAAACAGCTGAAGAAGATCGGGATGCTGATTGTGCAGGACCAGGTATGGAACCGAGTGACGATCAACCGTTCCGCTCATAAATCCACCCGTTACTATGTGGATGAATTCCATCTTCTCTTAAAAGAAGAACAGACAGCAGCCTACAGCGTGGAAATCTGGAAGCGATTCCGTAAATGGGGCGGTATTCCGACAGGAATTACCCAGAACATTAAGGATCTTTTAGCTTCCAGGGAAATCGAGAATATATTTGAAAATTCTGATTTTATCTATATGCTCAACCAGGCATCCGGTGACAGGCAGATTCTGGCTAAACAGTTGAATATTTCACCAACCCAGCTGTCTTATGTAACCAACAGTAATGAGGGTGAAGGACTTCTGTTCTATGGCAATGTCATTATCCCATTTGTAGACAGATTCCCGAAGAATTCCCTTTATAAGATTATGACAACCCGCCCGGAGGAAACAGCCGAAGCAGGGTAATACAGGAGGAGTAAAACAATGTTACAGGTAATTTCATATGGATTGACATTTTGTGGCGGTGCTGTATTTGGCATCGCTATTCTCTGTTTATTACAGGCAGGGAAAGGGTATCCGAAGAAGGAGGAGTAATCAGTGGCAGAACAGAGAATGAAAGTCAGGGATAAGAAAGTCCAGAAAATGACCAAGGATGGTCTGGTGGAAGAAAACCTGACGGATAAATCTTCTGTTCGTGTCAGTAACCGTGCCAGTGATGTGCAGATGGGAGGAAAACAGGGGGAAAAAGAAGTAAGCCTTGTGGATAAGTCTTCCCGCCAGTCTGAACGGAGTGGGAAAAATATTCGTCCCTCTGTGCAAAAATCCAGAGATGCACCGGAACTGATACGGGCAGAGAAGCAAAGTGAGGATCTTGGACAGAGTAGAAAACAGCAAAATAGAAAAAGAATCCGTGCTGAAGTCGGAAAAGAATCCAGACTTGCAGAAAAATCCGAAGCCGGACAGTCAGGGAGACTGAAAGAAAAACGTGCGGATCTATCAGAAAACAGAGGAGACAGCCGGAGAAATCAGACCGGTGGTAGCAAAAAGCCAAAACAAAAACAGCGTTTGAAGTTTGCTTATGAGGAAACTGGTGCTTCTGTGAAAAATGATAAAGATATGGAGAAATTGAACCAGATGGATACGGATGGAGTCAATTTCCGTCATCAGAAACAGAAGGAAAAAGCCAAAAAGTTTTCTTATGAAGAAGCAAAAGAAAGAAAAAGGAAGCAAAGCAGCATTCCAAGAAGGCACAGGTCTATCAGGCAAATGATGGAGAGGCTCCTGGAAAGAAGAAATCCCGCCTGAAGTTTGGCGAAGGGGAATCTGTAAAAACAGAAAAAGCTTCTGTTGTTAAGAAAGCAGGAAGTGCAACTTCCGCAGCATTGCACCGTGAGATCAGTAAAAATGAAGACGATAATGCGGCAGTAGAAGGTGCCCATAAGTTGGAAGAAGGTGGCGAAGGTGTTTACAAGCTGGAACAGAGAAGTGCCAGACGCAGGAAACAGAGGGCATTCAGAAAAAGAAGCAGACTTGAAAGACAGGAAGAGAAACAGACACAGGCGGCAGCCCGTCAGGAACAGAAGAAACTGAAAAAACAGATTCAGAAGCAACAGATCAAACGGGATTATGCCAAAGCGAAGCGAAGTGAACAGACAGTAGGAACAGCTACAAAAGGTACGATTGATTATATCAAGAAGATTGGCGGCAAAGTCACCAACTTTTTTAAAGAAAACCGGAAGGTGTATATCAGTGTAGCAGTTCTGATCGGATTGATGTTTCTGATCATAACGAATGTCACGTCATGCTCTGCAGTGTTTTTACAAAATGTGATCACTTACACCGGAACCAGTTATCTGTCATCGGATCAGGCAATCCGGGAAGCGGAACTGTATTACACACAGCTGGAAGCTAATCTGCAGGAGCGGATCAACAATATGGAATCTGAAGAACCAGGACATGAGGAATACCGATATAACATCGGACCTATTGAGCATGATCCGTTTATCCTGATTAGTTATCTGTCAGCAAAGTATGAAGAATTTACTTTTGAACAGGTCAAGCCGGAGCTGGACGCCTTGTTTGCAGAGCAATATCATTTAACTACTGAAGCAGTCAATGAGACTGTAACGGAGACAGCAACAGTAAGAGTTGGAGAATCTTTGGGACAGGTTGTGACAAGTGGATATTGTAACTGTCCAATCTGTTGTGGTATTTGGAGCGGAGGACCGACTGCCAGTGGAGCATATCCAACAGCCAATCACACCTTAGCGGTAGATGCTTCCAATCCGTTTGTTCCAATGGGAACAAAGGTAGTTATGAATGGTGTCGAATATACGGTAGAAGATACCGGAGCTTTCGCAAGATATGGTGTGCAGTTTGATGTTTACTATGATAGTCATGCGGCAGCATCTGCACATGGTCATAAGACCTGGGAATGTTATCTTGCAGATGATAACGGAAGCAATGAAGTCGAAGTGACCAGAATCAGAGATGTGGACACGCTGAATGTAACATTGACCAGTGGAAACCTGATGTCAATCTGTCAGGACAGGTTGGGATTTTTCCAGAAAGAACTGTTCAGTGCCTACAACGATACCAAAGGCAACCTGCAGATGTTTGCAACACCGGTTGATTTTAACTGGTATTCCAGTGTGACCAGCTATTATGGATATCGGATTCATCCAATATCAGGAGCAAATCAGTTACACAATGGTATGGATATCGGAGCACCGGAAGGGACAAAAGTAATGGCAGGGCTGACCGGAACGGTTACAACTTCTGCTTATAACGACAGCTATGGCAATTATGTTGTGATCAAGGACAGTAAAGGCTATGAACTGCGGTATGCACATTTAAGCAGCCGGAGTGTATCTGCAGGTGCATCCGTCACGAAAGGTGATGAGATCGGTCTTGTAGGAAATACCGGAAATTCTACAGGAAGCCATCTTCACATTGAACTTTTGAAAAATGGAGAGCGGTTAAACCCGATCTTTTATCTGGAAACAGGAGAAGGGACAGGCTTTGGTGGTAATGAATATACCAGTGAAGCAGCGCAACGTTTACTGGAAGAGGCTGCAAAATATCTTGGAACACCGTATGTGTGGGGCGGATATTCCCCAAGTGGATTCGATTGTTCCGGATTTGTCAGCTACTGTCTGGTTCATTCCGGGGTAAGAAATACGGGAAGGCTGACTGCACAGGGACTGTACAACATTTGTACGCCAGTATCCCAGTCAGAAGCACAGCCAGGAGATCTGATCTTCTTTACCGGAACCTACGATGCAGGAGAACCAGTAACGCATATTGGAATCTATGTGGGCAATGGTCAGATGATCCATTGTGGGCATCCGGTTCAGTACACGTCCATCAACTCTCCATACTGGCAGAGCCATTTCTATGGATTCGGGCGATGGTAAGGAAAAGGGCGGTATAACAGCCGCCCGGAAAGGAGAAGAGATGAAAAGTCTTGAAAAAGCAACGGCAGATTATGAGAAAGCCAAGGAAAAAATGGAAGCATCTAAAGCCAGATATGAAGCAGATTTAAAGCGGTTCAAGGCTGCGGAGATTGCAAAAACAGAAGCAGAAAATCTGGAAATTGTAAGAATTATCCGTGCGATGGATATGAGTATTCCGGAATTGGAAGCTTTATAAAAAGAGAATGAAAAATGAACTGCCCGGCAGGGTAGAAATACAGAAGGAGGAAATCAAGGTCTGATGATGAATTTAGAAAGATGAAACAGAAAGAAATCTAAAAATAGCAGGGTGAAAAAAGGATTGCTTGCAGCAACGACATTTCTTTGCCTGACAACACCTTTGCTCCAGACACAGACTGCTTATGCAGCTGAGAATACCACGCCTGCAATCACGATTGAGAAACCGGATGGCTGGAAACAGGGAGAAACAATCATTGCTGTTACGGTAGATGCCCCATATGCCAGAAGGTTTCTCAATAGCAAAGATTGAAGCAAAAGCAGGAAAAGATGGAAGCTGGCAGGATGTAACCGGAAGTGGAAGTATCACGATCACAGGAAATCAGACAGTGTATGTGCGTGTTACAGATGGTGAGGGGAAGGTGTATGAGCAGAATCGCTCTATTAAGTGTTATGACACGGAAAAGCCTACGCTCTCTGCATCCCTGACAGATGGTGTGCTGACGATTCAGGGGAATGATACCGTTTCCGGCATTACTTCTGTGACAGTTAATGGCACCACTTATACAGATCTGAAGGATGGAATGCTGAGAGTGCAACTGACACAGAAAGATTTTACTACAAAACAGATTGAGATCACGGTAACGGACGGTGCCGGAAATACTTCTGAAAAGTATGTGTTGCAGAATCCTTATTATGAATGGGCAAAGAAGCAGGCAGAGAAACAGAAAACTTCCAGTGACAGCAATGGTGCAATGGCAACTACGACCAGTGCAGATGCAACGGGAACTGAAAAAACAACGACTTCTCCGCTTCCGCAGGATGCACAAGCTTCTGAGCCAACAGATGCAAAAGGAACTGTGGATGATCGGACAGTGACAGGTATTGAGGAACAGCTTAATAAAGAAGGCGAGACAGCAGATTCTGTTACTAAAACAGCTACGGAAGGCACAAAAGAGTTTTATACCATTTCAACTAAGAGTGGTAAGATTTTTTATCTGATCATCGACAATTCAAAATCTCAGGATAATGTGTATTTCCTTACAGAAGTCAGCGAGAAAGATCTGATGAACTTCACACTTTCTGATTCCGTGACACTTCCGGAAGTAGATACTGTTTATGCAGAACCAGAGAAACAGGCTGAAGAAGAAAAGCCGGAAACAACTGAGACAGCTGAGAAAGATAAGGTAGAGGATGAAATCCAGATGCCAGAAGATAAAAGTCCATTTGGAACGTATCTTCTGATTGCACTGGTTGCAGTAGGAGCTGCGGCAGGAGGATATTACTTCAAAGTCTATAAACCAAAGCATGAATATGATGACGAGGATGAGATGGAAGAGGATGAAGATGAATCCGAAGATTCAGAATCTGAAAAGCGGGAAGTAGACGATGCAGATGAGCAGGAAGAAAGTATAGAACCAGAAATCCTGAGAGACGAGGATTTTGATGATGCTGTGCTGGAAGATGAAGAAGAGGAGCAGGAGTAAATGAAATTAGTGATTGCAGAAAAGCCATCGGTTGCGATGGCACTGGCTTCCGTGATTGGAGCCAGAACAAGAAAAGATGGCTACGTGGAAGGAAACGGTTATCTCGTTTCCTGGTGCGTAGGACATCTGGTTGGATTATGTGATGCATCAGAATACGATGAAAAATATAAAAAATGGAGATATGAAGATCTGCCGATTGTGCCGGAATGTTGGAGACACAAGGTATTGGATGGCACAAAAAAGCAGTTTGGAATCTTGAAAAAACTGATGAGAGATTCCAAAGTAGATGAAGTGATCTGTGCTACTGATGCCGGGCGGGAAGGAGAACTAATCTTCCGTCTGGTGTATGAGCAGGCAGGATGCAAAAAGCCGATGAAGCGGCTCTGGATCTCTTCCATGGAGGAACAGGCAATTAAAGATGGATTTGCGTCATTAAAAGACGGTTCGTGTTATGACAGTCTCTATCAGTCAGCACTTTGCAGGGCAAAGGCAGACTGGCTGGTGGGAATCAATGCGAGCCGTCTTTTTTTCCGTTCTGTATAACCAGAATCTGAAAGTTGGAAGAGTACAGACACCAACACTTGCCATGCTCGTGGATCGAAATCAGAAGATCAAGGAATTTACCAAAGAAAAATATTATATGGCTCATATCAAGTTTGACGAGATGGATGCGGTCACAGAGCATTTTCAGAAAAAAGAAGATGCAGATAGAGTGGCTGCGGACTGTATGGAGCGTATGTGCGAAGTGGAAAAGGATGATGTGAAAGAAAAAACGGTCCGTCCTCCGAAGCTCTATGATTTGACCACTCTGCAGAGGGAAGCAAACAGAATGTTTGGTTATACCGCACAGCAGACATTGGATGCCGTGCAGGAGATGTATGAGCAGAAGCTGGTCACTTATCCGAGAACAGACAGCCAGTATCTGACAGATGAGATGGGAGAAAGCACAGAAACTCTGATTCAGATGTTACTTGGGAAAATGCCTTATGCTGAAGGTCTGGAATATCAGCCGGACGTGAGTAAGGTATTAAATTCAAAGAAAGTATCCGATCACCATGCGATTATCCCAACCATGGAAGTAGCCAAAGCAGATATTGGTGAACTGAATGAACGAAACCGCAAGATTTTGTATTTGATCAGTGCCAGGGTTCTGACAGCAACTGCAGATCCTTATATTTATGAAAGCCATAAATGCCAGATCACCTGCAATTATCATACGTTTTATCTCACAGCAAAGAAAACAAAGCAGGAAGGATTCAAGGCGATCGAAAATAAATTGAAACAGTTCTTTGGCGTAAAGATTGAGAAAGAAGAGCCGGAGCTGGATATCTGGGCAGGCAAGCATTATGGTCCCTGTGATTCTTTGGTATCGGAGCATTTCACACAGCCACCGAAACAGTACACAGAAGATACCCTGCTTTCTGCGATGGAACGTGCAGGGAATGAAGAACTGACCGAAGATACAGAGAAGAAAGGGCTTGGCACACCGGCAACAAGGGCAGCAATCATTGAAAAACTGATTCAGTCTGGTTTTGTGAAAAGGGAAAAGAAAAATCTGGTGCCGACAGATGATGGCAATGTCCTGATTACGGTTCTGCCGGATGAGATTAAATCTCCGAAGATGACCGCAGAGTGGGAAATGGCATTGAATCACATTGCCCAGAATACAGAGACAGCAGATGAATTCCTAAATGGGATTACAGAACTGATGCAGGAACTGGTTGCCAGGTATCAGGGAATTTCAGAAGAAAAGAAAAATCAGTTTCAGGGAAAGGCAAAAGGAGAAGTCATTGGCAAATGTCCCCGATGTGGAGCAGATGTCCAGGAAGGGAAAGTAAACTTTTACTGTTCTGACCGGAACTGTACTTTTACCTTATGGAAGAATGATAAATTCCTTGCGAGTCAGGGAAAAAAGATGGATAAGACGGCAGCAAAGAAGTTCCTGTCTAAAGGAAAAATCCATTATAAGGATCTGGTATCAAGAAAAACAGGGAGACAGTATGAAGCAACTGTGGAGATGGTTGATCCCGGAGAGGGAAATGTACAGTTCAATCTTATTTTTCCACAACGATAAGTAGTGTATTGCAGGCAGTCTAAGGACTGTCTGTTTTAATACAAATATATGAAAGAGAGGACCTTAGCATGAAGAAAAAAGGTAATTTTAGAAAAGTAGTATCTGGCTTGCTGGCAGGCATGACAATGCTTAGTACAGTGCTATCTCCGATGACGGCATATGCAGCGGAGATCCAGCCAGAGGAGAAACCTCCACTTTATGAGGAAGTGAAAGACCTTCTGGATGAAGATGAGGTGGTGACTGCCAAAGATTATGAAATCGAAACAGGCAGTGTATTTAATGTGAAATCAGATTATACCGGACTGGAAATCAAGGATGATAACAAGGTTAAAGTCACATTTGAGGAAGCAAAGAATGATAAGAATGAGGATTTTACGACAGATCATGCGGACACTTACAAAGCGGTCTATTATGTGGAACCGGTAAATCAGGAGCATCCGAAGTACCAGATCAGCCGAAAGCTGATTGTGCGTGAGAAAGAAACAGAAGTGCAGACAGAAACTGAAGGGAGTGAAGCAGTAACCGAATCAGAAACAGCTGGCAGTGAACAGCAGACAGAGGAAACGGAGAATTCAGAAGCAGACTCGGAATTGCTTCCAACAGAGGAAGTGACGGAAAGCGAGATAGAAGAATTTGATTCTCAGGCAAGCGAACTATTACCGGATATGGAAGAAGATACTGAAAATACAACGGATTCGGAAACAGGTCTTACAGTATCGGATGCAATGGAGCAGGCGGAAGAGGAAGGAATTGATTTATACGCCATGGAAGCTGGTGAAACAGTCACTTTTATGGCAAAGACAAGTGCAAGAAGTGTACAGAAAGTATCTGTTACAAGAGGAACTCTGTATCGTTATGCGGATTATGGTTATGGTTCTTATCTTACCTATCAGTATACGGTTCAGTTTGGAAATGTATCTGCGACTGCTTACTGTGTACAGCCATCAAAACCGGGACCAGGAACAGGTAATTACACGATTAGTAAAGTCGGAGATGGAAAAACATTAGCTAAGGTATGTTATTACGGAACCAAGGCAGCAGGAGATGAAGGATTCTTTACAGAAGAGAATGGTTATGGAAATCTTAGTGCTGGAGCAAAATTCATTCTTGTTCATCTGGCGGCTTCTTATGCTAATGGAAGTGGCGACGCTTTTTCCGGAGCGAATAGTACAGCCAAGAATTTAGCAATGAAATTGTATAATTATTGTGTTTCACAGCCAGAAATACCGGATGTAGCAATGTCATTTTCTGATGGAGATGTAAAAGCTTATGTGGATGGCAATTCACAGAGAACCAAAGATATTACATTCAAAGCAGATAAGCTACAGACAATTACGATGAAGCTTCCGTCTGGTGTGAAACTTCATAATCTAAGCACAGGCACAACAAGTAAAGCTGGTGCAAGTGTAGAAATTTGCGGAGGAACAAAGTTTTATCTTTCTGCACCACTGACACAGGTGAGTGACGTGGCACAGAGCTGGTCTTCTACAATGAAGGGAAGTATTACAAAAGATTACTCTGCTTATAAAATCACCACCGGATCTGACACGCAGGATCTTGCGTTGGTATTTGGTGAAGGTGTGACAGATGAAAAATATATTGATTTCAAAGTGTCTTGGATTGAACAGGCTACGATCGAAATCGTAAAGAAAGACGATACAGCGAATGTCAATCTTGCAGGTGCAGTATTTGGCGTTTACAGCGATGAGGCTTGTACAAAGCTGATCACTCAGATGCCTGCAACAGATAAGAATGGAAAATCCTCTGTTACGATCATCAAGACACAGGATACCGTTTATCTGAAAGAGATCACAGCGCCACAGGGATATGTAGTAAATGCAACGGCAACAAATGTAAAACTGGTAGCAAGTAAGACCTCGGCTGTGACCGTGGAAAACAAGGAGCAGCTTGCAGAGCTTACTGTTTATAAAGAAGGTCAGGTTCTTATCGGTGCAGAAGTCAGTGAGAGTGGAACCGTATTCCAGTATGAGAACCGCAGACAGAAAAATGCAGTATATAACGTGTATGCCGGAGCGGATATCGTAACTGCTTATGGCACAAAAAGTGTACAGCAAAGGTGACTTGGTAAAAGAAAATCTGACAACAGGTGAGAATGGTTCTGTCACACTGAAAAACCTGCATCTTGGAACCTATGTGGTAAAAAGAAGCAAAAGCACCGGACAATTTCTATAACGGCAGCGAAGAAAAGCCAGTGACTCTGACCTATGCCGGACAGAATAAAGAAGTTGTATTTGCAGATGTGACTTTTAACAACGAGAGACAGAAAGCAGATGTTTCCGTAGTAAAACAGGATAAAGACATCAAGAAACCACTGAATGGCGGTATTTTTGCTCTGTATGCATCCGATGATATTAGAAATGCAGACGGAACCGTTGTTGTGAAAAAAGGAACACTGATTGAGAAAGCAACTACTGGAGCAGATGGGAATGCAAAATTCACAGCGGATCTTCCGATTGGATATTCCTATTTTGTAAAAGAAGATCAGGCACCGGAAGGCTATGTAAGAAATACAGAAGATGTGTATACGTTCAAGTTCTCTTACACCAATGATAAAGAAGCAACCGTATCTTTCGCCCATACCTTCAGCAATGACCGTGTGACAGCAAAGATCAATTTATTCAAAGTTGATAAAGAAACAGGAAAAGCAGTACCGCAGGGAGATGCCACATTGAAAAGTGCAGTTTATGGACTGTATGCCCGTGAAGATATCGTGCATCCGGATGGAGCAACCGGTGTGATTTATAAAGCAGGGGAACAGGTGGCTTCTCTTACAACGGATGAAAAAGGACAGGCTTCTGTAGATGGCTTATATCTTGGCAAATATTACGTCAAGGAGATCACACCACCGACCGGATACCTGGCAGATACAGAAGAGCATGATCTTACGTGCAGTTATGAAGGAGATATGACATCAGAAGTAAAAAGAGAGTGCACTTCCAGTGAGCAGGTCATCAAGCAGCCATTCCAGATCATTAAAGCAGCCAACAATGGAAAGACCGATGCAGATCTGTTATCCGGAGCTGGATTTACAGTTTATCTGAAATCTTCCCTTACAAAGAAAGCAGATGGAAGCTATGACTTTGATTCTGCAAAACCAGTAGTGAGTGGAGAAAATGGAGCAACTGAGATTTTCACAGATGAAAAAGGTTATGCCTGCAGTATTCCATTACCATTTGGAAGCTATATCGTGCGTGAGACAACAACACCGCACAACTACAAGCCAGTCGATGATTTTGAAGTGAATATCACAGAGCATCATCCAAATGAGCCACAGATCTGGCGAGTGCTTCTGGATGAAGAGTTTAAGGCAAAACTGAAAATCGTGAAAAAAGACGATGAAACAAAGAAATCCGTCCTGATTGCAGGAACAGAATTTAAAGTGTACGACTTGGACAACAAGAAGTATGTGGAACAGGTAACAACTTACCCAGTGACAACAACCCATAAGTCCTATTTTACGGACAGCCAGGGATATCTGATCATGCCGAAGAATCTGAAGATCGGACATTACAGCATTGAGGAAGTCAATGCACCGGAAGGGTACACGATTAATAAGAATTATGTAGAGATTGCGGTGGATGCAAACACAGCATACCAGATGGATTCTGAGAGCGGAGATGCCATTATTACGGTAGATTACGAGAACCATCCGGTAAAAGGAAAGCTGACGATCTATAAAAAAGGTGAAATGCTGACCGGATTCAAGAAGGATTTTGTTTATGAAGAAAGATACCTGAAGGGTGCAGAATTTAATGTCTATGCAGCTGAAAATATCTATACACCGGATTATCAGAAAGATGAAAACGGAAACAGACAGCTGATCTATGCAAAAGATGCACTGGTAACAGCGGTAAAGACTGGAGAAAACGGAAAAGCAGTTGCAGAGAATCTGCCGCTTGGTTCTTACTATGTAGTAGAAAAGACTGCACCGGAAGGATTCGTACTGAACCATGACAGATCAGAAGTCGCATTTGTCTATGCCAATCAGGATACACCTGTGATCGAACAGGAAGTGACTGTTGGCGATGACCGACAGAAAGTTACAATCCAGGTAGAAAAACAGGATGCAGAAAATGGTGCAACCGTAGCTGGAGCTGTCTTTGGTATCTTTAACAAAGAAGATATTAAGGCGGATGGAAAAGTAATCGTGAAAGCAGAGACACTTTTACAGGAAATGACTTCTGATAACGATGGAATTGCTTCCTGTACGCTGGATCTGCCACTCGGACAGTATTATGTAAAGGAGTTAAAGGCACCGGCGGGATTTGTATCCTCTGATGAAGTTCTGAATCTGGATGCTTCTTACCAGGGACAGGATGTGAAGACAGTAAAACTGAAAACTGTGAAAAAGAACCAGCCGACAACAGTAGAAATCACGAAATCTGATGTAACAACAGGTGTGGAGCTGGATGGGGCAAAACTCACCGTTCTTGATAAAGAAGGAAATGTTGTGGATCAGTGGACGTCTGTAAAAGATCAGCCACATGTGATCAAACGCCTGACAGTTGGAGAGGAATACACTCTTCGTGAGGAAATGGCACCGTATGGATATCTGAAAGCAACGGATGTGAAGTTCACTCTGGAAGATACCGCAGAGATTCAGAAAGTAGAGATGAAAGATGAAGTACCAACAGGACTTCTGATCATCAACAAAAATGGAGAGTTTTTGGATAAGGTAACACTTCTGGATAATGTAAAAGGCACCGTGGAGCATCTCTTCGAGTATGTAACCGGAAGCCTTACAGATGTGACGTTCGATGTATTTGCTGCGGAAGATATCAAAGCGGCAGATGGTGTCAGTGAAGATTATTTCAAAACAGATGAAAAAGTGGGAACCATTACCACAGATTCCAATGGTATTGCACAGATGGGAGATCTCCCGGCTGGAAAATACTATGTGAAGGAAGTAAAAACAGCCCATGGTTATGTGCTGGACAAAGAGCCGAGATATGTTGACCTTTCCTACCGTGATCAGGACACACCAGTCATCACTTATGATGAGAAATGGCAGAATGCCCGTCAGAAAGTAAAGGTTACGGTTCTGAAGAAAGAAAAAAAAAGATACAGAACGTGTCCTTGCAGGTGGTGTCTTCGGTCTTTATACCAGTGAAAATATCAAAAATGCAAAGGGCGAGGTACTCCTTGAGAAAGACAGTCTGATTGAGCAGCGAGTAACGGATGAAAAAGGACAGATTACTTTTACGGCAGATCTTCCAGTAGATGGAAAATACTATGTGAAAGAAATCTTTGCGCCGGACGGATTTATTACAACAGATGAAGTACAGGAATTTACCTTTGAATATGCCGGAGAAGACCAGGCAGAAGTAAGCTACGACTTTACTTTTGAGAATCAGCCAACTACAGTGGAGCTGACCAAAACAGACCTGACAACAGGTGGAAAAGAACTTCCAGGTGCACACCTGAAAGTAACGGATTCAGATGGCAATACAGTAGATGAATGGACTTCTACGGAAGAAATCCCATGTGATCAAAGAACTGGTTGTTGGTAAGAAATACACCATGACAGAGACAAAACCGGCAGATGGATATGTTACTGCAGAAAGTATTACCTTTACAGTAGAGAATACACCAGAAGTTCAGAAAGCATGAGATGAAAGATGATGTGACAAAAGTGCAGATCAGTAAGACGGATATCACAGGAGAAACGGAGATTCCAGGTGCAAAACTGACGGTTCTTGACAAAGACGATCAGGTAGTAGAGAGCTGGACTTCCACAGAGGAAGCACACTATATCGAAAAACTTCCAATCGGTAAATATACCTTACGTGAAGAGCAGGCACCGAAAGGATATCTTCTGACATCTGATGTAACATTTGAGGTGAAGGATACCGGAGAATTCAGAAAGTAGCTATGAAAGATGATACTGCCAAGGGAAAAGTGATTCTCAATAAGGCAGATAAATCGTCAGGAGAACCGCTGAAAGGGGTAGAATTTGAACTCCGTGACAGCAAAGGAAAGGTTCTGGAAACCTTAAAGACAGATGCTGCCGGTCATGCAGAAAGTAAGCTGTATGAGATTGCCACATTTAAGAACGGCAAATATGATACCGCTATCAAGTATTATCTGGTGGAAACAAAGACACTGGACGGATACACGCTGGATCAGACCAAGCATGAAGTGACATTTGCTTATGCAGATGACAGTACACCGGTTGTAGAAGTTACCTTTAATCTGACAAATGAGAAACCGGAAGTTCCGGAAACACCGAACACACCGGATACACCACAGTCCCATGAAGAGACGAAGGTATCAAATGCACCGAAAACAGGTGACAGCACGAATATCTGGCTGCCGATCCTGCTTCTTGTGATCTCCACAGGAGGTATGGCAGGACTTTATATCAGTAGAAAAAGGAAAACCAAATAAGGAAACTAAAAGGTTATGATTGGGAGCCTCTATGTGAGGCTCCCTTTTTAATACAAAAAATCACAGAGAGGAACAGAAAACTATGATGAAAGCAATGGAAAAAAGACAGGAAGCACGAAAAAACCAGGAGAAAACTTTAAAGAGAATGATGGCTTATCAGAAGAAAGCTGAGCAGATGGTCAGCAGAAAAAGAATGAACCATCACATGATCAGAAAGGGGTAAAAGCGTATGATGAACAGAAAAGAATTTTATGAATATGTCAAAGACAATGTAAAGGAGTATTTGCCAGAGTCTTACAAGGACGCAGAAATTAAACTTCAAGAAGTAGAAAAAAACAATGGACTGAAGCTTACTGGCATTACAATTCCAAATGGGAATCAGAGAATCGTACCGACAGTCTATCTGGATTCTCTCTACCAGGAATATATCAATGGGAAAGATGTAGATTCTTGTGTTGGGGATGTAGCTGATATGCGTATTGAAGCACAGGGAAAAGCAGAATTTTTTGATATGGGAGTTCCGGATATTCTTGATTATGAAAAGATGAAGGACAAATTACAGGTGAGAATTTGCGACAAAGAATGGAATACCGATCGTTTGGCAGACAAAGTAGTCACAGAACACGGAGATTTTGCAGCTTATTATGCAGTAAATCTGGAGGAAAATGGAAGGAATCAGCAGTATTCCGGTAACTGTTTCTCTGATGAACGAATGGGGAGTATCTGTCGAACAGATTCAGGCAGATGCGATGATGGCAGATAAGAACAGAGGAGTGCAACTGGTGGATATGACACAGATTGTCGAATCCATGATTTTTGGAGGAACACCAAAGAATCTTTTGAATGAAAAATTGGATATGGAAACTGTGGAGAATCCAATGTTCTGCCTTACCAATGAATCTAAGATGAATGGTGCTTCACTGTTATTGCAGGAAGATATTCGTAAGCAGATTGGGGAATGCCTGGGAAGCGATTATTTTGTCATCCCATCTTCTGTTCATGAAGTGTTGATTCTCCCTGATAACGGAATCTTTCAAGTTCCAGAATTAAATGCGATGGTAAAAGAAGTCAATGAGACGCAAGTAGAAAGACAGGAACAGCTTTCAGATAAGGTTCAGTTCTGTGACGGAAAGACAGCAGTCATGGAAAATGCGGAACGCAGGGAAACACGTCTGAGAGAGAGAAAAAAAGCAGCCGAAAAAGCGGAAGCAAAAGGTGGAATCCATGGAAAGCTGGAAAAAGCCAAGGCAGAGATCAAGGCAAAAGGGGCAGACAAAGTGCCGAAGAATAAGTCAAAAGATCTTGCCGCAGCATTATAAAGAGAAGTAACGATGATTTTATGGGGACTGTGCCAAGCAGTCCCTGATTTTATGAAAAGGAGTAGCACATGGCAAATAAATTATATGCAATGGAACAGCTGACGGAAGAGGTGGCAAAAGATGTAGCTGTCAGTCCGCAGGAATGGATGCGGTTCCTAAACACTGCATCCAGACTGTACAAATACACTTTTCCAGAACAGCTTTTAATTTATGCACAGCGACCGGAAGCAACTGCCGTAGCATCCATGGAAATCTGGAATCAGAAGATGTACCGATGGATCAAAAAGGGATCTAAGGGGATTGCCTTGATTGACAATACTTCGGACCGAAAACAAAACTTCGGTATGTATTTGATGTGCAGGACACTTATAAAGTGCGGAATCTTGGAAAGGATCCTCAGTTATGGAATCTTCCAGTAGAAGGAGAACATCTGGTGGCAGATTATCTGCAGGAGCAGTTATCACTGGAAGATACAGAAGGGGACTTGCTGAAAGTCTGTATCAGGCAGCGAAGGAGAGTATGCAGGAATGGCTTCCAGATGCATTGAAAGAACTGAGACTGGATGTAACAGGGACATTTTTGGAAGAACTGGACGAACAGAATCAGGAAGTAGAATTCCGGGAACTGATGACCAATAGTGTCTGGTATGTATTACTAAACCGATGTGGGCTGGATGCACAGGAATATCTGGATGCAGAGGATTTTCGGCATATTACGGACTTCAATCAGCTGAAAGTATTAGGACATCTGGGAAGTGCAGTCAACGAAATCAGTAGACCAGTCCTGATGCAGATTGGACGATATGTTCTGAATGATCTGGAAAATGACCTGAAAACGGTTGCAAAAGAAAAAGAAGTAGCTTATAATGAATTTAACACGTTAATTCGAGAAAGTAATACAGATAACACAGAAGATAGAGAAGAAAAAAAGGAGGAAACAGACTATGAGAGAGATCACTTACAGCCAGAACGGAGAGTATCAGATTCCGGATATCAGCCTGGAAGAGACGAGAGGAACCATCGGCAAGTACGGAATGATGCGGAAAGAGTATCTGAGAAATCACAAGGTAGCCAGGTTCAACATTCTGACACTGCAGAACCGTCTGGACAGTCATCTGATGGAGATCGACAGTCAGGCAAGGCAGAGAGTAGACAACCTGATGAACGAACTTCTGGAGAAAGATCCGGCACCGGACAAAATGGCAGACGGGATGGCATGGACCAGACACATGAACCAGATCAAGGCACAGGCAGAGGAGCTGGTGATTCAGGAGATTATTTACAGTTAAGCCTGTTCCCAACAGAAGAGGAACAGTTAGGAGAAATAAGGAAAGCGGCAGCTGCATTAGAACAGCCAGCCGCTTTTCTTATTTCTGATGAAGTGGTAGACGATATTCTCCGAACAGGAAGCGGACAGAAAAATACACTGTTTCATATTACAGCAAGACTGATTGAAGGTCTGGATAATGAAGAAATGCGGAGTTTTCTGAAAGATGAATATGGAACTGGTGGCAAAGGATTTACCATAGATGGTCAGAAAATCAGTATCTGGTATGACAATGATGGTATCCGTATCCGGCGAGGGGACTCTGCCAGAAGAAACTTTGACCGCATGGTTACGTGGGAAGAAGCAGCGAACAGAATTCGGGATATGTATGAGGATGGAAATTACGTGGATAATTTGATTTCCAATAATGCCATTGAACAGGAGCAGGAAGAAATGACCAATCTTCTTGCACTTCATTTTCGGGATACTTGCAGAAACTGGGAAAAGAAACAATCATATTCAGACTGGCAGGATGTAGTGAGTGGAGCATGGACAGATCAAGAGGAAGCAGATGCGATTGTCTATCGTTTTGAATGGCTGCAGAAATATATGGATGAGAATCCGGGAGATTATCACCGCTGGGAGATTCAGCATAATCCGGAATATTTCCAACGCTTTCAGGATCTTCAGAGGGAGCGTTCCTGGGTAGACCAGAAATTTACGGTCGAACGTTCGGCACTATCCTTTATCACACAGGATGAAATTGACGCAGTGTTAAGAAAAGGCGGCATTACGGCTGGTGGTCGTAACCGTATTTATGAATATTTCATGGAACATCATGATATGAAAGATGCTGCGGATTTCCTGAAAAATGAGTATGGAACAGGTGGTTCCTCACCCGGAATACCAGGAGCAGATGCTTCCGACGCATCCCATGATGCAAAAGGATTAAAACTTGCAAAAGGGAAAATTGGCAGTCCAGAGGTAGAAGTTTTATTAAAGTGGAACAAGGTTGCAGAACGTGTTCGCCAGTTAATCCGCACAGATGATTATTTGTCACCGGAAGAAATGGAAAAGTACGAAGAGCGACAGGAAGCACAAAGACTGGCAGACTTGGAAGAAGCACAGCAGATGTTAGGAGAACAGCTGGATCAGGATACTTTGACAGCGGAAGATATAACGGATCTGCGATTAGTTGATTCAGAATATATGTCCGGTACCAGAACAACAATCCATGATTTTGATTGTAAAGTTAAGGGAGAAACGAATCGACTTCAATACACATTAGAATATCATGATGATGGAGAAGGTTTCACGATTCATACGGAAAAAGATGATATTTGGAATCGAATGTCAACACAAGAATTGGAACGTCTGGATGTAAAACTCGGACAAGAAGTACTTTATTATCATTATCACAACAAAACAGTAAATGCGGATACCTTAGATGAATTACGGGAAATCAGGGAAGAAATTATGGAGGAAGAGTCCTCGTATTTTACTGCGATTTCTCAACGTGTGTGGACAGATTATGATAAAAAAGAAAAAGAATTATCGGGAGAAGCTGAGGTATCGGAAGAAAAAGAATCTTTGGAAGAGATTAACGGAATAGCAGAACCGATTCCAGCAACGAACTTCCGCATCACAGATGATGAGCTTGGACAGGGTACAGCAAAAGAAAAGTTCCGTGCCAATATCATGGCTATCCAGTTGTTAAAGAAATGTGAGGATGAGAATCGCAATGCGACACCGGAAGAACAGGAAATCTTATCCAGGTACGTTGGCTGGGGAGGTCTTGCAGATGCATTTGATGAGACAAAAGCTGCATGGGAGACAGAATATTTGGAATTAAAGACGGTTCTTACACCAGAGGAATATGCTGCAGCCAGAGCTTCCACCTTAAATGCTCATTATACACAGCCGATTGTGATTGAAAGTATGTATCAGGTGTTGGAGAATCTGGGATTTACAAAAGGAAATATCCTGGAGCCATCTATGGGAGTTGGTAACTTCTTTGGAAAGCTTCCGGAGAATCTAAACCAGTCCAAACTCTATGGAGTGGAACTGGACAGCATCAGTGGTAGAATTGCAAAGTTGCTCTATCCAGATGCCAATATTCAGATTAAAGGTTTTGAAAAGACAGATTATCCTAATGATTTTTTTGATGTGGCGATTGGAAATGTGCCATTTGGTGCATACAAGGTCAATGACCGTCAGTATGATCGCTACAATTTCATGATTCATGATTACTTTCTTGCCAAGACTATAGATCAGTTACGTCCAGGCGGCGTGGCTGCGCTGATCACAACAAAGGGAACCATGGATAAAGCATCACCGGAAGTTCGGAAATATCTGGCAGAGCGTGCAGACCTGCTGGGCGCAATCCGACTGCCGAACACAGCTTTTAAGGCAAATGCAGGAACAGAAGTCAGTGCTGATATCCTGTTTTTCCAGAAGAGGGAAAGCCTTACGAAAGAAATGCCGGAATGGATAAATCTGGATAGTAATGTCAATGGTATTACAGTCAATCAGTATTTTGTTCAGCATCCGGAAATGATTCTGGGTGAGATGAAAGAAGTGTCCGGTCCGTATGGTATGGAAACAACCTGTGCTCCAATGGAAGGAGCAGATCTGGAATTACTGTTACAAGAAGCTGTGAAACACATTAGGGGAAGCATGGCACCGGCAGTAGATGTGGAGGCAGAACTGGATGAGATGCCAGAGAGTATTCCGGCAGATCCGAATGTGCGAAATTACAGCTATACAGTGGTAGATGATCAGGTATATTACCGTGTCAACTCTTTAATGAATCAGGTGAAAATGCCTGCAGCCACTGCAGAACGTGTAAAAGGGATGGTTGCAATCCGTGATACTGTCCGTGAGCTGATCGCCATGCAGATGGAAGAATTCGTCACAGATGAAGAAATTCAAAAACAGCAGGAAAAACTGAATCAGGTTTATGATACCTACACGGCAAAGTATGGAGTCATTGGAAGTAATGCCAACAAACGGACGTTTTCTGATGACTCTTCTTATTGCCTATTGTGTTCTCTGGAAGATCTGAACGAAGATGGAACATTGAAGCGGAAAGCAGACATGTTTACAAAACGAACCATCAAAAAGGCGGTTGCTGTGACAAGTGTGGAGACAGCCACAGAAGCACTTGCTCTGTCTTTAAATGAAAGGGCTAAAGTAGATCTCCCATATATGGCAGCTGACCGGAAAGACCGAAGAAAAAATCACGGAGGAACTGGTTGGAGTTATCTTCAAAAATCCACTGACAGACCAGTGGGAAAGTGGAGATGAATATCTCTCCGGAAATGTTAGGGATAAATTAAATACTGCGAGAACTTTTGCAGAGAATCATCCGGAATTCACATCGAATGTGCGTGCACTAGAGGCAGTTCAGCCGAGAGATCTGGAAGCATCGGAGATTGAAGTGCGTATTGGAGCTACCTGGATTGAACCTTCGGATTATCAGGATTTTATGCAAGAAACATTTCATACACCATGGTATCTGCTGCAGAAAGAAATACAGGTGAAATTCTCTGAGGTAAATGGTGAGTGGAGGATTACAGGAAAGAATGCCGACAGTCCCCAAAATGCGTTTGCCTATGCAACGTATGGAACTGAGAGAGCAAATGCCTATAAGATTCTGGAAGATACCCTGAACCTGAAAGATGTACGCATCTATGATAAGAGTGTCAATGAGAATGGTGATGAAATCCGTGTCCTCAATAAGAAAGAAACCATGCTGGCATCACAGAAGCAGGATGCCATGAAAGCAGCATTTAGGGACTGGATTTTTAAAGATCAGCAGAGACGTGAAAGACTGGTAAAGGTGTACAATGAACGATTTAACAGCATCCGTCCCCGTGAATACGATGGCAGTCATTTAACTTTCCCAGGAATGAATCCGGAAATTGAACTTCGCCCACATCAGAAAAACGCTGTCGCACACCAGCTTTATGGAGAGAATGTGCTTCTTGCTCATGTAGTAGGAGCTGGCAAGACCTACGAAATGGTAGCGGCGGCAATGGAGAGTAAACGACTGGGATTATCACAGAAAAATCTTTTTTGTTGTGCCAAACCATCTGACAGAACAGTGGGGAGCTGAGTTCCTGCAGTTATATCCGGGTGCCAATATTCTTGTGGCAACGAAGAAAGATTTTGAACCGGCAAACCGAAAGAAGTTTTGTGCCAGAATCGCTATGGGGAATTATGATGCCATTATCATTGGGCATTCCCAGTTTGAGCGTATTCCAATCTCTGATGAGAGACAGGAATCTATGCTTAGAAAGCAGATTGATGATCTGGAAATGGCAATCCAGAGTGCAAGGTATGAACAGGACGGCGGGCGTTATACCGTCAAACAGATTGAAAAGACCAGAAAGACACTGCAGACAAGGCTGGAAAAACTGAATCAGAAAGAGAAAAAAGATCAGGTAGTTACGTTTGAAGAACTGGGAGTGGATCACCTGTATGTAGACGAGGCACACAGTTATAAAAATGCGTTCCTTTATACAAAAATGAGAAATGTAGCCGGAATTGCACAGAATGAAGCACAGAAATCAGCAGATATGTTTAATAAATGTCAGTATCTGGACGAGATTACCGGAGGAAAAGGCATTACCTTTGCTACAGGCACACCAATCAGTAACAGCATGACGGAATTATATGTTATGCAACGGTATCTGCAGAACAGTAAATTACAAAATATGGGACTTGGACTGTTTGATTCCTGGGCTTCCACCTTTGGAGAAGTTGTCACGAGCATCGAACTTGCACCGGAAGGAACTGGATATCGAGCAAAATCAAGATTCGCCAGATTCTATAATATCCCAGAACTGATGAATATGTTCAAGGAGATTGCAGATATCAAGACTTTCGATCAGTTAAAACTACCTGTGCCGGAAGCAGAATATGAAACAGTGGTGCTGAAACCAATGGAACAGCAGAAAGAAATCGTAGAAAGCCTTGGAGAACGGGCGGAAGTGGTAAGAAACGGTGGTGTAGATGCCAGTGTAGACAATATGCTGAAAATTACCAATGATGGAAGAAAGTTAGCATTGGATCAGCGTTTGGTGAATGAATTATTGCCAGATAATCCGGAAAGCAAAATAGCAGTCTGTGCAGAGAAAAGCTATGAAATCTGGAAAGATACAGCAGCACAGAAATCAGCACAGTTGATTTTCTGTGATTTGAGCACACCGAAAGGCGATGGCAGTTTCAATGTTTATGATGATTTGAAGCAGAAATTGATAGAGAAAGGTGTACCGGAAAAAGAGATTGCGTTTATTCATGATGCAAATACAGAAGCAAAAAAGACGGAGCTGTTTGGAAAAGTGAAATCCGGGCAGGTTCGTTTTTTGATTGGTTCGACAGCAAAAATGGGTGCTGGAACCAATGTGCAGGACCGTCTGATTGCCCTGCATCATCTGGATATTGGTTGGAAACCATCTGACTTGGAACGTGCGCCCGTAAAGGCATCATAATAAATATACCTTTGGCAAGGTATTAGGATAGTATCTTACAGTCCTATCATCAACCGATTTACCTGTGAGGGAAACTAAATATCAGGGAAAATAGCACGTCGGTAAAGCCATAAGTCAGCTAATTACCAAGCTGCGACTGAATGGGGAGATGAAAAGTTAGGTATGAGGATAAAGCCCATACTGGTTGAACGATAGTCCAAACGGTCAATGTCGGGACTATGGCGTAAGGTAATTATTATTCGCCATATCTCAGCACTTATGTTCCGCTGTTCAGGAGCGTAAGCAAAGATAGGCTGAGACGTATATGCAATAAGCATAAAGGATGGAAGTCGTATCCGACAACCTAACAAGCCAAATCGTTAGTATGATGCTAAACGGGGATTACCTAAGTCGAAACGCTTAAAAATAAGCTATTAAGTGTAGGCTTATGAATATTCGATATGGTAACGGAGCCTTCATAGTAGTCCGAGAGTGTTAATGGCACTTACATGGCGAAGGAAGGCAGTTTATAACATTAACAATATAGAAAGGATAATGTGTGATACATTATGAGAAATCCTGAAAATGTGTTAATCAGCTTAACGAAACACAGTAACCAAAAAGATTACAAGTACGAGCGTTTATACCGTTTGCTCTACAATGAGGAACTGTACTTAACCGCTTATCAAAACATTTATTCCAATGACGGAAGTATGACAAAAGGTACTGACAAGCAAACGGTTGACGGTATGAGTATCGAAAGAATACGGAAAATCATAGTTTCGCTCAAAGATGAAAGCTATCAGCCAAAACCTGCAAGAAGAACCTATATTCCAAAGAAGAACGGAAAAATGCGTCCACTCGGAATACCGTCCTTTGAGGATAAATTGCTTCAAGAGGTTATCAGAATGATTTTAGAAGCTATCTATGAGGGGCATTTTGAAAATACTTCTCATGGGTTCAGACCTAATAGAAGCTGTCATACGGCACTCAATGAAATTCAAAAAACTTTCACGGGTGTGAAATGGTTTATCGAAGGAGACATTAAAGGTTTTTTTGATAACATCAACCATGCTACGTTGATTGGAATTTTACGAGAACGTATCAATGACGAGAGATTTCTTCGACTGGTAAGAAAATTTCTGAATGCAGGCTATATTGAGAATTGGACTTTTCATAACACCTATTCGGGAACACCGCAGGGTGGCATTATCAGTCCTATTCTTGCAAACATTTATTTGGATAAATTTGATAAGTATGTAAATGAGTATGTCCGAAAATTTAAAAAGGTAAAAAGCGTATGCGTACAAAAAGAGTACCGCAGGAACGAAGTCGAATTAAGCAAAGCCAGAATCGCATTGAAAAATGCAAACGACGACTGTGAAAGAGAAAATGCGATTGCACGCATAAGGCAGTTGGAAAAAGAACGGGTGAATATTCCCCCAAGTGACCCTATGGATAACAATTATGCAAGGCTGGTCTATGTCAGATATGCTGATGATTGGCTGTGCGGAGTTATCGGTTCGAAAGAGGATTGTAAGAAAATAAAAGAAGATTTTAAGAATTTTCTCAAAGAACAATTACAGTTGGAGCTATCAGAAGAGAAAACGCTGATTACCAATGCCCAAAAAAGTGCGAAATTTCTCAGTTATGAAATCAGAGTACGGCATAGCAATCTAACCAAGAGAGATAAAACAGGCAAGCTCGTTCGTAATTACACGGGCAGAATTGTACTGGAAGTTTCAAGTGATACAATCAGGAAACACTTGATTGATACAGGTGCTATGAAGTTAATCTACCATAATGGAAAAGAAATTTGGAAACCCAAGGCAATATACAGATTGAAAAACTGTGATGATCTGGAAATACTCGACTACTACAACAGTATGATACGAGGTTTTTACAATTATTACTGTATAGCCAATAACAGCTCAATCATCAACAGCTACAAGTATATTATGGAATACAGTATGTACAAAACCTACGGCACAAAATACAGAACATCAATTTCAAAAGTAATCGGAAAATTCAGAGCAGGAAAAGATTTTGCTGTAAAGTTCCGTAATTCCAAAGGAGTTGAGAAAATGCGAGTGTTTTATAACGAGGGTTTTAAACGGCAGAAAAAAGCATTCCAATCTAATGCAGACTTAGTTCCAAATACAATCAAATATTTCAGCAGTACAAAGCTAATCGACAGAATAAAAGCCAGAGAATGTGAGCTATGCGGAAAAACTAATACTCCCATAGAAATTCATCATGTTCATCGGCTTAAAGATTTACAAGGTAAAACTTTTTGGGAAGCTCTTATGATAGCGAGAAATCGCAAAACAATAGCTTTGTGTAGAGAATGTCATAAGAAATTACACTGTGGACAGTTAAATTGAGTTTATAAATGGAGAGCCGTATACAGTGAGAGTTGTAAGTACGGTTCGGGGGCGAGTATTTGGAAACCTACCATAGCAATATGGCAAGGCGCTGGGTACTTAGCCTACAGAGGGAAGGACGTATCATCCGTCAGGGAAACCATAATAAAAAGGTTCATATCTTTCGATATGTAACAGAATCCACATTCGACAGCTACATGTGGCAGTTGATCGAGAACAAGCAGAAATTCATTTCCCAGATTATGACCAGCAAAGCACCTGTCAGAAGTTGTGAAGATGTAGACGAAGCGGCACTTTCCTATGCGGAGGTCAAGGCACTTGCAACCGGAAATCCGGCAGTAAAAGAGAAGATGGCATTGGATGTGGATGTGGCAAAGTTGAAACTTTTAAAAGCCAACCACATGAATAACCAGTACCGACTGGAAGATGATATTGCAAGAAATTTTCCACAACAGATTGCAAAACTGACAGAGATCATTGACAGCTACAAGGCAGACATCGCTCATTTTTCTGAGTACAAAATCACAGATCCAGAGCAGTTTTCTATGGAAATCAGCGGCAAGGTATTTACAGAAAAGAAAGAAGCAGGAGCCGCTCTTCTAGCAGTATGTAAAGATATTAAAGCAGTAGATGCTGCGATGGATATCGGAAACTATCAGGGATTCAACATGAGAATCCAGTTCGACAGCTGGAGTAAGGAGTTTATCCTGTCTGTGAAGCATGAATCGGTATCGAAAATTCAGCTTGGAGCAGATACACTGGGCAATATTACCCGTATCAATAACTTGTTGGAAAGTTATCCGGAAAAGATGGCAGAAGCGGAGCAGCGATTGGAAACAGTGTATGAACAGCTTGCAAATGCAAAAGAGGAAGTTGGAAAGCCATTTCCAAAAGAAGAGGAACTGAACCAGAAACTGGAGCGACTGTCAGAACTAAATGCCCTTCTTAATATGGATGAACGGGAAGACACAGAAGCAGAGGTATCTGAATCAGATGAGAAAGAAGAAAGACCAGCACGAGGTTCTATCCATGAGAAACTGCAGATTTATAAAGAAAAGAGCCAGCGGGAAAGCGAGACTGGCAAGGAAACCAGAAAAAGGGACTTCGGTCTGGAATAAGAAAAGAGGAAAGATGGCATAATTTGGTAGAAGAATGTTCTGTCGGTTATGCCATTTTTGGGAATACAGGAGGAACTTATATGGCGAGAAACATGATAACAGGAATAGAAACGCAGAAAATGCAGGAATATACACAGGAACAAATAGACCGTGCAGAACACATGGGAATAGCAATTCCAGCGGATGTAAAAGAACAGATTTTTGAATATGCGAATCTGATCGGCGAGGAGAGAAAATTAGGGCTTTGGTAAGAAATCTGTCAGATGCAGTGAGCCGGGCAGATCAAGAAGGTGTAGAGGATTTGTTGGATGACGTAAGAATGGATATTCAGGAACTGCCGGATCCAACCATAGGCAAGTTGGAATTGCGTGACTATGGATATATGGAAGAAGATATGGTGCCACTTAGAAAAGAAGCAGCCTTGGATTATCACAGAATGGGTTCTAAGATTTATTGCCTTGGAAGTGATGGCAGTAAAGGTGAATATGCGAGTAAAGAAATGATACAGGCACACGACGGTTTGTTTGGAATGGAATTGCAAATGTGGGAACGGATAAAGGATAACAACCTAGATTATGCAGAAGAAAATTTAGGAGCATTTCAAGAGCCTATGAGTGTCATTGAGCAGGAAGAAGCACTGAAATTATACGATGCAGGAGCAGATATCTATCTGATCACTAATTTTTCATCACCTATGTATGTCACAGAACGCATGGAAATTGAACGAGGACCGGAGCATTATCAGATGTCTATGACAGAACTGGAGCGTTTCCGTAACCTGGAATGGGAAATGCAGAAATATCCACAGATTCAATCTTTGAAAGAAGCAAACCTGTTGTTAGGAACAAGAAGGACATTTGGAATTTATCAGATCCGGGTTGATTCACCGGGAGAAAACTATGCATTTATGAATATGAGTTTTATTGAAAGTCATGGTATGCAGATAAAAAAAAGAAGATTATAAGCTGGTCTATGTTGGTGAATTATCAGGAAATATGTCACTGGATGATATTTTTGAAAAGTTCAACATTGACAGACCGGAAGACTTCCGAGGGCATTCCCTGTCTGTCAGTGATATCGTAGTTCTGAATGACGGGGAAAAGGTAACCGCTCATTTTGTAGACAGTATCAGTTTTGAACAGCTGGATTCTTTCCTGAATCTGGAAGAACAGGTTCTTAGTGAACTGGCATATGAGGTAGGAGAACGTTACTTTGCTATTCAGAGAACAGAAGAAGGATATGATTATTCGTTTTACGATGAAGATTTTCGTCTGATGGATGGTGGCGTCTATGAAAATGGTCAAATTTCTATTGAAGAAGCGGCAGAGGAACTTCTGGAAGACGAAGGCTGGACTGGAGAACGCATCCGTGGGGATTATGATCAGTTGATGGAAAAAGTAGAAGAAATGGATGAAGCTGTAATGGCAGAGATTCAGAAAAGCCAGGGCGAATATAAGCCATTGGCAAAGGTAGAAGAACTGGAAGAGGCAAATTATAACATGATTGATAATGTCCTCAATAATATGCCACCGAAGAAAGAACCGTATCTGGAATACTTTGCCACAGAATGTGATGAGTTCCATGATATGGGAGCTTATAAAAAAAGTACCGATGCTAATCAGATTGCTGCAGTCTATGAAAAATATAGGGAGAATCCAAAAACAGCGTATCTGGGATGCTCGATGGGAATTATTTATCATGATCCGGAAGACAGTTACTATGATGATGCTGAATTTGCAATCGTAAAAGGAAATACTGTGTTTGGAAATCTGATGGATGATGTTCGGTTTTATGGGGAACTTGCATTGGTACGGGAAGGAATTGAGAAAATTCATGAAGCATTACCTGACTATAAGTACGTTCCGATGCGGGATGTTCGAGAAGCAATGTATCCAGAGAAGATGACCACAGAACAGTTAGCAGAGGCACTGGATGAGATTGCAGAAGCGTTTGATCCATATGAGTATCGGGATAATGTGGAGCCGGGAGAAAATACGGTACAGGAAGTAATGCTGGATTTGCGAAGTGGAAATATTCATTACTATGTTTCTTACTTGAAAGATATTGTAGACGAAGAATGCGACTTGTCTGTTCGTGCAGGTGTATTGATTGAAAGGCTAAAAGCCTATGAACCGGAACTTCCAAAAGATATGCAACCAATGGTGTATGTGAATTATTGTGAGAAAAGTGAACTGGGGAATCCAAGATGCCAGAAGTTATCTGATTTGGATTCCAAAACCATAGAACAGGACAAAGTCTGGTATGCTGATCGTGATCCAAAGACTAACGAACCAAAAACGACAGCACAGATGTTTTTTACAGTATATTATGCTGAGAAGGGCGACAAGATGCTGCATCATTTTCAAGGTAAGATAGATATTGGTACCGGAAACGGCGGTATCATCAGTCAGTTAAAGATGCAGAATGAAATGAAATTGACAGATGAAAGCTGGATCAGCTACCAGCAAGGAAAAGGCAATGAAGAGTACCAGAAGTATATGGAAGATCTGACGGATATGCAGAATCATGTGTTGCCGTATTTGCAGAGCTTTTGCAGCCTGGAAGAAAAAGGTGTGAAGGAGAGACGAGAACAGCAGGTAGCAGAGAAAAATGAGAGCAGAGAAGCTGTGCCAAGAACTGGCGGTGAAGCAAATATAGCAGTTAAGGATGCGGGGAAAGCTGAAAGAAAGGAAATAACAGGAAAAGAGAAGAAACCGTCGATCCATGAACGCTTGGAAATCAATAAGAGAATCATCCAGGAAAAACAGGGAAAAGATGAGCCGGAGAGAGGAGCTGATTTGAGTGTAAGGATGGTGTAGTATAAGATAGAATGGAGTCGGAGGTCACAGATAACAATGTGGCTTTCGGCTTTTTGTTTTGAATGATTATGCTTCAAACTTTTATGTGATAAACGTAACTTGCTGTGATATTATAAAAATGATATAAGCGAAAATGACTTTTGCGGAAAGGAAAGTATCTTTATTTTTTTATGTGTATGCTTCCTATTGTGGAAATGAATACTTGCAAAGTTGATAACTAATATTTTTCTGCTATTACAGGTGCAATAAGAACATGTAATAGCGGAAATGAGGAATAGTTACTTGTAGATAGAGAAGTATATTGCGGATAAAATAACATCTCTATGTGAAAAGCGTGATATCAGTAAATGCAGATTATCGCAACTGTCGGGAATTTCCCAGTCGTCACTGGGAAGAATCATGGCGCAGAAAACCTGCCGTCGCTGATCACACTTGAAAAATATGTACAGCTTTGGGCGTGACATTATCACAGTTTTTTCAGGAAGATAATTCAGAGAATCTGACAGAAAAACAGAAAGAAGTTCTAGGAATATGGAACGATCTGAGTACAAATGAGCAGGAAACAGTAATGTCAATGCTGCGTGGACTTCGGAAGTAGAAGAACAGTTCGAGTATATGTATCGGCTGTTCTTTTTTGTTTTTCGGGCGTTAAAACGATAAATTTTTCTTGTGTATAGTAGAACATTAGAGTATAATGAAACCATTTTTTTGCGTAAGATTAAAGCTATAATAAGGAAATCGGCAAACCAGATGAAAGTCTGGGACGCAAAGCTACAGGGCCTGTAAAATGGCAGCCAGATGCATAAAATGAGGTGCACTGTCTGTTTGGCAGTGTTTTTTTACGGTGTTATTTCATAGACGTAACAATAATGATTTTATCAGGAAAGAATGAGAAAAATAAAAGTATGAAAAAGGCAAAACGATGACTGGCAACAGTGGGAAAGAAGAACGGAGGCTCCGGCCCGGCACATTGGAAAATAAAAAATATGGAAAATAGTATGATAAGTGAAAAGCCCTGCGCAGGACCGGATGTGTTCTCGTGGGGCTTTTCTGCGTCTGATAAAGACAGGTTTTTTGCGGATTTCTCTAAAAACAGGAAAACTGTCAAAAAATATCATACATAGATCAAAAAAAGACTATATATGGGCGACCTTTTAAAGACGGTTTATATAAAATAGAAGAAAAAAAGGTGGTTGATTCCGTGGATATAAAAACAGCGGTCATATATCGGTTAAACGATCTGATTAAGCAGAAAGATATCACAGTGAATGAAGCGGCGGTGCGCTCAGGCGTCCCGCCTTCAACACTGAAAAATATTTTGTATGGACAAAGCAGGAATGCTGGCGTAGTTACAATTAAAAAGATATGCGATGGATTGGATATTACAATACAGGAATTTTTTGAAGATCCCATCTTCGCAGATTTGGAACCGGAGTTATAGGAACAGGCAAATAATCTTAGGATTCAGATTCTGCAAGATGGTTTTTTTATGGGAAAGGGTTAGAAGAAACTAACACTGGAGGATGAATATGTGTAAAATAGCAATTTGCGACGATGATAAAGAATACAGGGAGAAAATAAAGACGGTCATAAAAACGGAAGGGATTCTGTCTTCGAATGAGATACGGTTTTATGAATATGAATCAGGAAAAGAATTATTGGAAGATGCGGATATTTTGCATGATCTGATTTTTATGGATATGCGTATGCCTGGATTGGATGGAAATAAAACAGTACTGAAGCTGAGGGAATATAATGAAGCAGCAATATTGGTGTTCTGCTCCGGCTGTTTTGAACCGACTCCTGACAGCATTAATGTTGGACAACCGTTCCGGTACATCATGAAGGATCTGCATGACAGAAGTCTGAAAAAGGAAATACCTATGATTTTATTAAAAGTGAAATTGTGCTGTGGAGATTCTTCCGTGACAGTTACATCGGCGGGAAGGATAATGCGCATCCATACGGAAGACATTTTATATATCTGTCTGGCGAAAAGGGGCTGTACGATATACATTGCCAGACAGGGAAAGATAGAAGAGATGCATTGCAAGGAATCTTTAAGTGATCTGTATGAGTGTCTGGCCGGAAGGGGATTTGAGTATGCACACAACAGCTATATTGTGAATTTGGCAAAAGTGGAAGGATTGGAAAAGAACGTTGCGTTGCTGTCGTTTGGAATCCAGTTGAATGTTTCGAGGTCGAGAAAAGGACAGTTTGCCGACGCACTGATAACATTTCTTGGGGAAAGGAACGGCATGGTATGATAATAAGAGATTATTTGATTTGTCTTCTTCAGATGTAACTGTTGGAGGACTTGGAAAAGAACATACTCCCATACAGAAGAGAAAGATTCTGGGAAAAATTTCTCGTATATTGTATCGCAGCACTGGCAATGTTCGGAACCAACCGCCTGGAATCCTCAATACTTAATATGGTAATGATTCCGGTAATCTATATGATCGCGTCTATGGTTGTGTTCCGGGGAAATATATGGAAGAAGCTGGTTACGGTATGCTGCTATTATGTGCTGGCAATTATTCCCGAATTTCTCTTTGCGGCACTTACGAATGCATATGGCGTGACTGGTGCGTCCGAGGGCTTCAGGACTGAAACAGAAAAGACATTAGCACTCCTGCTGATGAGTACCATGACATTTCTGTTTATTAAATGCATTAATCAGGTAACAAGGAAAAGGGATTATCTGACGATTGAAAATAAAACATTTACAGTGCTGCTCATGCTGCCAACCGCAACGATCGTTATGTTAGGATGTATGTTTTATTCGCACACTTCTTTTGAAGGAATGAACAGGGTCATGGTTCCGGTAGGAGCTTCGCTTCTGTTAATGACGAATATCTTCATTTTCACAGTATTTGACAGGTTTGTAGAAAAATCAGAAGAAGTGAAGAAGATGGACCGGCTATACCAGAAAAGCAGGGCGGAGATTGCCAATCTGCAGTATATGAATAAGGTTAATGAGGATAACAGAGCATTCTTACACGATATAAATAAATTTATCTGTACAGTAGCCGGCTTGATAGAAGAAGGAGAGAATCAAGAGGTTAAGGACATCATGGAACATTTAGGCGTCCGGATTCAGAATCTTCAAAAAAAGTGTATATTGTGAGCATCCGATCTTGAACAGCATCCTATGTGAAAGAAAATTTCTTGCAGAATCTAAGGATATATCCTATAGGATTACCCTGGGTAATGATCTCAGACTGGATTTTCTGGAAGAGTTGGATTTGATCTCGATCGTAGGGAATCTTTTGGATAACGCACTGGAAGCGGCAGAAAAGACAGAAGATGGCAGATATGTGGAATGCAGGATGTATATGGGAAATGCGGGGCATTTCCTTGTCATGGAATTTTGCAATGGGTATGTCGTCCCTCTGTTAAAGGACAAGGACAGGTACATAAGCACCAAAAGAGACGCGGACAGTCACGGGATCGGACTGCACACGGTTGGAAAACTGGTTAAAAAGTATGCGGGAATTATGCGAGTGGAGGCAGGAGAACGGGAGTTCTCTGTTAAGCTGATCTTTACAATCAAATAAGGACGTGCAAAAATCGCCCAAAAAGTTACCGTTTTTGCCGCGGTAATTGAAAAGAGGGCGATTTTTGTGTAAACTTTCGGAAAAAAGGAGGCTTTGTAACTATGAAAAAAATAATCAGAAAAAACCTGGGAATCAAACTGCTTGGAGCTGTAAACTGTCTTGCACTCTGCTTGACGGCGTATACGGCAAATCTGGCGTGCAACTGGCTGTACTATCAGGAAGATGAGCCGGAAGAAGTTAAGAAAATGAGGAAATTCTAGTGTGGAAAAAAATGGCTGGTCGGCTTTTTGAACTACAAAGCAGGAATGGGATTCTTGAAGAGAAAGACCGCAGGCTGTATGAATATGCTTACGGCGTACTGCTGGGCAGGGTGGTAATATACCTTATCATCGTCATACTTGGCATCATAACGGGGAATTGGATGGAGATGATAGTCTTTTTATTGCCCTTTACTGTTTTAAGGCAGTATGCCGGAGGGATTCATTTGGAAAAGGCAGGGGGCTGCATGGCTGTTTCCGGTATCCTTGTCCTTCTATGCAGTCTGTATCTGGCGTCTGCTCCGGCTGTAATATGGCAAATGCGGATCATATGGTTTGTCGCGGTTGGCGTTATATTTATCATGGCGCCGGTAGATGCCAGCAGCAAGAAGTTGGATGCGAAAGAGAAAAAAGTTTATGGGATGCGCGCGAGGGTAATTTTAGTTATTGAATGCGCGATAGCAGGTGTTTTTTCTGTGATTGGATATTCCCTGATCGTAAACGGGATTATGGTAGCGCATATTGTTTTGGCGTCTGGTTTAATATTAGGATGGACCAAAATTTTTTTGATAAAGAGTTAGAGTGAACTTCCATGATAGGAATAAGAAATACCTGGGAAAAGCGTATTGCAAAAGGATGATAAACAGAACAAAAAGAACATGATACAAGAGGAATATAAAAGTGAATTTGAAATTGATAAAAAATACAGAAAATATCAACAAAGAGAAAATAACCTTGTTCTGCCTGCCGTTTGCAGGAGGCGGCGCGTCTGCTTATAATCAGTGGGCGAAAAAGATGCAGGGAAAAGTAACGGTATGTCCAGTCCAGCTTCCGGGAAGGGAAGAACGGATCATGGAGAAACCGTATATAGATATGCCGGTTATGTTAGATGATCTGGAAGAGGCTGTAAGAGAGGTTGTGGACGGACCGTATGCCTTATGGGGGGCACAGTATGGGCGGGAAGATCTCCTATGAGCTGGAAAAGCGATTGGAGGCAGAGGGATATAGAGCGAAATACCTGTTTATTTCCGGCAGCCGGATTCCCAGCATTCCGGAACCGAAGCCAATCTATCATCTTCCGGATGAAGCGTTTAAGAGGGAACTGGGAAGATTTGAAGGGACGCCAAAAGAGATACTAGAGAATCAGGAATTGTTGGATTTCTTTCTGCCTATGCTGCGGGCGGATTTTACCATGGATGAAACGTATTATGATAAAGCGGGAGTAGTGCTGCATACACCTATCTCTGCATTTGGCGGAGAAAAGGACGGTGAAGCGGATGAGAGTGCAATCTGTGAATGGGGAAAGTATACGGATAATGATTTTGACTACCGAATATTTCCGGGAGGGCATTTTTATCTGCGGGATTACGAAGACGAAGTAATAAGTGAGGTTGAGAGACGGCTTCAGGGAATGAAAAATGGAGGTTAAACGATGCGGGGAGAAGGAATTTCTGTCAGCAGACAAACTTCGTATCCGTGAAAATGAGATACATATATGGTGCATCTGTTGGCCGGAAATGACAGATTTCTGGAAGAATCATGAATATATCCTGAGTGAGCAGGAGTCGGAGCAAGCCGGAAAGTTCCGTCCTGAAGACAGGATGCGTTATATTGCCGGGAAACTTATCGTGCGAATTCTCTTGAAAAGATACTTAGATGTGGAAACAGTTGATTTTTCTGTCAATGAACTGGGTAAGCCTTATCATAAAGAAATCGCAGGAAAGCAGACAGTCAATTTTAATATTTCGCATTCGGGGGAATTCATACTGGAGGGATTCGCTGTCGGAATGGATATCGGAGTGGATGTGCAGGAAATGGCAGGATGCCCGGATTACAGGGAGATAGCCGGGAATTTCTATACGGCAGAAGAAGCGGAAGATGTAATAAATGAGGGACCGGAACTGTTTTTCCAGTATTGGGCGGCGAAAGAAGCGTATGTAAAAGCGATCGGTATTGGATTGGGAAGAGGAATGGATTTCTTCTCTGTCAGAAACGGGGAAATTACAGAAAAAAAAGGCAGGAAAGGCCAGGGATGGCATTTGTATCCAGTAAAGATTGAGGGATATGCTGCGTATGTGGCGGCGCATAAGAAAGGAGACAAATCAAATGAGTTATAAGAAGGATATGAGCAAATACGAGCATCTGGAAGGATGGGAACGATGCGGCTTTGGAGAGCAGCTTGATAAGTGGGCGGAAAAATATGGAGAAAGAACTGCGGTCACGGACAGCGAAGACGAGATCAGTTATATGGAATTAAAGCAAAAAGCAGATTGTCTTGCGGCAGCTTTTCTGCGTAAAGGGATTTTAAAGGGAGACAAAGTGCTTGTGCAGCTTCCGAATAGGATTTCTTTTGTGATCGTGTTTTTTGCGCTTTCCAAGATTGGGGCGGTGCCAATCATGATGCTGCCGGCCCACAGGGAGGCGGAACTGGAAGGAATTATTGAACTGGCAAAGCCGGCCGCTTATATTGTGGTGGAGAAATATCTGGGATTTTCATATGTGCCGATGGCAAATGCGATGAAAGAGAAATATTCATGTATCCGGCATATATTTGTAGATAGCGAATCCGGGGATATCAGTGGAATGATTGCGGAAACGTGTGGAGAAAATGGAGCATTTCCGGCTGTGGATGGGTATGAAACGGCGGTGCTTTTGCTGTCCGGCGGGACGACAGGGGTTCCGAAACTAATTCCGCGCACCCATACGGATTACATGTATAATGCCCGCATGTCCGCGAAGAGATGCCGCCTGGATAGCAGTGACGTTTATCTGGCGTCTCTTCCGGTAGCTCATAATTTCCCATTATGCTGCCCGGGGCTTTTAGGCACGCTGGACGTGGGAGGAAAAGTTGTGCTTGCGTCTGCGACCAGCCCGGATGATATCCTTGACGCAATTACAGAGGAAGGTGTCACGATAACGGCATTGGTTCCTGCTATGGTTACTGTGTGCATGGAAATGCTGGAATGGGATGAAGATTATGATATATCCAGCCTGCGGATTTTGCAGGTGGGCGGCGCAATGCTGGAAGATTCCCTTGCGGATAAGATCATTGAAGAATGGCCGTGTAAACTGATGCAGGTATTTGGTACGGCGGAGGGGCTACTGTCCTTTACTAGCCCGGAGGATGAAGGTTCCCTGATCGCAAGATGTCAGGGAACTCCGGTGTCTCCTGCGGATGAAGTGAAGATTGTGGATGAAGAAGATAAGGCCGTACCGGAAGGAGTTTTTGGGGAATTATTATCCAGAGGCCCGTATACGATTGATGGTTATTATATGGCGGAGGAAGCAAATAAAAGAGCTTTACGCCGGACGGGTTTTACCGGACGGGCGATAAAGCTATGTGGACGAAAGACAGAAGGTTACGTTTGGGCGGGAGAATCAAAGAGCAGATTAACCGCGCCGGAGAAAAGATCATGCCTTCAGAGATTGAAGCTTACCTTTGCAGGCATTCGAAAATCAAAGAGGCAGCCGTTGTCGGCGTTCCGGATGAAACCCTTGGAAACCGGATATGTGCATTCCTTGTGACCGATGATGAAGCCGGGATCGATTTGCAGGAAATCCACAGGTTCCTGCGGGAAATAGGCGTTGCGGCGTATAAAATGCCGGATCAGATAGAACGGGTAGAGACATGGCCGCTGACCAGCGTAGGAAAAATAGATAAGAAAGCATTAGAACGGATGGCGCAGGAAAAATAGAAGGAGACAGAATCATGGAATATATAGAGATAAAGGAACAGATCAAACAAAAGCTGCCGGTAGCCAGAGATTTGGGGATTCCGAAAATCTGCTGGAGCTTGGGCTTTCATCCCTGACGATCATGCGTCTGGTAAACCAGTGGAGAAAACAGGGGTTAAGGTTTCATTCGGTTCATTGATGGAAAATCCTACCCTTGAAGGCTGGTGGGCGCTGATCCAGCGCAGCATGAAGAAAAAAGCGGGCAAAAAACGGGCGCAAAAATCTAAGATAACGCCGGAAAAGGATATGAAACAGCCGTTTCCTTTAACAGACGTACAGTATGCATATTGGGTTGGCAGGGATGAAGAACAGGCTCTTGGAGGAATAGACTGTCATGCGTATTTAGAGTTTGATGGGGGAAATATAGATCCGGAGCGTCTGGAAAAAGCATGGAATGTGCTGCAGTATCATCATCCCATGCTGCGTGCCTGCTTTTTGGAAGATGGGACACAGAAAATCCTGGATAAGCCGTATTGTGAAAAAATAAAGGTTCATGATTTTTCACGGATGTCATCTGAGGAAGCAGAGGCAATGGCAGTATCTGTCAGAGAACGTTTATCCCATCGGAAGCTAAAGATCGAGGAAGGCGAAGTGGCAGGAATAGAGCTTACGCTTTTTCCTGAAAATAGGGCACGCATGCACGTGGATATGGCACTTTTGGTTGCCGATGTACAGAGTTTGCAGATCTTATTGAGGGATTTGGCGGCTGCCTATCGCGGAGAAAGCCTTCCGGCAGAATCAAAAGGGTGGAATTTTGCTTCTTATCTGGAACGGCAGAAAGAGGAAGATAAGGAAGAGAGAAACAATGCAGAAGGATACTGGAAAAAACGCTTGGAGCATTTGCCGAAAGGGCCAGGCCTGCCACTGGCAAAACGGCCGCAGGAAGTGACAAAGACTGTATTCAACCGCAGGATTGTAAGGATTGGCAAGGACGAGTGGGCTCATCTGCAAGTACGGGCAAAGGAATACCAGACAACTCCGGCAATGGTTCTTCTTACTGCATATGCGACGGTTTTGGAACGGTGGAGCAGGAATCATCGTTTCCTTATTAATATTCCATTTTTAACCGGAAAACAGAGCAGCAGGGATTGGAAGACGTGATAGCAGATTTCACTACACTGTTATTGCTGGAGATTGACTGCGAAGGGAATCCGACGTTTGCAGAATTGCTAGACAGGATTCAGAAGCAGCTCCATGAGGATATGAAGTATACGGCATATTCCGGCGTGCAAGTCCAGAGAGACCTTGCACAGATGTATGGAGACGCATCGGCAGTGGCGCCGGTTGTTTTTGCCTGCAATCTGGGAACGCCGTTGGTAAATGATACGTTCCGGAAAGAACTGGGGCAGTTTTCCTATATGATTTCCCAAACGCCGCAGGTGTGGAATGACTTCCAGAGTTATGAAGATGAAAATGGCGTACAGCTTACATGGGACAGCGTGGATAAGTTATTCCCGGAGAATATGATCCCGGATATGCTGGAGTGTTTTGAGAATCTTCTGCATGAATTGGGAAAGAAGGACTGGAATCAGCGATTTGATGTGCTTCCTGAAAAAAGAAAAAGAGAAATTGAAGATACAGCGCGTACAAGAGTGCCGGAGCGTGTGGAATGCCTGCATTGGGCTGTTATGAACCATGCGGAAGTTTGCCCGGAAGATATTGCGCTTATTGATGCGGGAAGCGGAAGATCGGTTTCCTATGGGGAATTAAAAGCACGGGCGACAGCAGTGGCGGCAGGGATTTCAGAAAAGGATATTAAGGGAGTCCCGGTTGCACTTACCCTGCCGCGCGGGATAGAACAGATCGAGACGGCATTAGGAATTTTGCTTTCCGGAAATTCATACCTTCCGGTCAGCTTAAGCCAGCCTAAAGATCGGAGAGCGTTAATCCATGAGAAGACGGGAGTCCGCTATGTGGTCACGAATCGGGAATTATCCGAAAAACTGGACTGGCCGGAAGGTACGGAAATCCTTGTGATGGAAGGTATGGAAGAGGGACAGAAAAATGTGAGACTGCCAGAGGTGTCGCCGAAGGACAGCGCCTATATCATCATGACGTCAGGCTCTACAGGTGTTCCGAAGGGTGTAGAGATTGCGCATGAAAGCGCATGGAATACGGTTCAGGATATTAATGAAAAGTACCATGTGACAAGTGCAGATCGGGCGCTGGCTGTATCAGCTATGGATTTTGACCTGTCGGTATATGATGTTTTTGGAATTCTAGGCGCAGGAGGAACATTGGTATTGCTTCCAGAGCAGGAGAGAAGGAATGCGGATTACTGGCTGGAACAAGTGTTGAAATATCAGATTACCGTTTGGAATTCAGTGCCGGTGCTTCTGGATATGCTTTTGATACGGGCGGAATCCATGAAACAGAAACTGCCGATCAGGGCGGTTATGCTTTCCGGAGATTGGATTGGGATGGATCTCCCGCAGAGGGTTGCGGCATGGACAGAGGATTGCCAGTTTGTCGCTATGGGAGGAGCTACAGAGGCAAGTATCTGGTCCAATTATCAGAATGTTACCCTGCCGATGCCGAAAAACTGGAAATCTATTCCTTATGGAAAGCCACTCAGATATCAGGCATATCGTGTTGTGGATGAGTATGGAAGGGATTGCCCTTACTGGGCAGAAGGCGAACTCTGGATTGGCGGTTTTGGTGTAGCAAAAGGATATAGGGGAGATTCTGCGCTTACGGGGCAGAAATTTATCACAGATCAGTATGGAAGATGGTATCGGACCGGTGATCTCGGAAGAATCTGGGATGATGAGACAATTGAATTTTTGGGAAGAAAAGACCATCAGGTAAAGATCCGTGGACACAGGATTGAATTGGGAGAAATTGAACATGCTATTCAGGAGTTTCCGGGTGTGGCTCATGCAGTTGTTGATACAGTTAGTGATGGTCATGGCAATAAAACGCTGGCTGCTTATATCGGAGCGCCGCTGCAGGAAGATTCTAAAGTTACAACGTATTTGTACGGCACAGATATCTTTGGCGGGGGCTGGAAAGAACTGAAGGATGATGTCAGCAATTGGCAGATGCAGCAGGAACGGAAGACAGCATACAAAAATTTCCTTGCCTATGCAGACCAGAGATGTGTACAGCTTATGCTGGAGACACTCATAGAGTTAGGCGTTTTTGTATCAGAGAAGGAAGTTCTTTCGCAGAAGGAAATTTTTGAAAAAGGGAGCATTACGGAAACACAGAAGAATACTGTGGCAAGATGGTTGGAAATTTTAAAGAAGGAAGGAATCCTGAGAGAAGAGGACGGCAGACTATCGCGTACCGGGAAGGAAGTAGCTGTACCGGAAAAAGCTGGAGATGCGGAAACGTATTTTAAGAAACTGAAGCCGTATCTGAAGCATATGGTTACTGGGAATGAAGTTCCGCTGGATGTATTTTACCAGAAAGATTCGGCGCTGGCTCCGAATATGTTGCTTCGGAGGATTCCGGGTTACGAGGAGACCGTGGAAAGACTGGTGCAGGAATTAAAACTTCTGATAGAAGGGCGCAGGAAAGAACCACTCCAGATTATAGAGATTGGGACAAGGGATGCTGCAATTACAAGACAGATTTTAAATGTGCTGGAAGATGTAAGTGTGGCGTATACATATGTGGATTCTTCAAAATATTTTCTGCAGGAAGCGGAGAAAGAGCTTGCGGGATATGAAAGAGTCGAGTTTGAAATGCTGAATCTGGAAGAAAGCATGGACAAGCAGCAGATGGCTCTGCATAGTTATGACGTCGTGATATCGGTAAATGCTTTGCATAGAAATATTGACGCTGTGGATGCGGTAAAGAAAGTAGCGGAATTACTGAAGCCAAATGGGATATTGTTAATGACAGATCTTGTGGTAAGGACATATCTTCAGGAGCTTACAGCAACTTTTTTGGAAAATGGTTTCGCAGATATTCGGGACAAGAGAAAAGAAGCGGGGATGGTTACCACAGATTGTCTGCTGTGGAGAGAATGCTTATCAGAGGCAGGATTAGGCCAGGACATTGTTGTAACAGAAGAATATGGGAGATGTATATGCTGCAGTAGGCAGCAGGCATCTGTCTTGTCCTATTATGATGGAGCACTTAGGGAATATCTGTCGGAAAAGCTGCCGGAGTATATGGTTCCCCAAAACTATCATTTTATGGCACAGCTTCCAACATTGTCCAATGGAAAGATTAACCGGAAAAAATTACGGGAAGATTTTAAAGAAGAAACTTCGGTTATCAGATTTTCAAAAGCAGTAACGGAGACAGAAGAAAAACTTTTGGATATTTGGAAACGAATGTTTGGTTATGAAAATTTAGGGACTGAAGATAATTATTTTGTTTTAGGTGGTGATTCATTAATAGCAACCAAATTGATTTCAGATATTCAGAAAGAATTTGGCTGTAAAATTATGATTAGTGATATTTTTGAAAATGTTACGATAAAATTATTGGCTCAAAAGATAGATTTAGTAAGACAAAATGTCATTATGGAAGATATCGAGATGGAGTGTGGAGAAATTTAACATTGTCAAATCTGTTTTTAGTATATTTCATAATGAAAAATAGCTCGCATTTTTAGGGGCAAATTACGAGTATTAGATATTGAGGAGTGTAACTTGTCCCTATTTTATTGAGAAGGTGAGAAAATGAGAAAATTAAAGTCACTTGTATGTGGTAGTAAGTTTGGACAATTTTATATAGATGCTATTAGTAAGATGAAAGAGTGCGTGGAATTCATAGGCATTTTTTCTAATGGAAGTGAACGATCAAGGCTATGTGCTGAAAAATATAATGTTAATTTATATACATCGATAGATAAAATCCCAGAGGATATAGACATTGTATTTATTGCTGTCAGAACGGGTGTAATGGGAGGTGATGGAAGTGAACTGGCATTAAAATTTTTGTCTAAAGGTATTCATGTATTCATTGAACAGCCTATTCATATAGACGAGATGAAAAAATGTGTAAAATGTTCAATTGAGAAGGGGGTATTTTTTCATGTAGCAAATTTTTATAAGTACATGGACACTGTTCATAAATACATTGAGTGCTCTAAAGGGCTGTTGAGGAAAAATGAAATATTGTCAATAGAATGTGCTTGTGCTAATCAAGTTATATATAGTCTACTGGACAATATTTTGAGAATTTTCAGGGAAAAGGCAAGATTTTCGATTGAAAATTTTTGGATACAAAATCAAGATTTTTTTATTGCTTCAGGTAGTATTAACGATATACCGTTGAGTATTAAAGTATATAATTCTGTAAATACAGTCGATTCTGATAGTTATTGCTATTATTTACAACAGATAAATATTTATACATCGGAAGGAATGCTTTTCATGGTTGATGTTAATGGACCGATTATTTGGAAACCGCAATTTCGAGCTGCTCATGACTTATTTATCAAGAAGGGGGATGAATTAGATCAGAGGATATTTGACAGTAAAATGTACTGGTATGAGTCAGAAAGTGAGTTGAGCTATAAAGATATTTTTGCAAAAAATGGATAGATGCTATAAAAAAAAGAAATTAAAGAATTTATAGATAATATTTATTTTGAAAAAATGACGGAATATCGTCGGAAAATTCAAAGTGAAATTGTAATTCCCAGTATATGGGGGCTTATAACTCAAAAGATTGGCTACCCAAGATTGTATCAAAATGCAAATCATGCAGTTGATTTAAATAACTATGTTTTAGATTTTTTTGAAGAAAAAAACACCTTTTTAAATGATTCACTAGAAATCAAAAAACTGCAAACAATATTGACTTTTATTTGGAACCAGATATTACATATGGTTATGTTGAAGAAGCAAAACATATAATGAATATCGCATGTTTGGAGTCTATTTCATACAAACTGTACGAGGCGACTGGGGAGAAGGAGAATATATCAATAACAGAAATTGTAAGTTGCTTAAAGGTGGCAGATTCAAATATGCATATTTTACAAAGGTGGCTTAATGCTTTAAGTGAAAATGGATATATAGAATGTAATGCTGGGAAAATTAAATGGAAAAAGAAAAATACAAGTATATGTGAGAAAGACAATTGGAAAATTGTGTCTGATAAGTGGATTGGAAAATTATCAGGAGAACATGTCATTAATTATTATTTAAAACATATTGAAAAAATGGAAGCTTTGTTATCAGGAGAAATGAATGCTGCGTTATTATTGTTTCCGGAAGGAACAATAGAGTTAGCTAATTGTTTCTATAGAGAAAATTTAATGGAAAAATATCTTGCATATTGTATAGAAAAGATTCTTTCATTCGCTATAGAACATACTAAAAAAGATAAAATTAGGATATTAGAATTGGGAGCAGGAACAGGAGCAACAACAGACAGAATATTAAAGGTTCTTGAAAATTCAACTAAAAAAATAGCATATATTTATTCTGATATTACAAAATATTTTCTCAATTTTGCTGCTCAAAAGTACCAGGGAAAAGAAGAATTAGAGTATAAGGTGATAAATATTGATTCTAACTTAAGTGACCAGGGAATTGCTGAAGAGAGTGTGGACATTGTCATAGCTGCTGGAATGATGAATAATGCTGTCAATACGGATTATTCTATGAGACAAATCATATGCAGCTTAGTACATGGCGGTATTGCTCTTATTGCTGAGCCAGTGGGAGAGAATTATGAGTTAATGTTATCACAATCATTTATGATGAGCCGGCCAACAGATGCAAGGGAAGTATGTAATGAAACTTTTTTGAAAATGGAGGAATGGAAAGAAGTTTTTTGGGGTTGCGGAATAAGTGAAAGAGAGTTAGTGGTAGTGCCAAGTGATACTAGTCCATTAGCACCATTAAATCAAAAGTTATTTATTATAAGGAAGGAATAATACGCTATGGATGCAAATAATTTAAAAAGGCTTTTGAACTTTTTGTAAAATTGCAGGATAAGAAAGTAAAACTTAGTAATGTTGATGGAAAAATAAAATATAGAGCGCCGTCAGGAATTATGACAAATGAAGTCATAGAGGAAATAAGAAAATGTAAAAATGAACTTCTGACAATTATTAATTGTACCGAGCATCCAGAAAAACTATGGAAAGGAAAGCAAGGAGACAGTTTTCCATTAACAGATGTACAGTCTGCGTATTTGATTGGAAGAAAAAATATTTTTCAATATGGAAATGCAGCGTGCCACATTTATATGGAGGTTGAGTATTCTGAATTGGATTCTCAGCGTGTAGAGGAAGTGTGGAATATTCTAATTAATCGACATCCTATGCTGCGAGTAATCTTTAGTGATACAGGAATTCAAAAAATTTTAAGAGATACTCCTTGGTATACGTTGTATACAAATCGCAACATAACATATACGCAAGAAACTTTGCAAACTGAATTAGGACATAAAATATATGATGCTTCAAAATGGCCTATGTTTGATATAGGGTGTGTATCTGGTCACAATAAGGCTATTCTGGGTATTTCTATCGATTTTATGATAGCGGATTGGGCAAGCATATGGATATTAATAGACGAATTTGAAAAGTTATATCAAAATCCAACGGCTTCATTACCTAGAATTGAATACAATTTTAGTGATTATATATACTGTGAAAAAGTAAAGAAGTATACACCAAAATATTTTTCTGATCGTGAATATTGGATAGAACGCTTAGCTGAGTTTCCTGAAAAACCGGATCTCCCTATTATTAATGCTGTTGAGAATATTGATAAAAATGTTATATTTAAAAGATACAAATTTGTTGTTGAAAAAAAAACAAGTGGAAAACTATACAATTGATTTCTAGTAAGATGGGATTGACAAGTTCTGCTGTTATTTTATCTGCATACGCTATGGTTATTTCAAAATGGAGTACCAACAAAAAATTTGTTATGAATTTAACGACTTTAAATAGAAACAGTTATGAAAGCAAAGTAAATAATATTGTTGGGGATTTTACTTCAATAAATTTGTTGGCAGTTGATTTCTCAATTCAGAAGAGTTTTAGAGAATACGTGAAACAAATTCAGCAACAATTATTAACAGATATGGAACATAAGTTTTTTTCTGGTGTTGAAGTATTACGTGAATTGTCTCAAGGCAAAGAGAATATTATCATGCCATATGTATTTACTAGTGGAATTGGAGTGATCCGGAATACTAAGAAAGAAGGTTACCATGGTAAATATTATCAAAATGGTATTTCTCAAACTCCACAGGTGTTTATTGATTGTCAAGTGTTTGATCAGGACGATGAGTTATTAATAAATTGGGATGTGCGAGAAGGAATTTTTTTGCCTGAGGTTATAGATGAAATGTTTTTAATGTTTCAAGATTTAATTTGCAATTTTTTGATTGACGCAGAAAATTGGAATGTAGAAAAGGTGACTGCTATATTAAATAAAAACATTAAAATTAGTAAGAAAAAATATGATTTGCCGAGTGGCTTGTTGTATTCTTCTATTTTGGAAATGGCAGAATTATGTCCCGAAAAAGAAGCAGTTCAAGATGAAAATGAAATATGGTCTTTCAGTAAATTAGTAAGAAAAAGCTGGTTCGTTCAAAATAAACTTCAACAGGAAGGGTGCATTCCAGGAGATCTTGTGGGGATTTTTATGCCAAAATCAAACTATCAAATAGCAAGTGTTCTTGGCGTTTTAATGAACGGATGCACATATGTACCGATAGATATTCAACAACCTAAGAAACGCATAAATGAAATTATTGAACAGGCGGGAATAAAATATGTTTTGATAAGTAGTTGTAGCAAGATAGAGTTAATGTTTTTAGATGTTAAGTACATTTATGCAGACAAACAAAACAATGAAATAATTACAAAACAAATTCCGCAAGTCCCCAATAGCAGCATAGCGTATGTTATTTTTACATCTGGGAGTACGGGAAAACCTAAGGGGTTGCTATTTCTCATTTGTCTGCATTGAATACAATATATTATGTAAATAAAATGCTGAATATTTCCACTAATGATATAGTTTTTGGAGTATCTCGATTAAGTTTTGACTTATCAGTTTATGACATATTTGGAATTTTGTCGGCAGGAGGAAAATTGTTCTTACCTGATGAAAACAGAATTGCAGATCCTTCTTATTTATTTGAGACGATAGTGAAACAAAAAATTACTGTATGGAATTCTGTTCCAGCCATAATGCAGATGATTCTGGAATACAGAGAAAATGAAAAAAAGAACGGAACAGTTTAACATAAGGTGCTCATTGCTGTCTGGTGATTGGATACCGCTCACTTTGCCAGAAAGATTAATCTCTGCTTGTATGGAAAAAACACGGGTAATTAGTTTAGGTGGAGCAACAGAAGCAGCAATTTGGTCAATATATTATGAATATGAATACCTTTTTGATGAATGGAAAAGTATACCATATGGAAAAGCTCTTCCAAATCAAGAAGTTTATGTATTGGATAGTAAAAAGAAATATGCCCGTTGGGTGCTGTTGGAGATATTTTCATTTCTGGTATAGGATTGGCAAAAGGGTATTTAAATGAACCGCTACTAACCGAGAAAGCATTTATTATGGTAAATGGAGAAAGAATGTATGATACAGGTGATAAAGGAAAATATTTAGAAGATGGAAATATTGAATTTTTAGGTCGGCGTGATACTCAAGTAAAATTGAATGGATTTAGGGTTGAGTTAGGAGAAATCGAGGCTAATATAGAAAAAATTAAATCCGTTAAATATGCTGCAGTTTTGTGTAGAGAAAAGGGACGAGAAAAAAGAGTAATTGCATATGTTGAACCGCAGCCATCTGAATTTACGGAAGATTTTAGCCTATATGTATTAAATGAGTTAAAACGAATGCTTCCGGCATATATGATTCCATACAATATACGTGTAATGAAATTGCCATTAACATCTAATGGTAAAATTGACAGAAAATATCTTAAAAATATAGAAATTGTAGAGGACAAAAAAGAGGCAGATACGAAAAACACAATAAATAGTGATTCATCTACTTATTTTCCGATAAAAGAGATATGGTGTAAATTGCTACAGAGAAGCGATATTAGACCAGATTCGGATTTGCGTAGTTTTGGAGCAGATTCTTTGATTATGGCACAAGCAGTTGGAAAAATACGAAATTTTTTAAAAGAAAGTGGGAGTCAATGTGATGTACCGTTTGATATATTGCTGAAACAGACGATTAATTCCCCGACTTTGAGTGAGATAGTTTCATACATAGATCAAATTATTTTAAAAAAAGAAGTGAATAGCAGATATGAAGATGCTGAGGTAAATGAGGAAGAACTTGGCAAGCTAAAAATTCATAAAAAAGGGAAAGAAGATAAATTAGTTGTGATTTTCCACGCTGGCTTGGGATCGATTGATGAATTTTTACCATTTATACAAGGTCTATGTAATGAAGAAAAGGGACTATTGTTAGTATAGCATTAAATAATGTAAAGCAATATTTAGATTTTTATGCAGGGCATTTATATGAGAGTGTTGCTGATAAATATACAAAAATTATACTTGACTTAGGCTATGATAAAATACAACTTATTGGACATTGTGTTGGCGGAATGATAGCTTTTGAGGTTGCAAAAAATATGATGGATAAGGGAGTTGATGTTATTGATGTCTCTCTGATTGATAGTATACCAGGGAAATATAGTATTGAGGATGAGGTAGTAATGGAACTAATGTTTTTACCTATGGTAAATATAACGTATCCTGTGTTGGCGGAATATCAATTAAATGAGCGGGAATTATATGAATATATGGATGAGAAATTTGGAAAATATACAGGAATAGAACAGAAATCTAAAAATAAAGTAGAAGAATACATAAATGGTCTTCGGGAGATTGAGAAAGAGGAAAGAATAAGACTGTATATAAACAGTGTATCGAAAAATATGCCAATTCAAATGTTTGTCTATTTATTTGATATATTCAAACAAAGTACAAATGGAGCTATATATAAACCTATACCATATTTAGGTGATATTCGTTTATTTATAGCAGAAGATACAGAGAAAATTGTATTCCATCGAAGTGAAGAAGTTATAAATTTTTGGAGAGAAAATTGCATTGGTGATGTTACTGTTATTATGATTCCTGGAAATCATCTTACATGTTTTACTGATGTAAACAATATTCAGAAGTTAGTAAATATGATTACAGAGAAATAGTATCCGAAATAATTAGGTGAATCAATACAATAAGGAGAATGATTACTCCGATTTCTTCGGAGCCACTTGTCCGGACTTATATGCTAACACCAGATACAACCTGTACCTACGCATGGACAAACTGATGAAAAACCATCTCATGTTCCTGCATGACAGAAGGGTTCCGACAAGTAATAATGAAGCCGAGAGACAGCTTCGCAACTATAAAAGAAAGCAAAAGCAGGTCGTGTCCTTCCGTAACCAAAGCCACGATTATCTCTGTAAAAGCATGAGCATGCTGGTTGTGATGCGACAAAATGAAAGTAACCTCTTTGATAGAGTATCCAGGATTCTGGATTAAGAAGAGCCGGTGGTTTTGACTGATTACAGTTTACACCACCGGCTTTTCTTAATCCAGTTCGCACCTGAACAGTAACATAAACAACACGCATACTTCAAAATTCAAAAAACATCCATGGACTGCGGCCATGAAAATATGCTATACTAACTGTGGTTTACTTATGCTAATCAGGGAGAAAATACAAATGAGCGAACAGCAATTTACAGACTTTTTTGACCCGGAAATTCAAAAAATTGTCAGCGAAGATGGCTGCTCCATTTACAGAATGAAAAATGTAACTGGAGAGGGTGTTATCACTCGCTATGAAATTCTTCCGGGTATTGAATTATTCTATAATGATTTTCACATGAGCGATGGACAGAATCAAAACAAGCTTCCGCACTCTGATGTACTTGAAATCAATCATTGCCGGGAGGGACGTTTTGAATGCGAATTTGCTAATGGAGATTATCAGTATGTCGGTGCTGGCGATCTTGCAATTAACCGCCTGACAAACGAAACTACATCAACTTACTTTCCGTTGTCGCATTATCACGGCATTTCTATTACCATTGATCTGCCTACGGCAGATCAAACTATGAAGCGGATAGAAAGTGTGATTGGAGGTCTGAATATAGATGTCTTTTCGATTGCAGATAAGTTTTGCAAGAATGATACCTGCATTGTATTAAGAACTCAAAGCGAAATTGAACATATTTTTTCGGAACTTTATCGGGTGGAGCCTCGGATGATCGCTTACTATTTAAAAGTGAAAGTGTTGGAATTGCTGATGTTTCTGAATCAGGTTTCGCTTCAGGATTACCAGGAAGAACGAAGATATTTTGCAAGAAATCAAGTACAAACAATAAAGAAAGTACAGGAATATATGACAGCCGATCTTCGCAACCATTATACTTTGCAGGAGCTATCAGAAAAATTTGAAATTCCTCTTACCTCAATGAAGGTTTGCTTCAAGGGCGTTTATGGGTGTTCTATTTATGCTTATATGAAATCCTATCGTATGCAGGCTGCCACGATCTTGCTTCGGGATACTTCTGACAGCATAACAGAAATTGCGGCTAAAATGGGATAGGATAATGCAAGTAAATTTTCCGAAGTATTCAAAAAGGAATTTGGAGAACTGCCTTCCGAGTTCCGAAAAAAGTTGTCCAAATAGAGGATGTTTGGTCTTTTTAGAGTGGCGGCAAAATACCAGATACAATATACTATCTATTTGGCAACCGTTTATCTGGATTATTTTGCTGTTCAAAAGTCCTTAATTTCTGTGGCAGGAAATACAACCCTACTCAGCTACATATCTCCGGCAATCTGCATTGGCGTATTCGGGGCTTCTTTCTATACGCCGCTTCTGATGGATGCTCTGGAGCATGAAAGCAACGAGGATTACGCATTTTATGCCCGTTGCCGTGGGCTTTCGGAAAAAAGGCTTTTGCTGTGCCATTTTTTTCCGCGGGCAGC